>Ga0209123_1001303_pt1 | contig 25269 bp, 21 predicted proteins | sample BarGraIncu00431A_FD_184500 | JGI IMG/M metagenome (GOLD analysis project Ga0209123, IMG submission 184500) | Arctic peat soil microbial communities from Barrow, Alaska, USA - Barrow Graham LP Incubations 004-31A (SPAdes) (version 2) | ecosystem: Environmental > Terrestrial > Soil > Wetlands >...
GCGCTATTACTATTGTCTCTTGGTGGTTCATCGAATTGCTACTTGCTATTTTCTAAGAAGACGACTCTTAGATTTTTTGATCGCCAGAAGGCATTTTAATAGAAGAATTCCAATTGTGCTTTGTAGGTTTTATCAAGATTTTTCACACCACCTGTTAATGCTGTGTTCTTAATTTTGAAGTCTTGGAATTCTAGGGAAGCCAAGACATTCTTAGCTACAACGTTTTGATAAGCCAAGAAAAGAACATTCACGTTGTCAGTACCTTTCATGATAGACAAGGGTTTTCCACCATAAGCAACAGCCATAGTATCAAAACCACCAGCACCGTCAGGAATTGCACCGGCATCTACACTGCGGTAGGAAACCATCCAGCTACCAGAACCTACTTTATCTTTAGCAGGGTTAAGAAGGTTCACTGCATAGTAGAATACAGGCGGACACTTGCTATCCGTTAATTGCACTGCCCAAGCTTTAGGGCTATCAGAAAGAGCGCCAGTAACACCTACAAGTTTGCTGGAGACATAATCACCAAATAATTGTAAGCCGCCGATTTTTGTAGCAAAACCAGCATTATAACCATGGGACTTGTTAAAGCCACCATTAATCATTGTATTCGTTGTGCCCATACCACTAGCTAAAGCCGTTCCAGGAATATCGGCATTGAAATAACCCACTTTCAACGACAGGTTATCGGCTGCTTTCCAGCCCAATTGCGCCGTGCTGAGGGTCTTGGAATTACCACTATCCGTTGTTCCACTACCTTGATCAGCAAGTGCTAGGGATTTAACATTATTGACAGCGCCAATAAAGGAAACATTGCCAATTTTCTTGTCCAGTCGAATGCCATCAACACCTATGGCTTTACCGAACAGACCAGAAGTATAGCTGTCTAAAGGAAAACGACCAACACGAATACTGTTAAAGCCAAGTGTGTTTTTCGCAGTAATGGTAAAAGCATCGAAACCTGCATATGTACCGTCTGCAGGGCTGATTGTATTATCGTAGTTACCAGCAGCACCACTTGCCGTTAATCGTGTAAACCAGGAAATATTATCATTAATTGTTCCCTTGAAAAAGATCCGTTGGCGGAATTGGAATTGATCTGAACCATGAAGTTTCTTGTCAAAAGCATTTGCTGGACTGTCAGTCACAAAACGTAACCGAGTTTCACCGCCAGCAACCCAACTGTTAGTCTTAGCCTCGACCTTAGCCACACGCACACCCATGCGATTTAATTCGCCAGCAAATTCTGCAGATAGCTTATCAATTTCCATTTGCTGTTTGGCATCGGCTTTGTCAAAGCGATCGATAGCTTTGCCAACCATAATTGCCATTTCATAACGAGTGATGGTCTTGTCACCTCTGAACGTTCCATCGCCATAGCCCTCAACTAAGCCTGCTTTGGCTAACTGAGTGACTGAGGCATAGGCCCAGTGCTTGGCAGGTACATCAGTAAATGATGCCGCATAGGACGTACCTGTGATTGTCATCGCAAGCACTGCTGGGACAACAACCTTTTTCAAGAATCTTTTCATGTTTACACCCTCCATATTTTTATATTTAAGCCATATTAGCATGACCCCACAAGAACCATAGTAAAATCTTAAGCTAAATAGCAACTAAAACTTTACTACGCAAACCATCCTGAATATTTCGTTATTTCAGTTTTCACTTGGAATCAGAGCATTCTAAATACATAATGTTATTTTAAAAAAATAAAAGGCCTTACTTACAACCTTTGTATTAATCGCTTTTAACTCCAACTTCATCACTTCATATCCCCATCTTTCAAGGTATATAAAACGGCTGGCCAAACTACAAGACAAGGCATGTCCACGCATTTTGCGCAAATGGTTTTATCTAAAACAATATGGGGTTCTTCTTCATCAACAGCGAATTTAATGAGTCCCAGAAGTTCCTCAGGCGTAAGTTTTTTTAGGTTGTATATACATCGGGTATTTATATAATATCTGCAAATTATTACTCTTGTCAATATATTATTTTCTAATTTTTCGAAAAATTCAATCATCGCCAAAAAAATCTCATAGGATACTGAAAACTACACTATCTACATTTTGATTTTAACCATTTCGATAAGCCACGCCAAAGGTACCTCGTGGATATGTCCATTTAATAATTCCTTTATCTTTACATACCACTCGGCAAGTGCCACATTCCAAACATCCTGCATAATCAAAATTCATTTCCCCATCTTTTAAGGTATATAAAACGGCCGGGCAAACTACAAGACAAGGTTTATCCACGCATTTTGCGCAAATGGTTTTATCTAAAACAATATGGGGTTCTTCTTCATCAACAGCGAATTTATCAAGTCCGAGAAGTTCTTCTGGTGTAAGTTTTTTTACTGTCATGTTGTTGCTTTAAACCCCTTCCAACCATCGGCAAGTATTTGTCCGAAGGTAACATGTTTTTTTACAATACCAAATATAGCCTTATCAATACGTTTGGGCAATGTACCATCAACACTGAACATCATCTTCATGATTTCATTCATCATATTGGGGTAGGTAGAAATCATGCGTGGGTTACTTAATAATTCATGATACTTACCGTAAAGGCGCATGGTTGGTAGTAGTTGCAATTTTTCCAATTCTTGCATATAAGCGACCCCAATATCACTAGCACCCTCATTGGCAATAATGGCTCTTGCCGCAGCCACACCACTCACAATTGCCAAATCAATACCCCTGAGAATAGTACCTGTATTCATGCACATACCTGCAGCATCGCCAACCACGACTAAACCATCTCGGTACAGTTTTTTCGGCATACCACTGAAGCCAAGTTCTGGCACCAAATGGGCTCCGTATTCCACTGTTGTACCATCCTTGATCAGTGGATAAATAGCGGGATGCATCTTCAATTCCTGAAGAATATCATGAATTTTTTTACCACTACGAGCTATGTCCGCAGGATTAAGCACGACACCAAGGGAGATACTCTCTTGGTTAGTATACAGGAAACCTCCACCTAGAACACCCTCAGTACCGCCAATAATTACGCGAGCAGCACCCTCATCTCCATTTAGATTAAAGCGATCCTGAATCACGCTACTCGGCAATTCAATGATTTCTTTGGCACCAACCCCCACAGAATGAGCGGTGATGTCATCGCGGAGTCCAGCTTTTTGGGCAATAAAAGAATTTATCCCGTCAGCTGCAATGACAACATTAGCATAAATTTCATCATCACCTGCTCTGACGCCGACAATTTTTCCATCTTTTTCGATTAAATCTTCTACCAAAATTCCACAGGCTAACATCGCACCTTGTTCCTCTGCTTTTCCAGCAAACCACTCATCAAAAGGAGCACGAAGCACTGTGAAAGATTGAGGCATATCCGTGTTAAAATCATAATTCACATAATCTGCAGTAATGGCACTGTTAGCACTCATCATCATAATCTGTTCACGCACGACCTTGCGCTGCATGGGAGCTTGTTTATATAATCCAGGCTCTACAAGTTCCATTGCATAGGTATACAACCGTCCACCAGTAAGATTTTTCTCACCAGCTGTTGCACCTCTTTCGACAAGGATTACACTTTTTCCTTCTTTTGCTAAAACATATGCACAAGCAGCCCCTGCCGGACCAGCACCGATAATAATTGCATCAAATTTTTCTTCGTCTGACATTTAGATACCTCCTTTTATAAAACGCTAGTGCGTCCTAATGAACCGCAAAGGACACAAAGAGTACGCGCAAAATATATATTATTATTCCCATTGCGACCTTTATGACCTGTGCGGCTAATCATTATTTTTTATCAACAAAAACTTATATTTTCTGATATACAAAAATAGCAATTGCCTATTTTTTTGCTATGGCTTCTGCCAACAATGGTAGTACTTCATAAAGATCGCCTACGATACCATAATCCGCAGCCGCAAAGATAGGCGCTTTTTCATTTGTATCAATGGCCACAATAATTTTAGAATCACGTACACCTACAATATGCTGTACTTGCCCTGAAATCCCTGCGGCAATATAGATTTCAGGCTTGACTTTTTGTCCTGAAATACCAATATAACGTTCACTTGGCAGCCAATGACTATCTTCGGCGACACCTCTTGTACAACCAATTTCAGCACCAATTGCTTGGGCTAACTTCTCAGCCATTGCTAGATCTTCTTTCTTACTAAAACCACGACCAACTCCCACAACTCTGCTAGCAGTTGAAATATCGGCTCCCTCACGAATAATTGGGCATACATTACTGACTGTCATCCCTGGAATGCCATTGTCAACTTCCACAGTGAATACTTCTCCCTGGCGACCATCAACTGCTGGAGCTTCGCTATAGGTCCGTGGTGGCACCGTAACCAATGCTGGCAATGATATTGCCTCTGTGCGCAAAGCCAAACCGCCATACATCAATCGAGTTGTTTCAATACAATTATTTGCATACTGTACAGTTAACGCATCAGTTACTAAGCCAGCTTGCAGCATAGCTGCAGCCTTAGCCGCTAAATCTTTGCCCCGTAGTGTTCCGCCAACGAGTAGTACACTGACCTGCTCTTTCCCAATAAAATCTGCCACAGCACCAGCGTAACTTTCTGGCCAAGGATTTTGACCCTTTAAAACACATACCTTATCTGCCCCTGCAGCAATAAAACCTTCTTGTTCTTGGCTATCTAACGTAATAATACCTACAGGTTGTCCCATACTTGCTTTCAATTCTAGGCCAGCCGTAAGCAGTTGTTTTGCAATCATACTATCTTCTGAATATATCCAAATACCTGACATTTTATTACTCCTTTCCTCTAGCACACGCCCTCTTGGGCAAGGCTGGCAACAAGTTTTGCAACATTATCGGCCTGATTGGTTTCTTTGAATAGAATATTTTTTCGATTCATAACATATCCCTTGACCGACAAGTTCACAGTTTTAGCTTGCAGATCTTCTGTTGATAGTTGTAAATCAGCAATTTTCAATTCTTGTGATGGCTTCTTGGAGGCAGCCATAACCTGCTTCAAACTCGGTATGCGCGGTTTATTGATTTCGGGTAGTACACTGATAACAGCTGATCCTTGCACTTCTACTACTTCAGTACAATCGCCTAGTTTACGAGTGGCGATAATACGACTGCCATCTATACTCAGTTCTTGTACAAAAGTAACGGCAGGAATGCCCAGTATTGTCGCTAAGCGAGGCGCTACCTGTTGGCTATAGGAGTCAGCGCTTCCTTCACCACAAATAATCAAATCATAGGACTCATTGTTGCGGATGGCTGCAGCAAGAACATTGGCTGTAACAAACGCATCAGCCTGTTCAAAGGCTGGGTCACCAATCCATTGTACTTTACCTGGACCGCGAGATAGGACATCTTTCAAGGACTGTTTTACTTTATCATTGCCAAAAGTAAGGGCATCAACACTACCCTCATGGGCTTCCACAAGCTGGGTTGCTGCTTCAATGGCATTTTTATCGTAATCACTAATCTTGTATTTTGCTCTACTGGTATCCAGGGACAAATCACCTGGATTAATTTTAATATCTTGTTCATCCAGGACCCACTTATAACAGACAAGGATTTTTGGCATATTACTACTTCCTCCTTTGGGAGAGGGCCAGTCGAATGGCCCTCTCTACTAACTATGTTTATTTTAGCATGTTCTATTACGCCAGCAAATCGCTGGCGATGACTTTCTCTGGGAATTCAGCAGAACTACTAGAAATAACTGCCCCTTTTATATCCCGGTAATAGCGAGAAGCAACCATTTCTTGACTATAACCATAGCCGCCTTCGATTTGAATAACGTCAATGAGTGCACTTTGCCCAATACGCCCAGTGAATAACTTCACCATCGCAGCTTCCTTGGCAAAAGGTTCACCCTTTTCAATAAGACTTGCTACGTCATACACTGCCAAACGAGCCATATATATATTGGTCGCCATCTCAGCTAGCATGGTTTGAATAGCTGGGAAAGTGGCAATAGGGCGTCCAAATTGAATTCTTTGTTTACCATATTTCACCGCATCGTCCATAGCAGCTTGAGCAATGCCAACAACTTGTGCCCCCTCTGCCACACTCGCCACTAATTGTGCTACTTGGGCCATCTTCATGCCAGCACCTTCAGCGCCTAGCAGATTGGCCTCTGGCACTATCACATTTTCAAAAACCAGCTCTGCTGATGGACAACCGCGAAGCCCCATTTTACCAATGGTACGACTGACAGTCAGTCCTGCTGTACTGGCATCAACAATAAAGGCACTCATCCCTTTAGCCCCTGCCTCTGGATTGGTTAGAGCGAAAACCACATACACATCAGCAACTCCGCCATTGGCGATATAACACTTATGTCCGGTTAAAATATAATTGTCTCCCACTTTGGTCGCTACTACTTTATGTGTTCCTGCGCCTGGAGCCGCCCCCGGCTCAGTAAGAGCAAAAGCACCTAGTTTTTCGCCGCTACACAAGTCTGGTAAGTAAGCTTGTTTTTGTTCTGCTGTTCCAAAGCAGTTAATGGAATATGCAGCCAGGGAAGCATGGTTAATCAAAATAGATGCCACTGCACCACTCACCTTAGAAATTTCTTCAATCATCAAAACATAACTCAGATAACCGGCCTCAGTGCCACCGAACACTTCCGGCAGATATAAACCAAGAAAGTCGTGCTCAGCCATCTGCCGGATAACCGCCCTAGGATAAGCGCTGGTATTGTCTATTTCAGTTGCTATGGGTTCTATATATTCCTGGGTAAATTCCCGGGCACTTTGCTGAATCAACTCTTGTTCTTCTGTCAATGCATAACTCATGGGTTACCCTCCTATTCTTCTTTCAGTACTATCTTAGTAATATGCCGGAAATAACGATACGTTGAACCTGATTGGTGCCTTCATAAATTTGGGTGACTTTAGCATCACGCATTAACTTTTCAACAAAGGAATCTTTAGAGTAACCATAATGGCCCATTAAGCCAACTGCATCTGCCGATACACTCATGGCTGCATCTGTCGCAAAAGTCTTAGCCATAGCCGCTTCTTTCGTATAAGGCACTCCTGCATCTTTCAAACGCAGAGCATTTCGCACAAGCTGTCTAGCTGCTTCGACCTGAATTGCCATATCACTTATTTTAAAGCCAATAGCTTGGTTCATACCGATTGGCTTGCCATTCACATCTAGATATTCTTTAGCGAATTTGATGGTCGCATCCAAAGCCCGTTGGGCTACACCGACTGCCATGGAGGCAACAATAGGCCTAGCCATATCCAAAGTCTTCATGGCAATTTTCATGCCCTCTCCCTCTTTACCGAGTAGATGATCTTTTGGAATCCTAACATTCTTTAGCAGCAATTCTACGGTATTCGAGCTACGAATACCCATTTTATGTTCAGTGGCTCCAACAGTAAGGCCGGCTCGCTCTTTCTCCACGATGAAAGCACTAAGACCTTTTACACCTTTACTCGGATCAGTACTCGCAAATATGATCATTATAGTAGCAACCCCACACGTCGTTGCAAAACATTTTGTGCCGTTAAGAATCCACTCATCACCATCTAACTTGGCAACAGTTGCGCAGGAACCCGCATCAGAACCAGCTCCCGGCTCTGTAAGAGCAAATCCACCCGATCCTCCAGCAACAAGCCGGCCATAATATAGCTTTTTCTGTTCATCCGTACCAGCTATCGCCAATGGGTAAGAGCTCAGTCCATTACCACCCAGGGTCGTAGCAAACCCACAGCAGCCATAACCAAATTGTTCCATCACTACTGATTGCGAAAGAGAATCGAATCCTGGTCCGCCGTATTCTTGCGGTACTGCCATACAGTTTAATCCGACTTTCTTTACTTCCTCTAGAATGAATTGGTGAAATTCACCTTTTTCGTCCCATTCACTGGCTACAGGAATAATATGTTTTTCTGTGAATTCCCTAGCCAATTGTTCCAATTCTTGTTGCTTTGGTGTCAGTGTCATATCAGCCATTTTCTCATCAACCTTTCTTTTTGCCTTCGATAATATCTCTCAGTTGTCCCCATTTAGGCTGAAAAATCTCCGCAGACATGGTTTTTAGATTAGGGGAAATCTCTGGTTTAAAATCCATCAGTGCCAATATATCTTTTTCTAAATCAATACCAGGAGCAATTTCAATCAACGTCATTTTCCCATCTTCCAGTGTAAATACGGCGCGTTCTGTAACATATACCACAGGTTGTTTCACTTTAGCCGCATATTTACCACTAAAGGTAATTTGCTCAACATGCTCAATGAATTTCTTACCCCTACCCTCTTGGACAATGGTCAATTTTCCGTCTTCAACGGCGACCTTAAGTCCGCCAGCTGTAAAGGAACCGCAATACACTACCTTCTTCGAATTCTGGCTGATATTTACAAAACCGCCGCAACCCATTGCCCGTCCTTTAAATTTGCTGACATTTACATTTCCATATTGATCAGTTTGTGCCAATCCTAGAAAGGCAACATCAATACCGCCACCATCATAAAAATCAAATTGGGAAGTATGATCAACTATGGCTTCACCGTTATACGAGTGGCCAAAGTGAGGCATACTGGCTGGTACACCGCCAATACCACCAATTTCCGTAGTCATTGTCAGCATATCTGTTATTTTCTCTTCTGCCGCAATCGTTGCTACATCACTAGGTATACCAACACCCAAGTTTACAATGGTATTGGGCAAAAGTTCCATCGCTGCCCGCCGAGCAATAATTTTTCGTTCATCCATGGGGAGATCAGCAATACTATTAAGCGGCACTTTTATATCACCTGCAAAAGCAGGATTAAAGTACAAACCTTCGGTTTGCCAACACGCTTCCTGTTTAGTTGCTACCACAATGTAATCCACTAAGATGCCAGGTACTTTAACACTCTTGGGATGCAAGGAACCTGCTTTTGCCAAGTACTCTGCTTGAGCGATAACAATGCCGCCTGATGTTTTAACCGCTTGCGCCAAGGACAAAGCTTCAGTAATGGGTCCTTCCTTATCCATGGTTAAGTTACCGTGTTCATCAATTGTCGTGCCGCGTATGATGGCAACATCAATTGGAAAAGATTTATAAAAGAGCCATTCTTCGCCTTCAACTTCTACCACTTTGTTGATTGGCTCTGTTGTCATCGCATTCATTTTACCACCATCAAGGCGAGGATCTGCGAAGGTACCTAAACCTACCTTCGTAAATAGACCAGGTCTTCTGCCAGCAATTTCCCTAAAAAGCTGAATAATGGAACCTTGCGGTAAACAATAGGCCTCGATTTTATTTTCAGATACCAATCTAGACATGTTAGCCGACGAACCGATATGTGCACCTATCCAGCGTTTAACCAGTCCTTCTTTGCCTAGACGGGTGGTACCTCGTTCTTTCCAGTCACCAATAGCTGATGCGTGCATCAAGGTAATATCTCTTGGGTGTCCACTGTCAATAAACCTTTTTTCGATAGCTTCGGCTACTTCCTCAGCCCATCCAGCAAGACCAAAACCTGTAGCCGCTACCAGCGAGTTATCTTTGATAAGCAATGCCACTTCATCCGCAGTTTTTATTTTAGACACAATAAATTTCCTCCTTTTCAATTCCCTTGCGATAACCGTCATAGTACTCTATTGCAAATTTAATGCCAATATCATCCACACCCAATAGACCCAGTAAATTCAGCATTATCATTCTATTTTTGTGTATTATTTTTCTTGCAAGTACCTTTTGTGCAACATTCGGAAAATTTAAAAAATGCGAATGTACCATTTTTGTTACATTCACATTTCGAATTCTCACGGCTCCGCTCAGATCTATCTGAGCTAAATCAACTCATGCAATCCACTGCTAAATAACTCTATTGAAGAATAGAAATAGCAAAGACTTTCCTTCCTCGAGTCATTGGTTAACGTACTTTCTATGTAACTTGCAAAAAAATAAATATTATTTTAGATTTTTTTCTATTCTCAATATAGCCAAAAGTGGATGAACCATAAACAGTACATCCACTAAGTTAACAATTAATAATAGCTACCCGCTGTAGTAAATTCGCGGTATCTCTTACTGTGCTTTATCTTCTTTGAACGCTCTTAACTTACGATACAAAACAGTTCGGTAAATACCCAATTTATCAGCGGTCTCACCCATCCGTCCCTCGCAGCTTGTCAATACTTTATTAATATATTGTTCTTCAACCTTTTTCATTACTTCTTTTAAAGTACCATCTAAACCTAATAATTTATAGCAATCATATGAGGATAATGAACCATAAGTATTAATCTCTCGAGCCTGGCATTCCGAAAAATCATCTTGCAAACTACTAATAACTTTTCTTTCAACGGCATTTCTTAGTTCACGTACATTCCCCACCCAATTATAACTTTTAAAGAGCGCTAACATATTGGCATCAAATTCAACCTCTGCTCCGTACTTTTTGTTGAAAAATTCCACAAATTTCAAACTGAGAGCAATAATATCTTCGGGTCTCTCACGTAAAGGAGGTATTAGGATTGGAATAACCTCAAGACGATAGTACAAATCCCTGCGAAATAACCCTTCCTCCGTCATCTTCTTTAAATCTTTGTGTGTAGCAACAATCAGTCTGAAATCCATCTTTCGATCTACGAGACTTCCCAAACGCCGTACCTCATAAGTTTCTAGTACCCTAAGGAGTTTAGATTGCAGGGAGAAAGGCAACTCCGCAATTTCATCCAGAAAGAGTGTACCATTGTGGGCGGCTTCAAATAAGCCCATTTTCCCTTCTGAGTTAGCCCCAGTAAAAGCTCCTTTTTCATAACCAAATAATTCTGACTCAACAAGTTGCTCTGGCAGATTAGCGCAGTTAACGGCTATAAAGGCGTTATCAGAGCGTTTACTATGACGGTGTAAATACTTTGCCAAAACCTCTTTGCCTGTACCTGTCTCACCATAGAGTAACACGGTACTATCAGTCTGCGCTACATTATGCGCTTGAAGTAAGATCTGCCGCATAACCTTACTCTCAGCTACAATGGTATCCTTTTCAAAAACGTAGCTACGCAAATATTCAACTTCTCTTTTCTGTTGATTAATATATGCCCTTTCTTCAGCGCACATGTATTTGCCAACTGCACCTTTGAGCGCCTTTCCACTGGTCACAACTAACACAACATTTCCACTTTCATCTAATACAGGTGTACTCGTTGACATCTGCTTAATATTGAGTTTGGTAGTCAGCATGCCACTGACTACCTGTTTCTTTTCTACAGCTTCTAATGCATAGGATTTATCATAATACCCCTTCTGCACAAGCTCTTTTAAATTAGATCGCAACAATTGATCTAGAGACATATCTAGTGTCAAAGCAGTGGTCGAATTTGAAAGTAATACGTTACCGTGCCGATCGGTTACAAATATTGGATCTGGTAATTTATCAAAAATTTTCTCCAAATTTTGTTTTGTAAGACTTAAACTACTTTCCATTTTTTTCGAAGCACGTGCCACTTAATCACCCTCTTAATCTCAGATTCTATTATGAATATTATTCGTGAAAATTATCCGATTTTCCTGCCTATGTAATAACTAAAATGATGACCATGGATGTCTTTGATACAATTAAACTTGACCATTTTCATTAGACATATGGCTTTATCGCTACCTCGCTCACCGGCAATTCTATTTTCCCGTTTCAGTATTTTATATTTAAAAAATTGGAAATTTTAGAATATATTAAAAATTCCCATTTCTGCAGGATTTTCTTTGATTAACGAGAACTTATTTATAGCGAGCATTACAATTACTAACTATACGTAACATATCAGGAATGGAGGATTAAACAGCGCTACGCATAAAGCACATAATGCCCTATAGTCACTTCTGACAGACCGACGAAATCAATGTTACATTCTTAGTCCGTTATCGATAGAGACTAGAGTATTTTTTAAGGAGGTTGGACAAATGACAAAACTTGAGATGGCAATTGCAACTGCAGAAATTTACCGTGATTTAAATGCCTCCGATTGCTCTGTTTTAATAACTAATGCGGAAGGTATTATTGTTCATTACACAGAGGCTAGAACTTTTGCGGCAAAAGTGACAATAGGAACTACTGCTCCAGGAGGCGCAGTAAAGCAATGTATCGCAACAAAAAAAATTGTACATACTATGATCCCCGAGCAGGCATATGGAGTTAGGCTACGATCCATTGTTACACCCATATTTGAAGAAAACGGAGAGCTTTCAGGAGCCATCGGTATGGCAATCAGTTTACAAACGGGAGAATCTTTGCGTAAGGCTACCAAAGACATTGCAACAACAACCGAGGTGATGACGGCAACTGCCCAAGAGATTGCAGTAGCTGCTAGCACTTTAGCCGAAGAATTAGCCAAGGCAAAATGTGGAACGGAAAATGTACTTGCCGAAATTAATAAAACCGATGACATTTTACGATTTGTTAGTGACGTTGCAGCTAACTCCAACTTACTTGGGCTGAATGCTGCTATCGAAGCGGCTAGAGCTGGAGAACATGGACGTGGTTTTGCCGTTGTTGCAGATGAAATCCGCAAAATGGCAGTGAATAGTGCTCAGTCGGTGAAAGACATCCGAACAATCCTGCAAAGTATACATGGTCAAACAAAGTTGGTTGTTGATATTATCACCAATACAGCCGAATTGGGCGAACGCCAAGCAGCTGCCACCGAAGAAATTGGCGCCAGTATGGAGCAATTGTCTGCAAGCACTAATGAAATTGGGAAAATTGCAAGTTCAATATAATGAGAACTTGCAATTAAATGCGCCTTAAGGGGGGTTCCATGGCATAAGCCCCTTAACAATATCACTACTGTGAGAAGGACTCCTCTGCATTAAAAGCAGAGGAGTCCTTTACGTTTCAGTTGCCTATACATAGTCTCTGATCAGGCCAACCGAGCTTGAAGTTTTTCATCACAGCAGACCATATATTAACTAGAATGTTGTCTAAACACTTTTTGATATGAGTCGCAGTAAATGTCTTGGTTTAGTATTACGCGAGCTGTCGCAATGGCATCAACCATAGGCTCATCACTAACATCCAAGATGGCCGAATCAAGTCCGGCTGCCATAGCCATAGCGGCGAAGGTCCGATTGATAAGCGGACGATGTGGTGTTTTTTGTGATACATTACTAAGACCAACTACCGTCCGCGGTGCTGGGTTGGATAACGTCTTAATTTGACGGATAGCTTCTAGAACCTCAACACCATGCTCCTGAGCCACATTGACAGGCAGAACGATGGGATCCAGATATAGATCTTCAAGAGGTAAACCATAAGCATCGGCATTCGCTACGAGTTCCATGGCAAAACCTGCACGATCCTCCGCACTTTTTGGCACACCTTTATTTGTCATACAAAGACCAATAATGGCAGCATTGTACTCTACAGCCAAAGGAAATAAGCGGTCAATTTCTTCTTGCTCACACTTACAAGAGTTGATCATTCCAGGCCGTTTGAGTACTTTCAACGCTGCTTCAATCGCATCAAAATTTGTACAATCCAAACAAAGAGGTAAATCCGTCACTTCTTGTACCACTTCAACCATCCACACTAGTGTTTTCACTTGATCTTCAGCATGAGGACCCGTGTTAATGTCTAGATAATGGGCTCCGGCAGCTTGCTGCTCTCTAGCGCAATCCTGTAACGGTTTAGGGTCCCACTCCACAACAGCTTTACCAATATTCTTAAACATACCATTAATTCGTTCACCAATTAGAATCATATGCTTTCCTCCTACTATTTTTATTAATAACCTTAAAAAGCTTGGGTTACCATCAATTCTTCAACATTTTTTCGTACCAAGTCAATGGCTTCAGGATGACGCATAACCAGTATATGAATACCACCCTGTAATAAGGCGGTAGCAGTCATCGCTTCCCAAAGAATGCCCCGTTCCACTTGATTACCCCAAGCAGGAAAGTCACATTCGGGTGCATTGGCTTCTTTGGCGCGCCAAGCTTCATAACCAACAGTTGCAATATTAGGCGTAGAAAGCATTCTATCTCCTTGCAAAGCACCAAGGCGGCTCCGTTCTAAGATTGAATAAGTATATTCTATGCCATAACCCAAACCACCTGCACCAGGATCAACAATAATGCGATCAGCAGCCAGTCCCATTTCTGTGATTTGAATGTTAAGTTGCTTACAAATATTGATATCACAAGGAGTCAAAGCGATCACATTGTGCTTGTGAACCATAGCAGCGGCTACTACTGATTTGTAGTTATCTTGCTCAGCCACACCAATCAATAGATTTTCACCAGAGGCAGCTTCTGCTACCACGGGCAGGACTAGATTGTCCTTCTCATCATTACCACAACCGACGACGATAAGTGGTACGCCGACTGCAGCGAGTACCGCCTTGACAATCTTAACACATTCTTCTGGTGAATGATTATTTAAGTCTGGATCGGCTCCACTAAGCTTTAAATAAATCATTTCAGCACCATACTGCTCCACGCATTTTTTTGCCCAGGCAGCAGGGTCGGACAATACATCCGCAAACGGATTTTTGACTTCTTCAGCCCACTGTTCAGGATTGCGGCTCTGTACTTCCATAGCGATAACGGCTTTATGGGGAACCTGCCCCTCAAAAGTAAGGTAAGGCAAGCAAGTGTCTCCTCCAACGGTTACAACACTGGTTCGAGTTCCTCCCGCATCCGACTTGGCACCAATGGTTACTGTATTGATTTTTCCTGAGTTTCGTTCCTTGATAATTTGTAAGGCCATAATAACGCTCCTCTCTTCCTACAGGTTTACTTTATCACAAATTTCATGTACGGCAGTAACGGCGATAGAACCGGCTGGCAACTCAAATAATGGTTTACCTTCCAAATCATAACGCGCTAGTTCAGCATCATAAGGCACAGTACCGATTAAGGTTAATCCCGTAGCGGCAATTTCTTGTTCAAGTGCCTCGATGTCCCCACCCTTAGTTTTGGTTACAATTAAATAGATCTGTTTAACGTTAGCTTTTAGGGATTTAATCAAGTGATGAACCCGCCCTGCGGAACGAATGGCGCGCGCTGAAGCATCGCTCACGACAAATAGAATGTCAATATCCGCCGTCACGCGCCGACTTATATGTTCCATACCCGCTTCATTATCCATTACCACATATTTATAGCTTTCCGTTAAACCTTCCAAATGTTTGCGTAAGATATTGTTCGGAAAACAATAACATCCTGGTCCGTCAGGGCCACCCATAATCAGCAAGTCAACATCTTTGGTTTCTACCATGGCTGCTCGCAGCTTGTATTCAATGAAGGTTTCTTGTGTCATACCTGCCGGTAGTTCCTTCAAACTTTTTGTTTGAGCAATAAGCTCAGAAATTGTTTCGCCCAACTCTGCTCCTAAGGCTTCATTCAAATTGGCATTAGGGTCAGCATCAACAGCCAAAATTGGACCTTTTTGATGTTCTATTAAATAACGTATGAGTAGTGAAGTAAAAGATGTCTTACCTGTTCCGCCCTTACCTGCTACTGCAATCTGTTTAGTCACAACACATTCCTCCTACATTCATATCTACTAACTGCGAACTGATGGAAATAAACTAAGATCGGTATGGGGCAAGAATACAGCTGAAATGAATTCTTCCATAAACAAGTTCCCCGCCGATAGTTCCATATAAGTAATACGTTCAGTTAATTGCTCTACTTCATGAAGTGCTGATGAAGCAACCAAGGCTGCATAGGCACCTTTCACCGAAGAGTTACCAATAAATGAATACTTATTGACTCCTATGTCTGGTAAAAGACCAATTTCAATCGCATCGTTGATGTTGAGATAATTGCCAAACCCGCCAGCGATATAGATCCGCTCAATGTCACTCATATCCAGATCAACTAGCTTTAACAAGCTACGTATACCCGCGAATACTGCACCTTTTGCCCTGAGTAGATTTTTCACATCGGCCTCAGTGATGACCACGTCCCTGTCAGTGGCCTCATCTGCCCAGACCAAGACAAACTCGATTCCGGCATCTGACGTACGAATTCGTGGCGTTGGCAGGTTGTGGTGCATATTCCCTGCTCGATCAATCACTCCAACTTTACGCATCTTCGCCAGTGCATCAATCAGTCCTGAACCGCAAATGCCTGAAGGCCTAATACCACCAATGGTTGAATAGGTTACTTCGAACGTTTTTTCATCAATTGTCAATCCCTCTATTGCGCCTTGCATGGCACGCATGCCACAAGTCACGCCAGCTCCCTCAAAAGCAGGTCCGGCAGAACATGAACAACTGACTAACCAATCCTTGTTACCCAGCACCATTTCCCCATTGGTTCCAATGTCCACAAATAGCGTCACCGGCTCTTCTTCGGCCATACCATTAAACAGCACACCGGCGATAATATCCCCGCCCACATAACTAGCTACCGCTGGAAAGTTAAACACAACTGCATCCGGATGTACGTGTTGCAATTCCAGTTCCCTGGCTCTACAGATAGGAAAATGATTTGCGGTTGGTACATAGGGTTCCAAGCGAATATAACGAGGCTGTATACCAAATAGTAAATGAGCCATGGTCGTGTTTCCTGCCGCAACCATTACTTTAATATCTCGTGCTCTCACTTTACATTTTTCAACTAATACTAATACCAAGTCATCAATGGTTCCCACAACGGCTTGTTGTAATTCTGCCAAACCATTGTTTTCTTCATCCCCATGAATAATGCGCGTAATGACATCATCGCCAAACTGGGCCTGTTGATTATGGGCTCCAACTTTTCCAATTAATGCCCCAGAAAGTAGATCCACTAAATAAACAACCACAGTCGTCGTACCCACATCTACGGCAATCCCGAGCAGTTGGTCAACATGGCCAGCAGCATCAATACTAACCACATAGACTTTATCGCCTACTCGGACGTAGGTTACATCGACCTGCCAATTATTTGCTCGCAAAACCTCAGCAAGTAGACGAACTTGGTTTAGGTCGAGTTCTATATTGGACAAACCAATACTCCGCCGTAGCGCCAATAATAGACGACTTACATCACTACTAGGATCCGTCAAACTTGGAGGACTCAGTTTGAGACTGACTTTTTTACATAAAGGATCAAATGTAAAGCGCGATGGCAGACCTAATGCATCTGTTAGAACATCACTTTGGCTATCTAGTAAAACCTGATGCCCTAGCAGCCTTGAAAATGTGGGTATTTCAATCACTACATCTCCAGCAACCCGTGTTTGGCAGGCGATGACAAATCCCTCACACAAGGACTGTCTCTCCATTTTTACCGGGCCACTAAGGACTCTTAGCAAACATTTACCACACGTCCCTTCTCCACCACAGCCACATTTAATCTCAATATTAGCTTGGCGCACTGCTGTCAATAAATCTGTGCCCCATTCTACTTCAATTTCTATATTATCTGGTTGAAACAGCACTGTGTGTCTTTGCAAGTGAAAGAACCTCCACATTCAATTTTTATCAATATTTATAACATGTATCACTCTTTCCGACTACGCGAAATGACTTTTAGCGAACGCCGGAATACCTGCTGCTTCTTGCGGACCAACTAATATCGTCCAACCAGATTTTTCTGTTAGCTTGCCGCTCAGTACAGCCGTATATCCTGGAATAACACATGTTGTATGATTTACTTTATCTTTTATTCCCGAACTTTCTAGAAATGCGGTGATTGAATCGGCGCTGAACTTACCTGATGCCCAAGATGTAAGTACGGATGTACCATCAGTATCCACTGGTAATAAATACGCAGGAATTTTACTGCCGGCGATTTCACCCTCAACAGCAAAATAAGTTAAGGCAAAATTAGTACAAATATAAACAGGGGAGTCAGCAGTTACTGCACCAATTTCATAGATTTTTGCTTCAACAGCAATGGGTTTTTGTGGATCAGTATACACATTTTGACGCCAAGCAAGTAGTGGCAACACTTGTGACTTTTCAGCAGCTTTTATGACAATAATACCAGCAAACTTTGCCACATATACGCTGGCTTGAATGACTTCTTCACGAGGGTCTTCTGAAGTCGTGAAAGTAATTGTAGGATAACCCAGTGGACGGAATTTCTTTTTAATTGCCAAACGTCGCATTTGTGTCAGGTCAGCCAATACTTGAGACGTAGCCCGACTTCCACTGTCAATGACTAATTCTTTGTACAGAGGAGCGATTTTTTCCACTAACTCAACTGTATCAGCCAAATTAGTGCCTTTTACGACTACTGGACAACTATGGGCTTTTGCCAAGGCTATTATTTTCTCATAATTATCCGCTGTAGCGGCATAAATTAGAGGTTTTTTGGCGGCAACTATTGGGAGCGCCGCTTCAAGGGATGCCACATTGTCACTCATCAAAACTAACGGTAAATCAGTGAGGGAAGCTATTTTTCCAATCACTTCTGTATAAGTTGCAGGGCAATTGGATACATTACTTACAGCAATAAGATTTACACTTAACTGTTGTCCAACTCGTTCTACCTTCAAGTCATTGATTTGTGCGATTTTAGCTACTAATGCATCCGCGGATAGAGTATCATTGACTGCAATCGCGAACCCTGTAGGGTGATAAAAAGCTTTATCATGACGAAAAATAACCGTTTCATCGCCGAGTGACAGTGTATTTTCACCAACGCCTACTTTCACAAGTCGCATAGGGGGAGCTGCTGCCGCACCTAGATTTTCTTTTGCTTCCTCTGATACATAAGGACATGCTTCCAATGCTGCTTTACCTGAGGCAATCGACATGGCGAAAGCCAAGCAAGTGGCTGCACCGCACTCTTTGCAGTTTTTCTTAGGTAATTGTTTAAAAATATCCAAACCTGTTAAAGCCATTGTTTTTCCCCTTTCTTCACTTTAGTAAAATCAATTTCGTGCTACTATTCACGTAGTTTCCTAGAGGGCGACATGTTATCACCCTCTAGTTTTTTAGAAAATTACATAATTGATTCCATTGTAAGAGCTGGATGCTGTTTTTCTTCCAAGAACGGTAGAATTTCATCAATGGTGCAACCGATGGTTTCATCGGCAATTTTATCGATAAAATCTTCATCCAGACCGAGTCTTTTACTCTGGGCAATTAAGTCGTCACGAAGGAATTCTTTTAATTCCTTTGGCATCCAAACAATTCTTGCTATCCCTCCATCAGCAGGGATAAATTTATTACTCACAATATACCGGCGACCAATACCCATGAATCCAGGTGATTGCAGACCGCCGCCAACAGAACCAGCCAATGACGAGAAGGACATGCCACAAGGAGTATCCCCACTAAATTCCCTGGTAGTGATCATAATTCCATTGGCTTCTGGCGCAAGAGCGATGATTGCTTCAAAACAACCACAAGAAGTCATGGGACGATCCATTAGGGTATACAGGTTAACCTCTTCCAAAGTGCGATTCGAGTTTTGATATAGATACTCATTCACATTTTGCCACATGCCTTTTTCGGCATCAATGCAATTTCCTTTGGCAATTGGTTGATTGGGGCCAGTCGGTGTAATTTCATTGGAAGCTTTGGCATCTAACCAACTCACCGCTCCACATAGACCTACCCGCTCTGGTGTTACAATACATACATGATTAGGAGCGAAGGACTGGCAGAGAATACATGAGTAGAAATTCTCAACTGATTCATCCGTCAAACCTCTCAACCGGTCATCACGAGCAGCATACTTTTTACGGGCAAATTGAAGTTTTTCATCAACAGTAGCTTGGTCAGTAATAAGGGTAACTTGTACCCGATCAACAATCGCCGGATAGTCAGATTTGAATTTTGCAATCAGAAGTTCACCATAATCCCGAATCTTAAAGCCAGCTTCTGCTGCACCTTTACTAATTCTCAGCCATGCCAAATCCCTCTGAGCTACATGCCACAATCCTTCACCATAATTAACGAAATAGTGAATGCGACGCTCTAATACTCCCTCGAAATCTTCCTGCATCTTACGTCCGTAAATTTCGACTAAAATACCGAGTGGTAGACGATCCCCAGCTTTGACGTCCGTGATATCAGGGCCAATGACTGTTATTTTCCCGTCTTCAATGTCATCAGGACCCACCATTGTCACCAATTCAAAAGCTCTTGTTTTGCCGCCACCAAATTCCAGATACGTATCAGCACGACGAATGGTTTCACCTTCAAAAGCAGGACCAACAGTAATCGGGATGGGAATATCGACAACTTTAATTTTAATACCGCGTAGTTCTAGGGCTAATTTCACCATCTTGTCATAATCTGGCTCAGAAACAAACCACTCCGGAATTTCTTCCGCTAGAGGCTGGTCCGTAATAACCGGGAAGCCCATAGCAACAGCACCCATTTCAGCAGCAATTTTCACTTCATCAAATTCACCTAGTGCTAACACGAATGCCAATACTCGACGGGCTTGATAATCTAGAGCTTGCTGTCGTTGTCCAGGTTTTATGCCACCAAAGGCGAGTCCTGCGCGGTAAGCAAAGTTAACAGCATGAATGGCTGCTGTAAAATCGCCCACTGGAAATGCGATATAGTCAATACCAAGTTTTACATTTTCTTCTAGTAATTGTTCGATAATTTCATTGACCAAAAAGATCATTAAACCCTTGGACTGCAGATCTTTGATGAGTTTCGCTGCTTCTTTCGAACTGCGAGCTTTACCAATAATAACTGCCACACCTGGTATCGTATTGTCAACTAGTGGTACACCAAACTTTCTCAGTATGGGATCAGACAGAAAGCCGGTCCATGGAGCTGACTCTGGTTTAGCCCCATTCAAATACCGTAAGGCTTCGATAATCTCAGCAGCGTAATGAGTAGCTTCTCCAGCAAGTTTCGCATTCTCGAACGTCAGGGTTTCTCGCAGATGGGTGGTTCGGACCCGATTTAGAATCGGTGGCAAATCACCAAGCACATTGACTTCTTCACCACTTAGTGCGGTGATAACCGGCAAGCGATAGGCTGTATCTGGATATTTTACCGGAGTTTCGGCTCCATATTCTTTAATAGCCTTCTCAAGTAAAATTTGCGCATAGCTAGTGGCAATAATTGCTCCCTCATAGGTGGCCTTAAATAGTGGAATTGACATCTAATTTTCCCCTCCCAGTTTCATACTGTACTGCACAGTTTTATACTGCACTATGATACCTACTGCACTACTTACTCACTAACAGCATATTTTGCTTTTGCTGCGCTGCGAATCCGCAGTTTCCAGGAACGCTCATCAAGGGCAGCGATTAATTTGTCTGCTGCTTTCAGGTGATCGGTTTCCATAATGAAATAACCGCCGAACACATCCTTAGCGATTTGTGTCACGACACCGTGTACAAGATCACTGCCCGTTACTGGTGCGATAACACCAATATGTACAGGGATACCCATGGCAACATTCCAGGCACCAATGGCTACAGCTTTCTCTGACATAGGTTCAGGAGCTGTTGCTACAAACGGAACTTCTGGAGTATCAACACCTAATTCATTTGCCATCATCGTCAGAATGTCTGTGGCGCGAGAATTGTCAACGCAAGACCCCATATGGAAGATGAGCGGTAATTCAGTTTTTATGTTAGCATTCTCACCAATGCGTTTAATAAATGACTTGAGTCCAGGACCAGCATAGGTTTGAACGGCCTCATTTGTCAGGAATCCTTCCATAGCATAGGCTTGACCAGCACAACCAGTAGAAATTAGAAATACATCATTGGCTGCCATTTTTTTAGCTATTTCTAAATGATTTTGATTATGAGTGCCTTTTAGATTATTACAGCCAGCAAACAAGGCTACACCCTTTAGCTCACCACTCTTAATTGCATCGGTCAGCACACTAATCGGATTATCAGCATTAACCGACGCAAATAATTCCATAATAGCTTCGACACCAAAGCCGGCAATTACTTTATTTTTTATATCTGGCCGATTAATTTTTGCCGGGTCACGTTGCTTATAGGTTTCAATCGCTAAGCGAATAATTGCCTTCGCACCATCAACAGCATGTTCATCGTCAAATTCAAAATGATAAGATCCAGGAATCTTAGTCATCGTCATTGTAGTAATAACTTTAGTATGGAAACATTCTGATAAACTGCGTAAGCTAGGCATAATGCATTGTACATCAACAACAATCGCATCGACCAAACCTGTCATAATAGCCAATTCCTGAGTGGCAAAATTAGTAGCAATCGCCACGCCTTCACGACCAAGAACTTCGTTACCGGTACAACAGATACCAGATAGCTTAACGCCTTTTGCCCCAGCTGCTTTGGCTTCTTCTTGCATTTCCCGAGCAACAGTAACAATGACCTGACTCAATATGGGATTATGTCCATGTAAACAAATGTTAACCATTTCAGGATCAAGTACACCAAGATTAGCTTCTGACATGACAGGACTCGGTGTGCCAAATAACACATCCGAAAGATCTGTCGCTAAATGCATACCATCATAATCTGCCAGCGCAACACGTAGTCCGCTGAATATAATATTTACAGGGTCACTGTCATTACCAACATGGGTTTGATGCAATAACTCTGCAATGGAACCATTGATGCTGGAAGGCATAATAGTGGTAGCCTTAAATTTTTTCTTACGCCCCTCTGTAATGGTATTTTCTGTCCAGGTGCACGGAGCATTGTCTTGACGCCCAAAATCTTTCAACGCTTCAGTAGCCACTTCTTTGGCCACTTCATTGATAGATTTTCCCTCTGTTTCTATGCCCACTTTCTTAGCCACTTTTAATAGTTTAACTGAGTCAGTGATTTTGTAGTCCTTGGCTTTGCCTTCTGCTACATGCAGTAGCGTAGTTGCAATATGCCTACCATGATCCGAGTGAGCCGATGCGCCACCAGCAATCAGACGAGCTGTATTGCGCGCCACAATGGTATAATCGGAAGCTCCACAAATTCCTTTGTTGGCACCTAGTTTCTTGGGAATAATTCGACACGGTCCTTGCATACAAATTCGGCAACAAATACCTGTATTACCGAAATTACAACGAGGTTCCTGTGCTTTAGCACGGTCAAAGGCTGTCAAAAAACCTATTTTTTTGGCTGTGGAGAGCATTTGCTGTGCGGCGCGGTCAACTGTCACTTTTTCAAATTCAGACATTTCTCATACCTCCCCGTTTCTTCATGAAACAATTATATTATCTTGCATTTACACTATCTCCTTTATTTTATCTAAAGAAGTAATGGTTTTGCTGGTTTTGAGTCCCTCAGCAACCTACTAACAATCTGAAATTGTTCACAACGTTAACTTAAGGGCACACGATACGGTTATAAATAGACTCTATTTCTGAGCCCCATGGTCTGTTCTTTGCACTATCCACAGGACCTTCCATAGCTGCTTCAAGCACTTCTTCATCAAACGGCAGCATACCAATGAGTTCATTCGGTGAGAATTGTGACTGCAAAAATACCTCATCCTTACTGCCACGAATTTTATTACCAATTATTTTTATATTTTTTATGCCAAGTTCGATTGCTAACTGTTTCACGACTTTCGCCGTGTGTACACTATTTTTGCTTGGCTCAGTCACGATCAACATCACGTCAACACCTTTGGAGGTGCCTCGCGTCAGATGTTCAATACCAGCTCCCATGTCAAGAACAACCATATCCTGTTTACCTAATAACAACGCATCAACGATGGCGTGTAAGAAGGTATTTTCCCGGCAATAACAAGCAGAACCACCTTGTTTTACGCCACCCATACGAAAGAAATGAATATTGTCAAGTTGAATACTATACTCATCAAGAATATCATCTACCTCTGGATTTAGAGTGTAGAAAGCTCCGCCTCCACTACGTTCAGCAATGACTTTCTGCATTTCAATGACTGGATTGACGGTAGCTAATTGTTCATCGGAAATTCCGAGTGCAGTACCTAAACTAGAATCAGGATCGGCGTCAACTGCATATACTTTGTACCCATGGCTGGCAAACAACCGAGCAATATTCGCCGCAACAGTTGTTTTACCTACACCACCCTTGCCAGATATCGCAATTTTCAAGGCCTAACCTCCCCCCTATTTCGAACCAGAATTTCTATGCATAAAGTCCTTTTCTATGTGCTTTGAGATATTTGTTGCAGTATTTGTCATTTCCCAATAAGGCTTGAGATGCATATACCATTCCCATCATGTTTTTGTCTGTAGGATTCAGAATGTATCCATCCATACCCATGGTCATGGTTTGCACCACAAATAAGCGATTAAGCACTGCCCGATTAGGAAGTCCATAGGAGATGTTGCTCAAACCGCATGTAAAGTGTACGGCAGGGAAGTCTCTTTTAATCAACTTAATCGCGTTAAGAACTTCTATTCCATACTTATCATTGGTGCTCAGTGGTTTAATTAATGGATCAAGATAAATATCATCTTGAACAACACCCTCTTTTTCCATCTTGTGAATCAGGGCCGTAGCAATGCGTAGTCGATCTTCGGCTGTAGCGGGCATTCCATTATCATCGATACAGAGCGCCACTATTTTGGCATTAAACTCCTTGACTAACGGGAATACTGCATTATAGCGTTTTTCTTCTGCATTAAGAGAATTAATCATTGGTTTGTAGCCTGGTTTTAATAAGCTCAGCCCCAGTCTAAGAACAGTCTCATCAGGACTGTCAATACAGAGTGGCATATCCGTTACCTGCTGAATGGTTTCAATTAACCATGTCATGATTTCATGTTCCTGGCCCACCATATTACCACAATTTACGTCCAAATAAGTGGCACCACATGCCTCTTGATCTTTAGCCACCTGCTGTATGTATTCCGCGTTTCTAGTTTCAACAGCCTCCCTAATTACTTTACGACTCGTATTAATAAGTTCTCCAATAATTAACATTTAATGTTTCCTCCTCTGTTGTATATACATATATATATGTATAATACTTAATAACCAATTACCTTGTCAACATATTTTTTTCATTCTTCTTACTTTTCAATCAATTTAATAAATAACCCCATTGGTTATCGATATCGACAACCAATGGGGTTATTTATCATTCTGCAATGTTAAGTAATGCTACGAACTATTTGAAGTTCTTGGAGTGAAGTGCACACTATCTTCTCCACCATTTCTATACTGTGACCAAAGACCAATACATTAATATCCAGTTCCATGTTGCGAATTGCAGCACCGTCCGTGGGACACCATTGAGGCGATGCCTTAACATCCACTTTATCCAATCTAGTAAGAGATAAAAATAAGAAATCATTTTTCCCCTCTAAACGGGCCGATACCTTGATGTGTCCCAATATAACTCCTTTGTAAGATAGAGGACTGCCAACTGCACTCATAAACTTCTTCAGAACCTCTTCGACTTCAAGTCGAGTAAGGGCTTCTTTAAAAACAACAGGTTGGAGT
>Ga0209123_1001305_pt1 | contig 25224 bp, 20 predicted proteins | sample BarGraIncu00431A_FD_184500 | JGI IMG/M metagenome (GOLD analysis project Ga0209123, IMG submission 184500) | Arctic peat soil microbial communities from Barrow, Alaska, USA - Barrow Graham LP Incubations 004-31A (SPAdes) (version 2) | ecosystem: Environmental > Terrestrial > Soil > Wetlands >...
AGAAGAAAACCCGACCACCTTCGTGGTCGCCGGCCGCATGCTGATGCGCCGCTCCTTCGGGAAGGCCGCCTTCGTCCAGATGCAGGACCGCAAGGGGCGGGTGCAGCTCTACCTGAAAAAGGACGTTTTGGGTGACGAGCTCTTCGCCGAATTCGAGAACTATGACATCGGCGACATCATCGGCGTCACCGGGCTCCCCTTTCGCACCAAGACCGGCGAGCTTTCCATCGCCGTAGCCGAAATCCGCCTCTTGACCAAGTCGCTGCTGCCGCTTCCCGAGAAATTCCACGGACTGACCGACGTGGAGACCCGTTACCGCCAGCGTTACGTGGACCTCATCGTGAGCCCCGACGTGCGTGAGGTCTTCTTCAAGCGCTCGCGCATCGTCTCCCTGATCCGGGAGTACATGACGAGAAACGACTTCCTCGAAGTGGAAACCCCCATGATGCACCCGATCCCCGGGGGGGCGACCGCGAAGCCTTTCGTTACCCACCATAACGCGCTCGACATGGAACTCTTCCTGAGGATCGCTCCCGAACTCTACCTGAAGAGGCTGGTGGTCGGCGGTCTGGACCGGGTCTTCGAGATCAACCGCAGCTTCAGAAACGAAGGGATCTCGGTGCGCCACAACCCCGAGTTCACCATGATGGAGTTCTACCAGGCCTACGCGACCTTCGAGGACCTGATGACCTTCACCGAGGAACTGCTGTGCCACGTGGCGCAGGAAACGCTCGGCACCCTCGATTTCAGCTACGGCGGCGAGCCGATCAGCTTCCAGCGCCCCTGGCAGCGCTACACGGTGAAGGAGGCGATCCTGCACTTTGGCGACATCGACGCCAAGAGCCTGGAAGACCGCGACCTGGCTTACGCCTATGCCCAGAAACTCGGGCTGGTGCTCAATGAGGACGTCGGCTACGGCAGACTCATCACCGAGATCTTCGAAGAGGTCGCCGAGACCAAGCTGATCCAGCCGACCTTCATAACCTCCTATCCGACTGAGGTCTCGCCGCTTTCCAGAAAGAGCGACCACGACCCCGAGTTCGTGGACCGTTTCGAGTTTTTCTGCGCCGGACGCGAGATGGCGAACGCCTTTTCCGAGCTGAACGACCCGCGCGACCAGAAGGAGCGCTTTCTGGCCCAGGTCGCCGCCAAGGACAAGGGCGACGAAGAGGCCCAGCACATGGACGAAGACTACATCCGGGCGCTGGAATACGGGCTGCCGCCGACCGCGGGTGAGGGCATCGGCATCGACCGTCTGGTCATGCTCTTGACCGACTCCCCCTCGATCCGCGACGTCATCTTGTTCCCGCAGCTTCGCAAAGAGGCAAAGTAATGCCTTTCGAGCTCTTCATAGGGCTGCGCTACCTGAAGGCAAAGCGCAAATCGACCTTTATCTCGCTGATCACCCTGATCTCCGTCGCCGGCGTGGCGCTGGGGGTCATGGCGCTCATCATCGTACTGGCGGTCATGACCGGCTTCGAGGAGGATCTGAAGGAAAAGATCCTCGGCACCAACGCCCACATCGTGGTGCTGAACGGCTCCGGCGCGATGCAGGACTACCAGGAACTCCTGAAGAAGGTGCAGGGGATCGACGGCGTCGTGGCTGCGACCCCGTTCATCTACAACCAGGTGATGCTTTCCAGCGGGAAGAATGTTTCCGGCGTGGTGCTGCGCGGCATTGACGTCGCGAGCGACGCCAAGGTTACCAACCTGCACAAGTCGATGGTGGAGGGGAGCCTGCAGGCGCTGGACGACAAGGCCGCCAAGATTCCGGGCCTCGTGATCGGCAAGGAGCTTGCCAAGAACCTTGCTCTGATCCAGGGGGACACCGTGGACGTCATCTCTCCGATGGGGAACATCACCCCCTTCGGCATGATGCCGAAGCTGCGCCATTTCAAGGTTGCCGGCATCTTCAACACCGGCATGTTCGAATACGACTCGACGCTTGCCTACGTAAGCCTCGGCGAGGCCCAGAACTTTCTTGGTCTGGGCGACGCGGTGACCGGAATCCAACTGAGGGTGCGGGACGTGTACAAGACCGGTGCCCTGTCGCAGGTCATCAACCGCGAACTCGGCCCCCCCTACTACGCCCGCGACTGGATGCAGATGAACAAGAACATCCTGTTCGCGCTGAAGACCGAGAAGAGCGTCATGTTTATCATCCTCACGCTCATCGTGCTGGTGGCCGCCTTCGGGATCGCCTCCACCCTGTTCATGGTGGTCATGGAAAAAACCCGCGACATCGCCATCCTCAAATCGATGGGGGCGACCAGCCGGAGCATCATGCGGATATTTGTTTTCGAAGGGGTTATCATCGGCGTGCTGGGCACCGTGCTCGGGGTGCTGAGCGGGCTTCTCGTTGCCCTGAACCTGGAGCCGATCGTCGGCCTGGTGCAGAAGGTAACTGGCTTCGAACTCTTCAGTAAGGATATCTACTACCTGGACCACTTCCCCTCCCTGGTGATACCGTCCGACGTCATCCTTATCAGTATCACTGCTGTGCTGATCTCATTTGCCGCGACACTGTATCCTTCCTGGGCCGCTTCGCGACTGTCACCTGCGGAGGCGCTGCGCTATGAGTAGCCTTCTTGAGGTTCGTAACCTCTATAAATCATACGGTAACGGGGACGCCAAAGTCGAGGTGGTGAAAGGGATCGACCTGACCGTCGAGGCGGGCGACACCGTGGCGCTCGTTGGGCCGTCCGGCGCCGGCAAGAGCACCCTGCTGCACATCATGGGAACCATTGACAGGCCGAGCCGCGGGGAAGTTCTCTTCGACGGTAAAGATATCTTTGCCCTTTCCGACCAGCCGTTGGCGGCCTTTCGCAACCGCTCCATCGGGTTTGTCTTCCAGTTTCATCATCTGCTGCCTGAGTTTACCGCGCTGGAAAACGTCATGATGCCGCTTCTGATCGGCGGGACCAAAAAATCCCTCGCAGAAGAGCGGTCCCGTTCCTTGTTGGACGACGTCGGCCTTTCGCACCGGATCACCCATCGTCCGGGCGAACTCTCCGGCGGCGAGCAGCAGCGGGTCGCCATTGCGCGCGCCCTGGTGCGCTCGCCCAGGCTCCTGCTTGCCGATGAGCCGACCGGGAACCTGGACATGAAGACCAGTGAAGAGGTGCACGCGCTGCTCTACTCCATTCAAAGGCAAACCGGGATTTCCCTTGTCATTGTCACGCACAATGAGAGGCTCGCCGCTGGCATGGGTCGCACCGTACGCATTGTGGATGGCAGGATCGTTTAACCGGAGGGAATCCTTATTCCATATTGCAGTGCGATATTAGGGAATCATTCGGCCATTTATTATTTTCGTAGGTTAGCGGTGAACAGCCTCATCGTGAACCCCAACGTTGCAATGTTGGGGTTCACGATACATCCGTTTACCGCCAACCTACAGTTTGACTTACAACCAGAATTTGCAGCAGATTAGCAACCGCCGTCGCTCCTGTCGTCTTTTTGTTTTTTAAAGTGCATTGCGCTTATCTTGGGGGAATTTTGCTCCGAACACGATTATCTGCCATACTCGCCGTACAGTGCATCGTCTGTCCCGCACTAGTTTCAGCCGAAACTGACTCTCTGGCCGCAAGAATGGCCGCTGTTGCCAAAGTAGCTGCCGATCAAGTCGCCGCCGATAAGGCTGCTTCGGACAAAATCGCCTCTGATAAGGCTGCCACCGGTAAATCTGCCGATAAGGCTGCCGCCGATAAGTCTGCTGCTGATAAGGTTGCTGCTGATAAGGTTGCTGCTGATAAGGTTGCTGCTGATAAGGTTGCTGCTGATAAGGTTGCTGCTGATAAGGTTGCTGCTGATAAGGTTGCTGCTGATAAGGTTGCTGCCGATAAAGCTAGTGATAAGGCTAATGACAAGTCTGCCGCTGGTATGTCTGTTGCCGATAGAATGGCTGCTGTTGCCAAGGTTGCTGCCGATCAGGTCGCTGCCGATAAGGCTGCTGCCGATAAGGCTGCAACCGACAAGCCTGCGACCGATAAGCCTGCAACAGATAAACCCGCAACTGATAAGCCTGCAACTGATAAGCCTGCAACTGATAAGGTTCTGGTAGACAAAGTCCCCGCAGAGTCCGTTGCTGGCCTTAAGGTGATCTCCGTCACAGTGAAGGGGAACCGGCGCATCGAAGCCGCAACCATCCTCCAGGCCGTGCGGATCAAGGCCGGAGATCTGCTGGACCAAGGACAGGTCGATGCTGACATTCGTGCTATCTTCAAACTCGGTCACTTCCGGGACGTGAAGGCGGAAACCGAAAAATTTGATGGTGGCATTACCCTTAATTACCTGGTGCAGGAGAAGCCGGTCGTCAGGGAGATCAAGATTGAGGGTGCCAAGGAAATCAGCAAGGATAAGGTGAAGGAGGCCGTTGAGATCAAGCCGAACACCATATTCTCCGCTAAGGACCTGCAAAAGAGCATTAAAAAGGTGAAAAAGCTCTACGCCGACGACGGTTACTATTTGGCAGAGGTGGAAGGAAGCACAGCAACCCGCTCCGATACCGAATTGGACGTGATCATAAAGGTGAAGGAAGGGAAGAAGGTCCTGATAAAGACCATCACCATTGAGGGCAACCATGCCTTTCCCGACAAATGGACCTGGCTGGGCTATCGAAATGATTTGCGCAAGACTATGGAGACTTCTCAGGAGTGGATGTTCTCCTGGCTGACGGGTGCCGGTACTTACAAGGAAGATCAGCTGAAAAACGATGTGGGGCTCATTACCGAACTGTATATGAACAACGGTTATGTGAACGTTAAGGTCGGCGAACCCAAGGTCGAGCTGCTGCCGGATAAAACCGGACTGAAGGTTAGCATCGGCATCACCGAGGGAGAGCAGTTCCGCATCGGCACCCTCGGTTTTAAAGGCGAACTCATGGAGACTAACGATGTCCTCATGAAGAAGCTGACACTGAAAAGCGGCGCGATCTTTAGCCGGAGTACGCTGAGAACCGATGTCTTTGCCCTGACCGATCTCTATGCCGACAAAGGGTACGCTTTCGCCAACGCCACACCCCAGACCAGGATTAACCCGGAGAGCCACACCATAGACATCACCTTTGATATGGAGAAGGGGGAGTTGGTTCACATCGACCGGATCAATATCAGCGGAAATACCAAAACTCGCGACAAGGTGGTACGCCGCGAATTGAGACTTGAAGAAGGCGAGCTTTACAGTTCGTCGGCTCTGAAGCGCAGCAAGCAGAACCTGATGAATACCGGGTTTTTCGAAGAGGCAAATCTGGTGACGGCCAAGGGGCACAGCGCCGACCAACTCGACCTCAACGTCGAAGTGAAGGAGAAGCCGACAGGCACCTTCAGCGTCGGTGCCGGTTACAGCTCTCTAGACGGCATCATCGGCCAGGGCTCGATTCAGCAGGCGAACTTCCTCGGGCTCGGTCTCAAGGCAACCGCCGCGGCTTCCTTCGGCAGTAAGTCCCAGACCTACAACCTTGGCCTCACCGACCCCTACTTCATGGACACCAAGTGGACCGTCGGCGGGGATATTTACCGGACCGAAAGGCAGTACCTCGACTACACGCGCCGCGCAACGGGTTTCGACCTCAAGGCGGGTTACTCGCTTTCCGATACCCTGAGCACCTTCTGGCTCTATAAGTTCGAGGACAAGCAGATCAGGGACGAGTCTCAGGGACTGCTGCAGAATATCCATATCGGCGCCATCCTGCCGCCCGATCCCGACTCCACTACCAGTGCGATCTCGGCGAGCCTTACCAGCAACACGACTGACTACCGTCCCGACCCCACTTCCGGGATGATAGACACGATCTCCGTGGAGTTTGCCGGGCTGGGCGGCACCAACCGCTACCTGCGTTACTTAACGGAACACACCCTTTTCCTTCCGGTCGCTTGGGGAAGTGTCGCCTCGCTGCGTGGCACCCTCGGCTACATCCAGAGTATCGGCAAGGACATCCCGATCGACGAGAAGTTCTACCTGGGGGGAATCAGCTCGCTGCGCGGCTATACCGGGCGCACGGTCTGCCCGGTGCTCAGCACTCCCCATACCACCCAGGACGGCCTTGGCATCGGTAACACTGACAATAATCTCGTGTACCTCGGCGGTAGCATGCAGGCCGTGGTCAACATGGAATACACCTTTCCGCTTCTTAAGGATGCAGGGCTCAAAGGGGTGGTCTTCTTCGATACCGGCAACGCCGCCAATACTGTTGGGAAAACCTTCGATTTCCTGTCCAGTTACGGCGCAGGTGTGCGCTGGTTCTCCCCGATCGGACCCTTGCGGCTCGAGTACGGCATTCCACTCAACCCGCGTAAAGATATTGATAAGTCCAGCGGCAGACTTGAATTTTCGATCGGAAGTATTTTCTAACTCTAGGTACGGCAAGGAGCAAGTCATGAAACGTTTCATCGTAGCTTTATTCCTGTTACTCGCACTCCCTTTATCAGCTCTGGCTGCGGACGGCGCCAAAATTGGCTCGGTCGACATCCAGAAAGTTCTGCTGATGTCCGACGCGGGCAAGGAAGCCAAGGATCAGCTCAGCCAGAAGGCTGGCAAGTACGAAGGTGACAAGAACTCCAAAGAAGAAGAATTGAAAAAGCTCAAGAGCGAGTTGGAGAAGCAGGGCATCGTCCTCTCCGAGAGCGCGCGTGGAGCAAAAGAGCGTGATTACCAGCAGCGTCTCAAAGAGTATCAGCGTTTCCTGAAGGATGCTCAGGAAGACCTGCAGGCCAAAAATGACGAGTTCACCGGGAAAATCGTGGATGAGATCGTCAAGGTGGCACAGGGTTACGGACGCAGCAACGGCTACACCGCTATTTTCGTCAAGAGTGAGACCATGGTCTATCTGGATCCCAGCGCTGATCTGACGGAACAGGTGCTGAAGGCATTTAACGCCTCGCGCAAAAAACCGTAAGGCTTTTGGAAACCGTTCTACGTTCTAGGTTCTAGGTTCTTCAGCATCGTTCCCACGCTCCTGCGTGGGAACGCGAATCTCCGGACGCTCCGGCGTCCTACACCGGAGGCGACTCCAGTTTCGTAGGTTGGCGGTGAACAGCCTCATCGTGAACCCCAACGGAGCGCTGTTGGGGTTCACGATACAACCGTTCACCGCCAACCTACAGTTCGTAACAGGTACGCAACGTAGAACGTAGAACGTTTTCTTCCGGGGGTAGCTCATGAAAAAAACGCTGCACGAAATAGCCCTTTATCTGGGTGGCAGAGTCTCCGGTGACGGGGAAACCCTCATCGGTGGCCTCGCCACGCTGGACGATGCCGGAGAGGGGCAGCTCACCTTTCTCGCGAACCCGAAGTACGCCGGCAAGGTTGCCACGACTCGCGCCTCCGCAGTGCTGCTCCCCGAGGGGACCAATCCGCAGGGGCGCAACGCGATCTTTCACGCCAATCCGTACCTCGCCTTCGCCAAACTGCTTACCCTTTTCTACGTCGCCGCCCCCGCTCCCGCAGGAATACTGCCGGGCGCGCTGGTGGCAGAGGGTGCGCGCCTCGGAGCCGACTGCACTATCCATCCCGGCGCCTCGGTAGCTGCGGGTGTCGTGCTTGGCGACCGGGTCGTGCTGCACCCCGGCGTGGTCCTCTACCCCGGGGTGACCCTGGGTGACGACGTGACGCTGCACGCCAACGTCTCGGTTCGCTCGGGATGCCGCATCGGTAACCGCGTCACTATCCACGACGGGACGGTGATCGGCAGTGACGGCTTCGGGTATGCTCCGGACGGCAAGGAGTGGTACAAGATCCCGCAGATCGGGATTGTCGTCGTCGAGGACGACGTGGAGATAGGCTCTAACAGCGTCATCGACCGGGCCGCGCTCGAGGTGACCCGCATCGGACGTGGTACCAAGATCGACAACCTGGTGCAGATCGCGCACAACTGCATAATCGGTGAGGACTGCATGATCGTTTCCCAGGTCGGCATCTCCGGTAGCACCCAGGTCGGCAACCATGTTATCATGGGCGGGCAAGTCGGTGTCGCCGGGCATCTGAAGATCGGGGACAACGTCATGGTAGGGGCCAAATCCGGCGTGCCGGGAAACCTGGCTCCGAACCAGATCGTGAGCGGCATCCCCTGCATCCCGCATCGGGATTGGTTGAAGTCTTCCGGTGTCTTCCCGAAGCTTCCCGAATTCAGAAGGTCCATGACCTTGCTGGAAAAGAGGGTAGCCGAATTGGAAAGCCTGCTGGCGAAACTCACCAATGTTGAACCGGGCGCGACCAGAGAACCATATAGCGAGTAATCTTTCAAAATATGTACTGATAGCGCGGGCTGCAATCGCGGAACGCGAAATTTTCTTTTAGAGTATAGGAGTTGGCATGCTTGATATTATCGAAATTATGAAGATCTTGCCGCACCGCTATCCCTTCCTGATGGTTGACAAGGTGCTCGAAGTTGAGCAGGGCAAGCGGATTGTAGCGATCAAGAACGTGACCATGAACGAGCCGTTTTTCCAGGGGCATTTCCCCGGCCATCCGGTCATGCCCGGGGTTCTGATCATCGAGGCGATGGCCCAGGTGGCAGCGATCATGGCTTATCTTGCCTCGGGTCCCGAAGCGGACGACAAGGTGAGCTACTTCATGGCGATCGACAACGCCCGCTTCCGCAAACCGGTTAAGCCGGGGGACACCTTGAGGATCGAGATCGAAACGATTTTCCACAAGCGCGGCATCTGGAGCGTGGCCGGCAAGACCTATGTCGACGATACCCTGGTGACCGAGGCGGAACTGAAGGCGACGCTGGCCTCGAAGTAGCTGCCCGCGGACTGCGCCACCGGGACCGGAGTGCAGAGCGTCTTAATTCCAGCAATAACCTGTGTCCGTCGCACCCTGGGCAGCACCGAACCGCCGTGCCAGCAGCATCACCGGAGAAAGAAAATGATCCACCCAAGCGCAATTATCCATCCCGGCGCACAGATTGATCCAGAGGTCGAAATTGGTCCCTACGCTGTCATCGGCGAGCACGTCAGGATTGGCCGCGGCACCAAGGTCGGCCCGCACACGGTCATCGACGGCTGGACCGAGATCGGCGAGGACAACACGATCTTTCATATGGCCTCGGTCGGTGCCGTCCCCCAGGACCTGAAATACCGCGGGGAGAAGACCTACCTGCGCATCGGCAACGGCAACACCATCCGGGAGTTCGCCAGCCTGCATCTCGGTACGGTAACCGGCGACGGTGAAACGACTGTCGGCGACGGCAATCTCATCATGGCCTATTCCCATGTGGCGCACGACTGTCACGTCGGCAACGGCGTGGTGATGGCCAACGCGGCGACCTTGGCCGGGCACGTGACCGTGGAGGACCACGCCATTCTCGGGGGGCTCTGCGCCGTGTTGCAGTTCACCCGGATTGGGGCGCACGTCATGGTCGGTGGGGCGACTTCCATCACCCAGGACATCCCCCCCTACACCATTGTCACCGGCGACCGGCGCGAAGCGCGGCTGCGCGGACTCAACCTGGTCGGGCTGAAGCGGAGTAATTTCCCCGAAACGACCATCTCAGGGCTGAAGAAGGCGTACAAGATTCTGGCGCTTTCCGGAATGAAGCTGGCAGACGCCGTCGAGCGGATGAAGACGGAGATTCCGCCCTGTCCCGAGGTCAACCATTTCATCTCGTTCATTGAATCCTCCAAAAGAGGGGTTTGCCGGTAAATCAGGGAAAATCTTGCCCTAAGCTCCCTCCCCTTCAAGGGGAGGGTCGGGGTGGGGATGGGGGAAGATGGTGTCACGAATCCCCATCCCCCTCCTGTCCTCCCCCTTGAAAGGGGAGGGACGCGCTGGCCAGCATCTATCTACCTTTTGCATTCTCCTCCTTCGTATCCTCCCCCCGAGTCATGTTAAACGAGGAAAGCACCTTGTCAGAAAGAAGTGATACAGTCATGATCGTCGCCGGCGAGGCGTCCGGCGACCTGTACGGCGCGACGTTGGCGACCGAACTGCGCGCGCTCGCCCCGGACACCCGCCTGCTCGGCATGGGCGGGGACCGCATGCGGGAGGCCGGCGTCGAGACCCTGGTCGATGCCAACGTCATGGCGGTCATGGGGATCGTCGAGGTGCTTGGGCACCTGCCGGTCATCGTCAAAGGTTTCACTATTCTGAAGCGCCAGCTGCTGAGCGCTCCCCCGCGCCTTTTGATCCTGATCGACTACCCGGACTTCAACCTGCGGCTGGCGAAAGTCGCCAAGCGTGCCGGCATAAAGGTACTTTACTTCATCAGCCCGCAGGTCTGGGCCTGGAGAAGCGGGCGGGTCAAGGGAATCGGCGAGGTGGTGGACATGATGGCCGTGCTCTTCCCTTTCGAGATTCCTTTTTACCGCAATGCCGGGATACCGGTCAGCTTCGTGGGGCACCCGCTGCTGGACATGGTGGCTCCGGCGCTGCAAAGCAAGGAGGCCGCCGCCTCTCTGGGGCTCGACCCGGCGCGCCGGACCGTCGGTCTCTTCCCGGGGAGCCGCAAGAGCGTCATCAAGCGGATGCTCCCGGTCATCCTGGAATCGGCGGCACTGCTTCAAACGCGCATGCCGGATCTGCAGTTCGTGCTCCCCCTCGCCGCCTCGCTTAGGCACGGGGATATCATGCCGGAGATCGAGCGCGCCGGAATAAAGGTTACGATCATTACCGGTAAAAACCATGAGGTCATGTCCGCCTGCGACGCGGCCATCTCGGTGTCCGGAACGGTCATCATGGAACTCGCGCTGGTCGGGATTCCGACCGTGCTCATTTACAAGGTTTCCCCCCTTACCTACCAGATCGGGAAGAGGGTGATTAATGTGCCGCACATAGGGATCTGCAACATCGTAGCGGAAAAGCGGCTCATGAAGGAATTGATCCAGCATGAGGCGCACCCGGTGGCGATCGCGGACGAAGTTGACGCGTTGCTGAACAACCACGCCTATGCCGCGGAGATGCGCGCGGGGCTTGCCGGCGTGCGTGAGAAACTCGGCAGCGGCGGCGCACTGGGCAGGTTGGCGCAGGTCGCCCTCGACATGATGCAAGGGAGCAAGGAAATAAAATGAACAATTTTTACCGACTCATGAGCTATAGCCGCCCTTACTGGTGGCGCATCGCTGTTGCGGCACTCGCTTCCCTGGCCGTAGGCGGGATGGACGGAGCCTTCGCCTATCTGGTGGAGCCGGTCCTGAAGAAAATCTTTTCCGGCAAGGACATGCTGATCTTCACGCTGCTGCCGGTTGGCATCATCCTCCTTTTTGTCGTGCGGGGGCTCGCCCGCTACACCAATGAGTACTTCATGCGTACCGCCGGGCAGTTGGCCGTGCAGGACGTGCGTAACCAGATCTACGGCCACAACATGAGGCTCGGGCTGGGGTTCTTTACTCGGCACCCGATCGGGAACCTGATCTCCCGGGTTACCAACGACGTCTCCGTCATGCAGGACGGCGTCGGGAGCATCGTTTCCGGCATCTTCCGCGACAGCTTCGGCGCCATTGCGCTGCTTTGCGTGGTCTTTTACCGCAACTGGGTGCTGGCGCTCATCACCTTCGTGGTGATTCCCATTACCGCCATACCGGCTCAGGCAATCGGTAAGCGGATCAAGAAGATCTCCAAGCAGGGGCAGGGGAAGATGGGAGGGCTGACCAGCATTCTCCAGGAGACCTTCTCGGGAATTAAGGTCATCAAGGCTTTCGGCCTGGAAGATCGCGAGACGGAAAAATTCTACAAGCAAAATGCCGAGCTTTACGGAACGCTGCGCAAAAGCATAAAGTACGACGGTCTTTCCACCCCGATCATGGAGTTCATTATCTCCTTCGGGGTCGCGGCAGTTATCTGGGTGGGCGGCACCAGCGTCATGCAGGGGAAGATGAGCGCCTCGGAGCTCTTCTCCTTCATCACCGCCATGATCCTGATGTTTACTCCCATTAAAAGGATCATTAACACCTACAACGTGGTGCAGCGCTCCCTGGGGGCCGCCGAGCGCGTCTTTGAAATCATCGACGAAAAGCCGGAGGTGGCCGACGCGCCGGACGCCATCACCATCGGGCGCGTGGGTGGCGAGGTCGAGTTCAAGTCGGTCTCTTTCCGCTACGAAGACGATTACGTGCTGCGGAACGTTTCGCTGCAAGCGCACAAGGGCGAGGTTATCGCGCTGGTGGGACCTTCCGGCGGCGGCAAGACGACGCTGGTGTCACTCATCACCCGGTTTTACGATGCGACCGAGGGGGCCGTGCTGATCGACGGACACGACATCCGTACCGTGACCCTGAAAAGCCTGCTGGCGCAGATCGCCCTGGTGGACCAGGAAACCATTCTCTTCAACGACACCATCGCCAACAACATCCGCTACGGCAGGACCGACGCGAGCGACGCCGAGGTAGAGCGGGCGGCAGTCGCCGCCTTTGCCCATGACTTCATTCTGGAACTGCCCGAGGGGTACCTGACCAATATCGGCGACCGCGGCGTGAGGCTTTCCGGCGGGCAGCGGCAGCGCATCTGCATCGCACGGGCCATTTTGAAGGACGCCCCCATCCTCATCCTGGACGAGGCGACCAGCGCGCTCGACACCGAGAGCGAGCAGATGGTGCAGGCTGCCCTCAATAACCTGATGGCGAACCGCACCACCTTCGTCATCGCCCACCGTCTCTCCACCATCACCCACGCCGACCGGATCCTCGTGCTGGAGAAGGGTGAGGTCGCGGAAACCGGCAGCCATGACAATCTGATCGCCCGGGGCGGCATCTACAGTCGGTTGCACGGGCTGCAGTTTAACGTTTAACCCCCAGCCCGCCCGGAGCAGAGTTTAGTCGAGGAAACGTCGATTTCCCCTCCCTGACCCTCCCCCTCCGGGAGAGGGGATTTGTTGACACGCATTAAAGGTGAACCGCAGGGTGTTAAAAGAATTTCGTTGGCATCTGGAGACGACAGCTTTCCTGTTGGTCTCCTCTGTAGTAGCACTGCTTCCCGACCGGCTCACAGCCCCCGCGGGTAGAGCCCTCGGGCGCTTTTTCTTCTTCCTTTTGAAGCGGCGCAGGACCGTGGCGATCGGGAACCTTGAAGCCTCCCTGCCGTTTCTGGAACGCCAGCCCGGCTGGGAGCGCCGCTCCGCGCAGGCGCTGGCCCGGGAGACCTTCGAGAACTTGGGTCGCTCCCTGGTGGAGGACTGCAAAATTTACCATGGCCGCGGCCGTCACCTGATCGACGCCGTGCAGTTTCGCGGATTGGAGCATTACCGGCAGGCTTACGACAAGGGGAAGGGAGTCGCCTTCATCACGGCGCACTGCGGCAACTGGGACCTGCTGGCCCTTTCCTTCGGGGCCCGGGTTCAGGAAATCGACGTGGTCGCCCGGCGCCAGGACAACCCGCACTTAAACGGCGTCCTGGAGCGGATACGGCAGGCTTACGGCAACCGGGTCATCTACCGGAATACGGCGCTACGCGCCATGCTCGCCTCGTTCAAGCGCCAGGGGGTGGTCGGCATGCTGATCGACCAGGCGGTAGGTCCTAACGAGGGGATTCTGGTGGAGTTCATCGGCCGTCCCGCCTGGGCCACCAAGCTCCCGGCCTATATCGCACGAAAAAGCGGGACGCCCATGGTCCCGGTCTTCATACATCGGGAGGGGGAAGCCCAGATCGTAACCTTCCACCCGGAACTGGTCCCCTCCGCCTCGCCCCATGCCGAAACTGCGGCCGCCGAGGACGTGGCGCGCCTCAACCGCTGCATCGAGAGATATGTCATAGCGCACCCGACTGAATGGTACTGGATACACAAACGATGGAAGAACGTGCCTGCTGGCGCGACTGCCGTTTCGGGAGCAGCACATGAGAACTAGGATCATACTGCGGGACTTTCTGCTGGTGCTCGCCCTCTTGGCCGGGGCCACCGCGCTCATCTCGGCAACCGGTCTCGACCTGGCGCTGGAGAGCCGTTTTTACCTGGCGGGAAAGGGGTGGCAGCTTACCGACCTTAACCCCTGGTATGGGCTCTATCACTACGGCATACTCCCCGCTTACCTGCTCTGCGGGGCGGCGCTGGCGCTGCTGGTTGCCGGCTATTTCCGCGCCGCTGCCGCCCGCTGGCGCAAAAGTGCGCTGTTCCTGGTCCTTTTGATGGCGCTTGGGCCGGGCCTGCTGGTTAATACCGTTTTCAAGGACCACTGGGGCAGGCCGCGGCCGCGGCAAATGCAGGCCTTCGGCGGCGACCGCCAGTTTCATGAGGTCTGGGAGCGCGGGGAGGGGAGGGCCGGACGCTCCTTTCCCTCGGGTCACGCCTCCGCCGCCTTTTACCTGATGGCTCCTTACTTCGTGCTGCGCGCGCGGAACCGGTACCGTGCCCGGCTGGTGCTTCTGGCCGGCGTCAGCTACGGTGTTCTCATGGGGGTCGCCCGCATGGTGCAGGGCGGGCATTTCCCAAGCGACGTCCTTTGGGCCGGCGGAATTGTTTATCTGGTCGGGCTCTCCCTTTATTATCTACTGCGCCTGGATCTGGAAGACTCCCCTGACGCGAAGGAGTCCTGCGCACCATGATTCGCCTGCTCTATAATCTTCTTTTGATCCTGATCTTTCCCGGCGTGGTTGCCTACCACTACTACCGCTCCAAGAGCCGGGGCAGGCGCAGCGCCTTTCCGGAGCGCTTCGGCTTTATTCCCGAGGACGACCTTGCCTGCATCAGGGGCACTCGTGTCATCTGGGTGCATGCGGTCTCGGTGGGCGAGACCATTGCCTCTTTCCCGCTTTTAAAGGGGCTTCGGGCACGCTATCCGGAGCATCGCCTAGTGCTGACCAACGTCACCGAAACCGGCCGCAGCGTCGCACTTAAAAGCGGGCTCGCCGACCTTTGCCTTTATCTCCCTTTTGATTACAGCTTTGCCGTGAAGGCCGCACTCCGGAAGGTCCGCCCCGAGCTGATCGTGCTGATGGAAACCGAGCTCTGGCCCAATTTCATTGCCGCCGCCGCGAAGCGGGGGATTCCGATCCTGCTCGCGAACGGGCGGATCTCGGACCACTCTTTTAAAAGCTATCTCCGCTTCAGCTGGTTTTTCCGACCCATGCTGCAGCAGATCTCCGCACTTTGCATGCAGACGAGGGAGGACGCCGCGCGGATCACGGCGATCGGCGCCCATGGGGAATCGGTCCACGTTTCCGGGAACCTGAAGTATGACGTTCCCCTGGTCCGCGCCACGCCGGAAAGGGTGGCGGCGCTCAAAAAGGAGTACGGCATTCCTGGCTCTACCTTTATCTTTACCGCGGCAAGCACCCATGATGGCGAGGACGAGGCGGTCATCGCCGCTTACCAGGGGCTTTTGGCTGGCGGCGGTGCGCACTTCATGATCCTTGCCCCGCGCCATCCCGAGCGTGCACCGGCGGTTGCCGCGCTCCTCGCCAAGCGCGGGATTCCCTTTGTCTTGCGCTCGCAACTCTCCAGTGCGGCGCGCCCGCCGCAGGCAGGCGAGGCGCTGCTGCTCGATACGGTCGGTGAGCTGGCCGCCCTGTACGCGGCAAGCGATCTGGTTTTTGTCGGCGGAAGCCTGGTGCCGACCGGCGGACACAACCCGCTGGAGCCGGCATCCTGCGGTGTGCCGGTGCTTTTTGGACCGCACATGGAGAACTTCCGGGAAATCGCCGGTCTCTTTCTGAGCTCGGGGGCCGGTGCCCAAGTGCCCGACGCCGCGGGGCTGGTGGCGGCCGTCGGCTCGCTCGCCGCGTCCGGCTCCGACCGGCTTGAGATGGGAGAGCGTGGAGCCCGCTTGCTGCAGGAGTGCTCCGGCGCCACCGCACGCCACCTTCATATGGCAGCGGCCCTCATGGTCGCCGCGGGGAGCGCTTCCGGGGAAGCTGGTCCCGCAGCCGGAGGTACTCGTGGCTGATCTTTCCAGCTATTATCAGGAATTGGTTTTCGGGAGAACATCCCGCATCCGGGACCAACTATTGCTAGCCCTGCTGCGGCTACTCTCCCACCCCTACGCCCTCGTCCTCCGTCTGCGCGCCCTGGGCTACCGACTGGGACTCTTGCGCTCCTACCGGCTTCCCTGCCCGGTGGTTTCGGTCGGGAACATCACCCTGGGCGGTACCGGCAAGACGCCGATGGTGGCCCAGTTGGCGGCTGACCTGATCGGGAGGGGGCGGCGCGTCGCGGTTCTCTCCCGCGGCTACGGCGGAACCGCGAACGGCGAGGTCGTGGTCGTCTCGGACGGGAAAAACGTCCTCGTTCCGCCCGAGCGCTCGGGGGACGAGCCCTATCTGCTGGCTCAGAAAGTGCCCGGGCTTATCGTCGTGATTGGCGCGGACCGTTATCGTGCGGCCCAACTCGCGCTGAGGGAATATAGCCCGGACCTCTTCATCCTGGACGACGGCTTTCAGCACCTGCGCCTCAAGCGGGATCTGGACATTTTGCTTGTGGATGCAACCCGCCCCTTTGCCAACGGCTACACCATTCCCGCTGGATTTCTTCGCGAACCGGTGGCGGCAGCAATGCGAGCCGACTTGGTCGTCTACACCCGTTGCGGTGCCGACCTGCCGCAGCTCTTCCCGGAAAAGCCTTGCTGCTGGACCAGCCACAGGATTACCTCGATCATGCCTTTGGGAGGCGGGAATAGAAGCGGCTTCGAGCCGCTGCAGGGAGCGAGGGTTAGCGCCTTTTCGGGGATCGCTTCCCCGGCCTCCTTTTTCGATCTGCTTGAAGGTGAGGGGGTGCCGCTCACCGCGACCATCTCTTTTCCCGATCACACCAGCTATGGAGAGGACGAGATTGCTGCCATCTGCCGGCTGAAGGTCGCCTCGCGCTCCACGCTTCTCGTCACCACCGAGAAGGACGCCGTGAAGCTCGCTCCCTTTGCCGACCGGATCGGGCCGTGCTACGTGGCGCTTCTGGAGCTTTCCTGCCGCGACAGCGCGCCGCTGGATGCGGCGTTGGAGGGGCTTTTGCAAAAGGCCACCCACTAGCGAGTTCGTCACATTATGCAAATGACGAGCGCCATTGCACCTTTCCAAACTACTTACGACCTGAGTGAGTTCTCCCTCCCCTTCAAGGGGAGGCTCGGGGTGGGGATGGGGATAGTTGCAGCCCCCCCATCCCCCTCCTGTCCTCCCCCTTGAAAGGGGAGGGACGCGTTTGCACTGTCCTTGCTTCAGAGGAGGGCTTCCTGCACGCGGGAGGAAGGTGTGCGCACCCTTGTGAAGAGTCTGGCCTGAAGGTCTGTATCCTATTTCACCTTATTTACCCCGCCGTTACGAAATTTCTTTATTAAGACCTCGCACCTGTGGCAGAATGCCCAATGATCCCGGCTTTAGACTTCCTCCTTTTCCAATGAATGGTTCTGGTGGAGGGCAATCGGGAGCCTAAGCACTGCGGAAGCCTAATCCGGACAACCCTGCGTTGCACCGGTCTTTTTTTGTTTGGGGGAGTGCATGGCGTTTTCGGAAGAAGTCCTTCAGCTGCTGGCCTGCCCGGTCTGCCGGGGCAAAATGAGCGAAGTGGAGGGAGGACTGTTCTGTCCAGCCTGCCAACGGGAATTCCCGGTTCAAGACGGCATACCGGTCCTGCTGGTGCACGCGGGGCAGCAATCGCCGGGGAGTTCTTGTGGACAAGGCTAAGATTAAGAACATCCTGGTGCGGAGCACCAACTGGATCGGCGACGCGGTCATGACCACGCCGGCACTGGTCGCAATCCGGCACGCCTTTCCGCAGGCCCGGATCACGGTCCTCGCCACGCCGCTGGTGGCGCAACTTCTTTCGCCCCACGACTCCATTGACGAGGTGATGGTCTACGAGCGGCAGGGGCGCCACCAGGGGACCGCGGGAAAGTTCCGCATCGCCGCGGAACTGAGGGCGCGTCGTTTCGATCTCGCCATATTGCTGCAGGACGCTTTCGATGCCGCCCTGATCACCCGTCTGGCCGGCATCCCGCGCCGCATGGGTAACCGCAGTGACGGGCGCGGTTTTCTGCTCAGTCACGGCTTTGACCACAAAACGCTGGACAGCCGGCTGCACAATGTCGACAACTACCTGGAGATGCTGAAGCACTTCGGCATACTAGCTACCGAAAAGAAACAATTGCTCTGCTTGACCGAGGCGGACCGGGAAGGGGCGCGAGCGCGGCTGGAGGCTGCCGGCATTGTGCCGGGCGACTATCTGATCGGCATCAACCCGGGAGCGGCTTACGGCTCGGCAAAAAGGTGGTATCCGGAGCGCTTCGCCGCCGCCGGCGCCGAACTGGCGCAAAAGTGGGGGGCCAAGATCCTGGTCTTCGGTGGGCCCGGCGAGGTCGCCATAGCCAACGATATCGAGAGCGCGCTCCAAGGGAACTGCCTGAACCTGGCGGGCAAGCTGACCATCCGGGAGCTGATGGCGCTGATACAGCGCTGCGACTTCTTTATCAGTAACGATTCCGGCCCCATGCATATAGCAGCCGCCTTCGGGGTTCCGCTGGTGGCTATCTTCGGTTCCACCGACCACCGCACCACCTACCCTTACTCCGACAACTCCGTCATCGTGCGCCAGGAGGTTGACTGTGCTCCCTGTCTGAAAAGGGAATGTCCGATCGATCACCGCTGCATGAAGAGGGTGAGTGCCGCTGACGTGGTGGCGGCGGCCGTGGGGCTAAGAAACCGTTGAAGGCGGTTCTACGTTCTACGTTGTGAACCAAGCACAAATATCAGCATTGTGCATGGCCCTATCTGATAGCCGGTAACAGCATAGAGCGCAGAACGTTGAACATAGAACGCAGAACATAGAACGCAGAACATAGAACGTAGAACGTAGAACGTAGAACGTAGAACGTAGAACGTAGAACGTAGAACGTAGAACGTAGAACGTAGAACGTAGAACATCTTTTAGGCCAGATAACGGATTTTATGCGCGTCTTGATCGTCAAAGCTTCGGCGCTGGGTGATATCATCAATGCCCTGCCAGTCTTCGATTACCTGAAACAGGTCTCACCCGGAATCGAGATCGATTGGGTGGTTGAGGAACAGTTCAGCCAGATCCTGGAGGGGAACCCGCACCTGAGCGAATTGCATCTGGTTCGCACCAAGGCCTGGCGCAAGCAGCCCTTTGCCGCCCGGACCTTCAGGGAAATCGGCGCTTTAAAGCAAACCCTGCGGGAGCGCGAGTACGATCTGGTGTTCGACATCCAGGGGAACCTGAAGAGCGGCATCGTCTGCTGGGCCTCCGGCTGCTCCGACCGCATCGGTTTCGAGCGCGAGGACCTGCAGGAGTCACTAAACGCCTTATTCACCACGCGGCGCATCCCCCTGAGACGGCAGGACCACCATGTTACCGAGAAGTACCTGCGCCTGGTGAGCATCCCCTTCGCCAGGGACTTCCGGACCATGACGCTCACCTCGAGTATCCAGACCTCGCCGGAGGACAACGACAACGCGGAGATCCTGCTGGCGACGCTTTCCGACGGATTGGTCTTTTTGTTCCAGTACGGCACCACCTGGCAGACCAAGTTCTGGAGCGAGAAGAGCTGGATCGAATTGGGACGGGCGGTGCTGGACCGGTTTCCGGAATCGAGCATCCTCTTTCCCTGGGGTAACGACGGGGAGCGGGCTGCAGCCGTCCGGATCGCCTCGGGCATCGGCCCCGGCGCCCGCGTCCTGGAGCGTTTCACCCTGAAGGGGCTGACGGCGCTTTTGAAAAAGGTCGACCTGGTGGTCGGCGGGGACACCGGCCCGGTCCATCTGGCCGCGGCAGTCGGCACTCCGACGGTTTCCTTCTACCGGGCGAGCGACGGCAAGGGGAGCGGTCCGCGCGGCGAGCGGCACGTGGTGATCCAGTCGCCGATGCACTGCACCCGCTGCTTTCGGACCCACTGCGACCAGGATGCCCAGTGCCGCGACACCATCAAGGTGCAGGCGGTGCTCTCCGGCGTGGAAGCGCTCCTGGCAGGAGGCTGACTGCCATGAAGATTTCCGCGACGGTCATAACCCACAATGAAGAGACCAATATCGGCGACTGCCTCGCCAGTCTCGATTTTGCCGACGAAATCATCGTGGTCGATTCGGGGAGTACGGACCGTACCGAGGAGATCTGCCGCGCCCACCCACGGGTACGCTTTTCCCGGCAGGAGTGGCTTGGCTTCGGTAAGCAGAAGAACCTCGCCGCGGGGCTTGCGGCAAACGACTGGATCTTCAACATCGACGCGGACGAGCGGGTCTCTCCTGAGCTGCGGCGCTCCATCGCCGGAGTGCCCGAGGCTGGATCCGCCTGCTACAAGGCCGCCCGCGAGAACTACTTCGGGGCGCGCTGGATCAGGCACTGCGGCTGGTACCCGGATTTCAACAAGAGGCTCTACGACCGCCGGAAATGTAGTTTCAGCGAACGGAGCGTTCATGAGTCCCTGATCTGCCAGGGCGCGATCGGGCTTTTGCCCGGCAATCTGGTGCATCGCACCTACTCCGGGGTGGGGGACTACCTGCGGCGCATGGACCGCTACTCGACGCTTGCCGCCGGGGAACTGGTACTGGCCGGGAAAAGGCCGGGGGTGGTGCAGTTGCTGGTAAAGCCCTGGTTCACCTTCTTCAAGATGTATTTCCTGAAGCTCGGTTTCCTGGAGGGATACACCGGTTTTCTGCTGAGCATGCTCTACTCCCATTACACTTTTCACAAATACGCCAAGGCTATAGAGATGAATCGCGCGGAGCGGCGCGAGTCGTAGGCGTACCCCCATCCCCACCCTGTCCCGCCTTCGCCAAGGCTACGGCGGACAGGCCCTCCCCTTGAAGGGGAGGGGACGTGTAAGGACGCAGGTACCTGTCAGGGCGCAAGGGCGCAGGTACCTGTAAGGACGCGGCGGCCGAGGGGCTCGACTGATAATCGTCAGATAAGGAACGAAAACGTTGCCATACAGCATTCTACATACCGAGTGGTCCTCAGGCTGGGGCGGACAGGAACAACGCATCATTTTGGAAAGCAGGAAAATGATCGCCCTTGGGCACCAGGTCGTGATCGCCTGCCAGCCGAAAAGCGGCATCCTGCTCAAAGCCAGGGAATACGGCATCCCCGCCGAAGAGGTCGTCATGCGGGGGAGCATCGATCCGGCCGCCGTCTGGAACTTGTACCGGCTGATCAAGAGGCGGGGGATCAATGTGGTGAGCACCCACAGCGGGAAGGACAGCTGGTCGGCCGGGTTCGCCGCGAAGCTTGCCGGGGTCGATCTTCTCGTAAGGACCCGCCATCTTTCGCTACCCATCTCAAACAGTCCGTTCAACTTCGTCTACAAGATGGCCGACGGCATCGTCACCACGGGCGAGGCGATCCGGGAAACTCTGATTGCCGACAACCACATGGACCCCGAGCGGCTGGTCTCAATTGCCACCGGAGTCTCATTGGAGCGATTCGACCCGGAAATCACCAGCTCTCCCGAGCTGAAGCGCCAACTCGGCATTGCCCCGGAGTGCCGCATTGTTACCATGGTCGCAGTGCTGCGCGCTATGAAGCGGCACGACCTTTTAGTTAGCTGCGCCGCGCTGCTGCGTGACGAGTTTCCCGACCTGAAGTTCCTGGTGGTCGGGGACGGGCCCGGGCGCGAGTCGATCACCCGCCTGATCGCGGAAGCAGGGCTTGAGGATCGCTTCATTCTGACCGGCCATCGAAACGATGTCCCCGAGATCTTTTCCGTCTCGGACCTCGTGGTGCTGACCTCGGACCGATTTGAGGGGGTCCCCCAGTCCCTGAGCCAGGCTATGGCTATGGGGTGTCCGGTGATCGCCGCTCCGGTTGGGAGCACGGCCGAGCTGGTGGTCGACGGGAAAACCGGGCTTTTGGTGGAAACCGGGAATGCCGCCTCCTTTGCCGGTGCGATTCGCAGGCTGCTGGGCGACGAAGCCTTGCGCGCTGAACTGGGCAGGGGTGCGCGCCGCCATATCCTGGAAGGGTATACCGACGATATCATGGCGGAGAAAACTGTCCGCTTTTACCAAAAGCTGGCGGCGGCCAAGAAGCACTGAATCCATTCCACAAACTCACCCTCCCCTTCAAGGGGAGGGATGGGGCGGGGATGGGGTTATACCGCGCCCAAATAAAAGAAGAGGTTCCCACGTGAAAATTGTCTTGAGCATAGCCAAAAATCTGAAGACCGTTCCCATGAACCGGTATGCGCACCAAGCTCTGGTGGAGATGGGGCACGAGGTGGTAACCTTCGACTTCAGCTCCCATGGCCTCTATCTGCGACTTTTGAAGAAGATCTCCACGAAACGTTTTCTGGCCCGGTTGAATCAGGAGCTCGTTAAGCTCATTAAGCAGGAGAAGCCAGACCTCTTCCTGACCATTTTCGGGTTTAACCACAGCGTTGAGGTCGTCGAGCGTGTCAAGTCCCTGGGCGTCCCGACCGCCTGCTGGTGGCTGAACGACCCTTTCCAGTTCGAACGCTCGGCTGCCAAGGCCGGCTGCTACGACCACTACTTCACCAACTCCCGGGGCTCGCTCGCCCTTTACGCCGAGAAGGGGATCAACAATGTTTCCTTTTTGCCGGTCGGTATCTACCCGCCGCTGCACAAGCGCAGTCCGGGACTCACCAAAAAGTGGGACATCTGTTTTGCCGGTGACTACAAGCCGGTGCGCGAGGAAGTGCTGAATGCCGTGGCAAGCAGGTTCAATCTCGCCATCTTCGGCCCTTGGGGGAATCGCATCGCCAAGGACTCACCGCTGCAAAAGCACATCGTGAGCGACAAGTTCTTCTCTCCGGAAGAGATGGTCACCATGTTCAACCAGTCCAAAATCGTGCTGAACATCCACACTTGGCTCGGGAAAAACGAGTTCGGCATCAATCCCCGGGTCTTCGAGGCGAGCGGTTGCGGCTCCCTGCAGATCACCGACTTCAAGGAAGAGATCACCGACTTCTACCAGGAGGACCAGGAGATCGTTATTTACCGCAGCACTGACGAGCTCCTGGAAAAACTCGCCTACTACCTGGAACATGAGGGCGAGAGGGAAGTGATCGCGGCGCGCGCCTATGACAGGACCCTGAGGGAGAACACCTATCAGCAGCGCATGGAAGAGCTGCTGAGGGTCTGCGGTGGCGCCCGGTCGTTATGAGGATTGCGCTGATCCGTCAGAAATACACCCCCTTCGGGGGGGCTGAGCGCTACATGGCGCGACTGGTCGAGGGGCTGGCAGCAGAGGGGCACGAGGTGCATATCCTCGCCGCCCAGTGGGACGCCGGCGGTGAGGCCGCGGTCACCCTGCACCGGGTCCCGGTCGTCAAGAAGCCGGGCTGGCTCAAGGCGCTGACTTTTTCCCTCGGGTGCAAAAAGATCATCGCGCGCGAGCGCTTCGACGTGGTCTTCAGCCTGGAGCGGACCCTGAGCCAGGATGTGTACCGCGCCGGGGACGGCTGCCACCGCCAGTGGCTGCGGCAAAAGCAGCTGGGCCGCGGACTTCTGAGCCGCCTGGTCACCTACCTGAATCCCATTCAGCTCGCCTACCTCCGTCTGGAGCGAGGGCTCTTTACCGATCCGGGGCTCAAGGCGATCATCGCCAACTCCCGGGCGGGAAAGGCGGAGATCGTGAAGCTCTACGGGGTCGACCCGGAAAAAATCCACGTGGTGTACAACGGCATTGATGCCGCCTCGTTCCCGCAGGAAGAGCGCGGGCAGTACCGGGAGAGTCTGGCCCGGGAGTACGGGCTCTCCGGCGAGCTGCGCATCCTGTACGTCGGGAGCGGCTTCGCGCGCAAGGGTGTCCCCGCGCTTATCGAAGCGGTGGCGCTGCTGCAGATTCCCTTCACGCTCTTCGTGGTGGGAAAAGGGCGCAGCGGCGCCCTGGAGCGGCGCGTCAGGCGTCTGGCCCCTGCGGGACGGGTGGTCTTCACCGGGCCGGTGCGCGATGTGGAGCGCTTCTACCTGGGGTGCGACCTTTTCGTGTTTCCCACCCTGTACGACCCCTTCAGTAATGCGACCCTGGAGGCGATGGCCTGTGGTCTGCCGGCCATTACCTCGCGCTTTAACGGCGTTGCCGAACTGATAGAAGAAGGTAAAAGCGGCTTTGTGCTGCAGGATCCGCTGGACGCAGGGGAGATCGCCCGCTGCATCACGCGGCTTGCCGAGGAAAAACTGCGCCTGGAAATGGGACGCGGGGCGCGGCTTGCCGTGCAGGAACTGACCATGGTAAGAAACTCCAGAGAGAGCCTGGCGGTCCTGGAAAAAGTCATGCAGGGGGCGCAGGCCGGCCTCCCGGGGGGATCGTCGTGAAGATAGCACTAGTCAGGCTGAGCTCCCTCGGGGACATCATCTTCTGCATGGCCGTGCTTCAGGTCATCAAGCGGGCCCTGCCGGAAAGTTCCATCACCTTTTTTGCTGACAGTAAGTTCGCCGATATCCTGGACGGCAATCCCGACCTGGACCGGATCGTCAAGCTGGACCTGAAAGGCGTCAAAAAAGGGTTCTCCCTGCGGCGGCTGGCGGGGGAATACCAAAAGCTTGCTCAGGCGGAACGCTTTGACCTCGCTATCGACCTGCATGGCATGCTGAAGTCAGCCATCATTGCGCGGAAGCTGGGTCGCGCCAGTTTCGGCTTTCACCGCTCCGTCGTCAAGGAGCGCTGGGCCACCTTTTGCTATGACCGGAGCGCCGCTCCGCCGCTGCACCTGCTGCCGGTCTACCGCTTCGCGTCGCTGGCCGCTCAGGCCCTGGGCATTGAGCTTCGGGAAGCGGACCTGATAGACAAGCGCCCTTTCCTGTTTTATGCACCCGAAGACCTCCTGGCCAGCGACCCCTATTTCCCCGCAGGGCGCAAGAACGTGCTGCTCGTTCCGGGGTCGAGTCTCGGGTCCAAGAATTACCCGGTGGAAAAACTGGTGGAGCTTTGCGGGGGCTTAGGAGAGAACCTGCTTCTTTGCCACGGTAGCGAGCAGGAGCTGGAGACCGCCAAGCGCATCGCCGCTGCCACGGCCCACGCAACCGTCCTGCCGCGGCTGAACCTGAACCAGTTGAAGGCGGCGGTGAGCCGGTCGAGCCTCGTGATCGGCGGCGACACCGGGCCCACCCATATCGCCTGGGCCAACAATGTCCCCGCCATCTCGCTTTTCGGGCCGACTCCCCCCTGCACCTACGCGACCGAGGTGAACCGGATCGTGCTTCCCCAAGGCGGAGTGGGGCGCCCTATCGGGGAGATTGCCGTCGCCGAAATCCTGCGGCAGGCCGGCGAGCTGCTGGCGCGCTAGAGTTGTTGTCAAACCTCCACCAATGCAAGCAATCACGTCCCTCCCCCTTCAAGGGGGAGGACAGGAGGGGGATGGGGGCCCCTGTGCTATCCCCATCCCCCCCCCCCCCCCCCCC
>Ga0209123_1001307_pt1 | contig 25179 bp, 21 predicted proteins | sample BarGraIncu00431A_FD_184500 | JGI IMG/M metagenome (GOLD analysis project Ga0209123, IMG submission 184500) | Arctic peat soil microbial communities from Barrow, Alaska, USA - Barrow Graham LP Incubations 004-31A (SPAdes) (version 2) | ecosystem: Environmental > Terrestrial > Soil > Wetlands >...
CTATCCTTACGCTCTGGGTGCATTGACGTGGCGGCGTGATTACGGCATTCACGTTCCAGCCATTCGTTCAGTTCCTCAAGGGACGCAAAACGTCGGCGCATGACAAAAAAGCGGTACCGTACCACAGTCAAAGGTGAAGGCAGCGTTTCGTCAGTATTTGGGTTGCAAGGGTGAAGTCTCATCGTATCTCCAGATCTCCAGATTCGTTTTTATCGGATTGTGAGGAGATCATTAATATCATGGTTGGCCATTTTGGCCACGATTTTAATGATCAGTCCTGCCCCAGACCTATCGGCGACCACCCGGGTGGTAACACAAGGTCAGTTCCCGTCAGCCTCCATTCTCAAATCCTTTCCCCGTCCTCTTTCTACCGACTTTTTTTAATCTTGTATGCGGTATGAGCGAATTAACCGAGCCGGCGGCCGGAGAGTGTGGTGCCAGGAGGCTTTGCGTTTCAGATGCGGCGGGAGGGTGACTGACGAGAAGGGGGTAGTAAAGCCATTACCGGTGGTGGAAGGTGTCTAGGTACAGGAGATGTGTTCGCTGAGGGGGTGGGGGTGTTTGAAAAGAAGGGTTGTGGATCTCACTGAAAAGCTAGGCTAAGGCGGTGAAAGGGCGGTGAAACGCTAAAAAAGGAGAGGTTTAAAACCTTTGAAAATGGGAGTCATTCACCCTGGTGTTATTAAGACTTTTAATGCGACGTCGGTAGAATGATCAGCGACAATTGAACCTCCCGTACGGCCGGGAATAATAGTTGACGTTGATCAGTAGAAGTTGTTTTTGGCTGTTTTGGGGGTTATTGCCTGGACTCTTATTTGAATTTATAGCTGGTGGGCAGAAGGCGACGTTTTTGAGCTGTTTTCGGCTTCGGGGTTATTCCCTTTAAAACAGGGCTAATGGGCAGGAATACGCCAAAAATGGCTACAGAAAAACCCTCTGAATCGGGAGCCATTCCCCTTAGTGTTATTTAGAATCTTAGTGGGAGGGCAGTAACTGATGTTTTTTGCTGTTTTTCAGTTTGGGAGTCATTCACTAAACGGGGTGCGTGTGAATCTCTCGCCGAACGGCAAATCTGAGATGCCGAAGAGCTAGTCGTTATATCGTTTTTTAGAGCACAAAAAGAGGTGATAAATGAGACAATCAAACTACACTGGTTAGCTTTTCGGGAAGCCTGGTCGCAGAAGCCCTTTTAACGCCTATTTGCGACGAGACAATCAACTGAAATTGATCTTCTAAAATCAGCCTGTTTTCCGACCTGAAAAACGGCGGTTTTGATGCTTGTGGAAAATGACTATCTTGACGGTTTGATCCTTTTACTTCGGAATTAAACTCATTCAGAGCCGCGGGGAGGGGTAAATGGAAAATAGCTCCGCCTTTATACCTATTTCCGCATTTATAAATAAATCCTGAGATATTTAAGCCATTTAGGTGAATTTTTTGGGCATATCAAACCAGGACGTTCCAGTTTTGGCTGGTTTGGGCAGATTGTACCTGACTGATCCGTGCTGGGATATTTGTGAAACAGTTTTGGCCATTACAGCCATTATGATCCATACGAAACCTAATTGGACACGCGAATAGCTTAGAAACGGCTAGATTCGCCTTATTTATAAGGGATTGCTCTTGTTGAATTATATTTTTAAATTTTTATCTTGGTCTGTGTCATCGTTCCGTTACGACAACACAGTTTTCTGCTTACTGTGATTTATCGGATGCTTAGATGTTATTTTTGGGCATCGCGGACCAGACTGATATTTTTTTAGCCATGTTGTCCATTTTCAAACCAATACGATCCAAATTGATCTCCTGTATTATCAATTAGTTATCTGCCGCAATGGTATCTGGGCCTTTATGAGAGGTGTTTATTGTCGGGCAATAAATGTCACCCTTAAGAATTCTGGAAGCAAAAAAATGCAAAACTTCCGAAATTTAGGCCGTTCGAGCCTGGGCTAACCTCACTTTGTCTGCTAGCTGCAGGTGCATATTGCGACCGTCGGCATCCTTTTCCTCGATCATTATAAAAAGGCCCTGGCCGCAGCTCTTGTCTTCCCATAGCTTGCCAACCTGTTTTTTCTCTTTGAAGTCGTCATTTGTTACATATTCAGCATTCCCAGGCGCTTGTGGATGGCGGTGTTGGCCTCGGCGAGCGAAAAGAAGGTCATCTTCCTGAGGTCAGCCAGGATGAAGCGTTGGACGATCTGCACTGCCACTTCCGCCTTCGCCTTGTCTTTGGGACGTCGGACCCGAGCGGGAATGATGGCGGTGTGATAGTGATCAGCCAAGTAACCGTAGGTGGTGTATATTTCAGGCTCGTAGCGGCAGGGCTTGGTCACCCCCGAGCGTAGATTGTCTGAAACGACAGCCTTGGGAACGGCTTGCAGAAAGGCGAAGATCCTGACGTGGGAGCCGATCCAGTCCGGCAACGATTGGGTCCAGGTCGCTTCGGCGTAGGTGTAGTTGCTGGCGCCAAGGACGGCCACGAAGACCTGAGCGTCGCGTATCTCGCCGGTTGCGGGATCGACGAGGGGAAGCGTCTGGCCGCAGTAGTCGACGAAGAGTTCGTCGCCGACGCGATGCTCCTGACGCATGGAGATGTCGAATTTCTTGTGCCAGAGCGCGTATCGCGCGCAGAAGTAGCTGTACTGATAGCCGTCGGGCTGGCGCTCCTTGTACTCCACCCACAAGAGCATGAGGGTCAGGTTTTGTGGGAGACCATTTCATCGTGCAGCGACTGCCAGTCGGGCTGGAGGAGGCTGCGGACTAAAGGATGGAGGACGGGCGGGTAGAGAAGCCGTTCCAGGGCTTCGTCGCCGAGGGGTGGTAGGGGCCATTTGAGCCCGGCAGCGATAGCGCGGGCGACGGTGTCGGTGACCGTGGTTTTGCCGACGCCGCAGGCGATCGCCGTGTTTTTCCTGCTTTGTCAGGAAGACCAGACAAGACGCAGAATCTCTCTTATTTGTCGCATGGTAACTCTCTCCTGTGGAATCCATCCACTCCCTCGATCAATTTCTGAGGGATGGGAGGATACCTGTTATGTTACCTCGCGACTACATCAAATAAACGGTCGGCATGCTCCGGAACGCCGGTCGGCTTGCCAGCGGAATGCCGGTCGGCATCGACCGGATTACGCAGTCAGTTGAAGTCGATAACCAGAAGGGGATAGGTGGATGGTATTGTCGATATTGTCGATATTGTCGATATTGTCGATATTGTCGATATTGTCGATATTGTCGATATTGTCGATATTGTCGATGTTGTCGATGTTGTCGATGTTGTCGATGTTGTCGATGTTGTCGATGTTGTCGATGTTGTCGATGTTGTCGATGTTGTCGATGTTGTCGATGTTGTCGATGTTGTCGATGTTGTCGATGTTGTCGATGTTGTCGATGTTGTCGATGTTGTCGATGTTGTCGATTGCCATGCGCCCAGCGGGCCAAGAACCAGGAGTTGCCAAGCAATTTTAGCCGCTGGCCCATGGAACCTTCGCTCCCTGTCAGTGAATCCGCCGCATGGCGCAGAAAAAGAAGCTGGCTAATCCCACAGTGGCACAAACTTCTTGATACGTGAGCGACTTAGAGTCACCGATGTTTCTTTGCCCGCTTCCGAATGTTATTTCCAGCTTCTTGAATTTCATACTTTTCGAACATGTCAGTGATTTCAAGTATTTTATTGAGATCGTTGGCCCGATCCAACATCTCTAATGCTGAGAACCAGTACCCCACAGCGACGTTCGGGTCGCCGCTTTCCATCCTGCGGAGTGTAGGTATGCTCGCCCCGATCCTCGCCGAAAAGGTGCTCTGAGTCTCATTTCGCTTCAGGCGCTCATATCTGAGTCGGTCCCCAAGATCTTGAAGTTTTATGTTGGCAATTGGCATTGAAGGATACCTGATTAATAGAAAGTGTAGTTGCCATTACACGCTAAATAAGCCATTAATACGAGCTGTATGTGCTATTAAGTGGGCTGGGAATAAATTCATGAAGGGTAAAATGAAAGGAAGAGGTCGAATTTTGGATCACGCAGCTAACCTTAGCCAGTCCAGGCGGGGTCACCCATGCCTAATTGTTATCACTCGAATCAGGAATTACGATTTGTTCATGGCGTCTTTAAGCATCGCACTAGGCTTGAATGTCAACACTTTACGCGCATCTATTGTAATATCCCCTCCTGTCTGGGGGTTCCTTCCCCGACGATCGGCTTTCTCTTTCACGACGAAGTTACCGAACCCCGATATCTTAAGCGTTTCGCCTTTTACCAGCGTATCCTTGATGATCGCCAAGACCGATTCAACGAGTTCCATACTTTCCAGCTTGGTAACCCTGTTTTGGTTGGCTAGGTACTCTGCGATATCTGCCTTGGTCATCGAGATCCCTTCTGAATTGTTATAATACTAGCGACTTGTCGCGTCAAAGATGTCGGAGAATACAACGACAAATATCGTAAGTCAAGGGTAGGTTGGTTCTTTATGACTTAGGCTTATACGTCGTCTGATTGGTAAAACGGCGAGAAAGAAATATGCCAACTGTTTCGTACTGCGTTCAAGATAGGCCACCTTTGACAAACGCAATAAGCATTTTTGAAATGGCAAGAGATATATGGCTTTCTGCATAAGGTTGCTGCCCAGAACAAGGGAGAGAAATAACTCTCCCTGGGGGCGCAACATGGGTACAATCAGCAGAAGCGGAGACAATTCCGCAGTAGTAAGGACAGAAGTGCCATTCATTAGCGGAATGGCACGGATAAACATCGAGATCGAACAGGTTGAAAATATAAATTTTCGAAAAATGTTCGCTTGCTCCTTGCGCAAGGTCAACAGCCAATCAGAGGAGAAAAGAACATCAAGTCGCCGTTATCCAGGGCTTGAACAAGTTTTTTCGGGTGCGTGCAGGTCAGCTTTTTATGCGAGGCATATCTGCAACACCTACAATATTGGGGGGGGGGAGAGGGACATCATTCTCACCGTCTGCATACTGATCGAGTTGATCAGAGAGAGTAGTGGAATAGGGTCGTTTTTTGCTGACCAGAAGGATTCGTTCCAGAAAAATCCTGAAACTCGCCAGATATTGACTGTCCTTACTCATTTGCTCGCGCCAGGCAGAAGCTGGGCACGAAAACTCAAGGAGCTGTTCGAAGGAGGAGACAGGATGAAAATCGTTATCGGGTTATCGCTAATCTCAGCGAATTCAGGCCCTTGCTAGTTGCCACATTGGCAACAGAATCGTATTGTTCGTGATGGTGGGATTAGATGTGGTTAAATAATTCCTTTGCCCTGGCTTCGAGTCGGTCGAGATCAATGTGCTCAAGGTGCATTTTTTCAGTGATTTCTTTTAATGTCGTCGCTTTGGTAATTTTGGTATAGCGCGCAGTCACGCTCTTGCCGGTGGAATGGCCCATCATGTCAGCAGTAATCTTGTAATCCACGGTAACGTCGAACACGTTTCCGGCAAAGGTGTGTCTGATACTGTACAAGCATTTTGACTCATCGGTAGTTACGTGCTTAGTTTCAAAACCAACAACTCGCGTGCCATCTTTTCGCAGTTCGTTTCTGTTGTACCAGGCGCTGAATGAAGGGGAACTATCTTGAAAAAGCCTGGCGTTTGGCAGGTTTGCAACCCATTCTAAAAAACCAAGCAGTAACAGTGAATCACAGATGGCTACAGGCCTTACCGTACTTTGAGTCTTGCCGCTGCGCAGGTGAAAGATCCACATCCCGCTATCCGTCTGACAGATATCCTTCTTGGTAAGCGCAACTATGTTACCCAGTCTGAAACCATGGAATAATGCAATCAGGATGATCCAAAATCTGTCCGGGCGCGGCGGATTTTTAATCCAAAGCGGTTTGGTGCATATCGCATCTACTAGTCGTATTATATCGTCGTCTGAGTATGCGGGGCGCTGCTCCTCGGCGGCTGTTGCTGTTGGGAATCGCTCGTTTTCATAAACGTTCGCTGCGTTAAGCATTTTGCTCTTATTCGCATATGTTATGATGGCCTTCATTCGAACTATATACTCGTTGGCAGTTTTTAACGAGATGGTGTCGTAGTGGGTTTCGTTTTTGAGGATGCTGTGAATTGAACGATTCCCGTATCGTTGAACTTTATTGAGAGGGTAGACGAGAAGTGTCGATTTCAACTTCGTCAGAGTAGCCATGGTGTTGGCCTCTGAGATATCAATATTACCCAAGATCTCAAGAAGGACCCGGCACTCGACCTCCATGTCGGTCTTGGTGCCCGGTTTCACTAAGGTTTTCGATGCGAGATAATATACCTTGTAGTTTTTGATCGCCGCTTCGAGGTCGAAATAGGGAATGGCGAGTTCTTTGGTGGCTCTTTCCTTGAGATTCTCTAGAAGGTTCCAATCTCCACGCAGTAGAGCCCCGTCGGCTGCCAACAGTTGTTTTTTGGCGTTCATCAGAGGGAGGGCCATGTCTTTGACATTCTTCAACGTTATTTTAATGTCGTGAGCTTTTTGCAGGTCTTCTACAAGCGGCTTTGCTGCGTCCTGGAACAAGAAGGTGTCTTTGTCCGCGATCAGGTCCTCAAAATCACGAGCGACCTCTTCCGTGTATTCGGCTCGCTTTTTTCGAGCATCTCTTGAGGATAGCTCCATGGTTTTCCCCAGTGCCGCGAATCCCAAGTCGAGCGCGTCGTTTGTGGCGTTGTTTTCTGCAGCCCTTGGGTTATCTTCAGGTATAGGCTGACCCTTGGCACGCGCTTCAAGAGCATCTGCACCCTGGTTAAGGTACATGGCCACTAGTTGAGCTTCAAGCTTTTTCGGAAGCATCTGTGTCCTCAATTGCAAAAAAAGTTTTTGTGTGCGGTACTCATGCGTATCGGCAAGGAGTCGCGCACCTTTAGCATCTTTCGTTTTGAGGCCCTTCCAGATCGTGGTAATGGGGAAACAGTGGAGGAGATCAAACGGCACGCGGCAGCGGAAAATATATCCGCTGCCGCGCTTTAGGAGGTGTTTCGTTTGCATAGCAAGCCCTTTAAAATGTGTGCAATGTGTGTGCACTGCATTTCAGGGTTGTAACTATGCAATATCATTCTAATTGGTGGGCGGGATGGGATTCGAACCCATGACCCCTGGCTTCGGAGGCCAGTACTCTATCCAGCTGAGCTACCCGCCCGGGAAAAGACACTTCTACACTACTTTCACTGCCAACTCAAGACTTAATTACCGAAAAACGATAATTCTCGTTTTTTCCTGTGTACCTCGCGCCGTCGCTCCCGGAGGGGGAGGGTGTTCACTTTGCGACGGAAGCGTACATCGGTATGGTTATCTCCTTCTTCTGAGCCGAATCTGTCATGATATGCAGATATCCGCTCATGACCTTTGCCTCGGCCCGCGGCGTGATGGTCAGGTCTACGGACCCGGTCTCTCCCGGCTTCAATTCGCCCTTCCTGATGACGGCTTTGACCTGCAGGGTGTTGGAGACCGTGTTGACAGACAGCAGTTTGACGCTGTTTCCTTCCCGGTTGGTTATTGATACGGTCATCTGCTTGGTCATCCCCTGCTTAAGCGCGCCAAGGCTCAGTTGCCGCGGGGAAACCTGCAGCGCCTCAACGATGGTGCCGTCCAGGTATAGGGTGGCGCTGGGGGGCTTGGCATTGGTCACCAGGGAGACGCTCTTTTGTACCTTGCCCGAAAATGCCGCTGAATCGAAAATGACCTGGATCTCGCCGCTTTTCCCGGGAGCTATGACCGGGGAGGAGGGCTTCGCGGCGGTACAGCCGCAGGAGACATTGACTTCCTTAATCTGGAGCGGGGCATCGCCGGTGTTCCGGATCACGAAGTTGTGCTGCACTTTCTTCCCCTGCGCTATGGTGCCAAAGTTGTAGCTCCCCTCCACTACGGATAACTCGGGAGCGGCAAAAGCTGCAGCAGCGAGGATTAGGCTTGTCAGAAGTGCGAGAGCTGTCAGGCTGATTTTCATGTTGAACCCCTGTATATTATTGCGTGCGGAACTGTTTTGCGCTATTTATATCACAAAGATGCCGGTGAGACCAGAATGATTTGACACTGCAAATGGTATCTGCTATAGAAAATTGGGAGAAAATTAATGGAACGTACTTACTGGCTGGAACAGGGCTTTAACCTTCAGGAACTCTATTCCAGTAAGCGCATTGAAGCTGAAGTATCAAGACTTGCTGACGAAATTAGTGCAGCTTACGCGGGCGAAAAACTGCTCGTTGTTGTCGTGTTAAACGGTGCGGTCTTCTTTGCCAGCGACCTGGTGCGCGCTATGCGGGTTCCGGTTGAGATGGATTTCGTGAAGCTCTCCAGCTATTCGGGGACCGAAACCACTGGAACCGTTGTGGTGAAAAAAGACATGGAGATGAGTGTCGCCGGCAGGCACGTGCTGGTTGTTGAGGATATCGTCGACACCGGCCTTACTCTTACCTTTCTCCTCGATTTGCTGCAGCAGCGCGGCGCAAAAAGCCTACGCGTCTGCACCCTGATTGACAAATCGGAACGCCGCCTGGCCGATATCACCCCGGACTACGTCGGGATCGCCTGCGAGGGCGGATTTCTGGTCGGCTACGGGCTGGACCTGGATGAGCGGATGCGCGAGCTTTCTGCCATTTATCAAATAATTCAAAGTCCACTTGGAGGAGATGCATGATTCTGCAATGCGACCAGTGCAGCACGAAATTCCGGCTGGACGATGCCAGACTCAAACCGGGCGGGGTGAAGGTTCGTTGCTCAAAGTGCCGCCACGTCTTTCTCGCAGGAGCGGATTTTAAGCACGAGGAGTCCGAGTTCGACGCTATCCTGTCCGGTCTCGGTGCTCCTGCTGCCGCAAAGGTGGAGTCAGCCGAGCTTTCCGGGAGGGGCGAGGAACCTGCCGGGCTCGGATTTGATAGTGAGTCCGTCCCCGGCGCGTCTGTCCCTGCCGCACCGGTTGAGTCTGCTAAGTCCGCTGCTGCACCGGTTGCACTTGCCGAATCGGCTGCGCCATTTGCATTGCCGGAATTTGCTGCACCGTTTGCACCGCCGGAATCCGGTCAGCCGGAACAGGGCGCCCCTGCGTCGGCTCCCGAGCCTCCCGCTTTCCCTGAGGCGCCTGCAGCGTCCTCCGGCGGGATTTCAGCTCAGTCGGATGCCACGGATTTCGCCGCCTTTGATTTTCCCAGCGAACCTTTCGAGGTCCCGAAGGAGTCGGCACCCCCGGCCCCGCCTGTTACGGATTTCTCTGCTTTCGACTTCGCACCTCCCCCTCTCGCAGAACAGAAAAAGGAGGCTGACAGTGCGGCGGGTGGACTCGACTATGGCGAGTTTACCTTTGATGAGGAGCCGGCGCTGTTAAAGGAGGAGCCTTCCGCCGTTCAGGATGATGCCTTTGACTTCAGCGAGTTTTCCTTCGCAGATGAACCGGCGCTGACACCCCAGGAGCAGGCGGCTCCTGCTGCGCTTGACTTTAGCGAGTTTGATTTCGACGCGCAACCCGCTGTAACGGAGCAGGAACCGGTGGCCGGGTTACCTGAACTCGATTATGGCGATTTCTCCTTCCCCTCCGAGGCTCCCCCCGAGCTGGAAGCCCCGGCGCCACCCCTTAAGGGGAAAGAAGAGCCCGCTGCAGCTGAGGATACTTTTGATTTCGGTGCTTTCAGTTTTTCGGAGGAGCCCCCCCCGCTGCAAGAAGAGGAGCCTGCAAAGCAGGACTTTGAATTTGGCGACTTCAGTTTCGCCGAGGAAACGCCCCTCCTCAAGGAACCTGCTGTTGCCGTTGCACCTGAGGCTGCGCAGAAGGCCGATGCATTCTCCTTCTCCGATGCTTCTGAGCCTTCCGAGCCTTCCGAGCCTCTGTCCGTTCCCGCGCCGCCTGTTTCCAAGGCCGCCGAGGGGTTTAGTTTTGACGATTTCTCTTTTGCAACTGACACGGTTGCCGACTCGGCTCCCGCCGCTTCCCTCGGGGAGCAAGTCGCCCCTGATGTTGCCGGTTTTGGGGCAGGGCTGACTCAGGCGAGGGCTGCGTCAAGCCATACCTCGAGCACTCCGCCTTTGGCGCTAGACGGTGAGGCTGCACTCGACTTCGGCTTGGGCACCGCGGTGCCGACCCGGGTTCCCAGTACATTCGAACTGGACGACGAGTTGCTCCCGCCGCTCTCCATCGCGTCCAGACGAAAAGGGCGCTCCCTCGTTACCGTCTCCATCATCGCCGTTTCCGTTTTAGTTATCGTCGCTTTGAGTGGTGCAGGTTTCTACCTGTTGCAAAGTGGGCCGGCCGCCTTTGACAAGCTGGGGATCGGTTTCGTGGCGAAGTGGTTTGGCATGGAGAGCGCGGAAGAGGGGCGCATCACCGTCAGGAACCAGCAGGCTGCCTTCTCTCAGAATAAGGAGGCGGGTGAGCTCTTCGTGGTGACGGGGGAGGCGGTGAACTCTTTCCGGAGTGCGCGTGCCTCCATCCTGGTAAGGGTGAGTATCTTCGACAAGAAAGGTGCCGTGCTGCTGCAAAAAACCGCCTACTGCGGCAACCGTTTGACCGCGGAGCAGCTTACGACGTTACCGATGTCGAAGATAGAGTCCGTCATGAATAATCCTTTCGGAGATTCGCTCTCCAATCTGGGCGTGCCGTCCGGCGGTGCCATCGGGTTCGTGGTGGCGCTACCTAACGTTCCCAAGGAGGCGGCAGATTTCGGCGTCGAGGTAGTCGGTTCTACGGTCGCCGGGAAAGCTGAGAATACCGGGAAATAACCAAGATGATTTTCAGCGGGGAGTCATCCCGCCGAGGGTCTGCGCAGCACGGGAAGGTCGGCTTATGCCGGCCTTCTTTGCGTCCGGGGCGTTTAAGCCATAAAAAAAGGCCTGCAGGGGAGAACCCCGTGCAGGCCATGGTATTGCATGAAACTGTTGTGTTACGGTGTTACGCGCTGATGGCGGACACCGGGCAGGTGTCTACGCATGCCCCGCAGTCGATGCAGGTATCAGCAGCGATGGTCCGCTTGTCGCCGGCCTCGCTGATTGCGTTAACCGGGCAGGAATCGTCGCATGCGCCGCAGTTGATGCATTCGTCAGAAATTGTATGAGCCAAAGTATTCACCTCCTTCTATTTGCGATTTTGCATTGTTTTGCGGGCGAAATTATCATACCCGGCTGGAAAAGTCCACCATAAACCTCCCATTTTTTCGGCTGTTTTTCCGGAGAAAGAACTTGAACTGACGGCTACTCTACTGTAATATAAAAAAAGGTTCTATTTGTGATTGTTCAGGCGGATGGTGGGGAATTACTTCGTGCCGCCTGGCTGACTACCTTTTCTCTATGGGGGGCACTGATCGATGGATATACTGGCACTTAACTGCGGAAGTTCTTCGGTAAAATACCAGTTATTTGACTGGGCGAAGAAGGTGGTCGTTGCTAAAGGGATGGTGGAGCGCGTCGTGATTGGCGACTCGTTCATCCTGCACGAGGTCCCCGGTCGGGAAACCTACCGCGAGGATTCCGATTGCCCCGACCACAGGTACGCCGTCGACCTGATTCTGCGCACCCTGACCTCGCCGGAAAACGGCGTGCTGAAGGATATCAAGCAGATTGCCGCTGTCGGCCACCGCGTCGTGCACGGCGGCGAGCGCTTCACGCGCTCCGTCCTGATCGATGACGATGTGCTCGATGCCGTGACCGAGGTGCAGCACCTGGCCCCTTTGCATAACCCGCCGAACATCGCCGGGATCGAGGGCGCCATGGCGGTGCTTCCCGGTGTCCCCCAGATTGCGATCTTCGACACCGCTTTCCACCAGACCATGCCCGAACATGCCTATCTTTACCCGCTACCCTTCGAGTGGTACGAGAAGTACGGGGTGCGACGTTACGGTTTTCACGGCACTTCGCACCTTTACGTTTCCAAGCGGATGGCGGCCATCCTCGGCAAGCCTGCCGCTGAGTGCAACATAATCACCATGCATATCGGCAACGGCGTCTCGCACTGCGCCATCAAGAACGGGGTATCCGTGGATACCAGCATGGGGCTCACCCCTCTGGAAGGGGCCATGATGGGTACCCGCTGCGGCGATATCGACCCGGCCATACCTGCCTTCATGATGCAGAAGGACAACCTGTCGGCGAAGGAAATCGACAGCATCCTGAACAAGAAAAGCGGCGTGATCGGCATCACCGGTCGCTTCACGGACCGCCGCGACGTCATCGAGCATGCGGAGGCGGGCGACCGGCTCTGCGCGCTGGCGCTCGACATCGAGGCCTACCGCCTGAAGAAGTATATCGGGACCTACCTCGCCGTGGTGGGGAGGCTGGACGCCGTTGTGTTCACTGCCGGAGTGGGAGAGATGGGGGCGCCGATCCGTGCGCGCGCCATCGAGGGGTTGGAGCATATCGGGATCATCCTGGATCGGGACCGCAATGCCTCTGCCATGACCCGCAAGCGGGAAACCCTCATCACGACCGACGACTCTCCGGTAAAGGTTTACGTGATTCCGACCGACGAGGAACTGGTGTTCACCGAGGACGTGGCTGCCATTTTGGACGGTACCTACACGGACCATATGCACTTTGAATACAGTTTTTCCAAACCGGATTTTGTCCGGAAATAACCGGTAAGGATGATTCAAAGTAAGGGCTGATCGGTCCTGTCCGACGGATCGGACTTATCATGATAGGACGGATCGGTCGGATCGGACCGATCCGCGGATTATGCGAAATGAAATATGGAAAGGCCCGTGGTTTTAAACCGCGGGCCTTTCCTTTGTTCTGGTTGTTGGTGCTGCCAGGGTGAGCGGCGTCCGGCGCGCGTCCGATCTGCCGGATCGGTCGGATCCGACTGATCGGTCAGATAACCGCGCGCCGGACCTGCGCAGGAGCAAAGCCGCTTTACCCCTGCGCCTGCACCGCGGTGATCGCCGTGACGTCAATGATGTCCTGGATGGAGCAGCCGCGTGACAGGTCGTTGACCGGCTTGGCGAGCCCCTGGATGACCGGCCCGATGGCTTTGGCGCCTGCCAGCCGCTCGACCAGCTTGTAGGCTATGTTGCCCGCGTCGAGGGTCGGGAAGACCAGCACGTTGGCCTGGCCGGCGACGTTGCTGCCGGGGGCCTTCTTGCCGCCAATGGCGGGTATCAGGGCCGCATCTGCCTGGAGCTCACCGTCGATGCACAATTCCGGATCCATGGCCCGGGCTATGGCCAGCGCCTTGATGACCTTGTCGGCATCCGGATGGCTGGCGCTTCCCTTGGTGGAGAAGGAGAGCAGGGCGACCCGGGCGGGTACGTCCAAAAATGCCGTGCAGTTGCGCGCGGTGGCGATGGCGATCTCGGCGAGCGCCTGGGCGTCCGGGTTCGGATTGACGGCGCAGTCGGCAAAGAGCAGCACCCCGTCCACGCCGAAGTTGGTCGTCGTGGTGGCCATCATGAAAAAGGAGGAGACCGTCTTGATGCCGGGGGCCGGGCCGACCGTCTGGAAGGCGGCGCGCAGCACGTCGCCGGTCGTGCCGGTAGCACCTGCTACCTGGCCGTCGGCATCCCCCTCGCGCACCATCATCCCTGCGAAGTAGAGGTTATCCGCCCCGCACAAAAGCTCCCGCGCCGCCTCGGCGCTGAGCCCCTTGGACTTGCGCAACTCCACCATCTTCTCGATGTACCTGGGAAGCTTCGGGGAACAGGCCGGATCAATGATCTCGACGCCTTTCAGGTCGATCCCCTTTTCGGTGGCCTGGGCGTGAAGTTTCTCCGGGTTTCCCAGGAGTACGATTTTAGCCAAACCCTGTTCCACAACATTCTGGGCGGCGAACAACATCCTTTCGTCGTAGCTCTCCGGAAGCACAATCGTCTTCGGGTTTTTCCGCGCCTTCTCTTTTATCAGCTCTACCAACGGCATGATTTTCCTCCCCGGTGTGTGTTAAAACTCTGTTACGTTTATATAGCTCAGGTATGGGGTCCGGTCAATAAAAAAGCCGCAGTTTTAGCGGGGATTCGGGGTGCCGCACTCCTCGGGGTCGCCCTGGAGCTTGGCGACCGTGTGCGGCACGGCGGGCCAGACAAAGGAGATGCATTCCGTGGCGCCCTTGGGGCTTCCCGGAAGGTTGATGATCAGGGTCTCTTTGCGGATTCCGGCGACGGCGCGGGAGATCATGGCGTTCATGGTCTTTTTCAGGCTTTCCATGCGCATCACCTCGCCAAAGCCTGGCAGCAGCCGGTCTACCACCCGCTCGGTCGCCTCCGGGGTGACGTCGCGCGGCGACACCCCGGTGCCGCCGGTGGTGAGGATCAGGTCGAATTCGCCGCTGTCGGCCCACTGGGTGAGCTTTTCCGAGATGAGAGCTCCCTCGTCCGGGATGACCTCGGTGCGGCAGACCGTGACGCCGCGCTCCTCCAGCCAGTTCTTCAGGGCCGGACCGCTGCCGTCCTGCCGCTCTCCGGTGGAGCAGCGGTCGCTCAGTGTCAGTATGGCTGCTTTCATGGTGTTCTCCTGTTAGGTTTGGTATTCGGCATTTTCACGAGGTCAGCGTTGGACACTGCAGCGTTCTCCCCCATCCCCACCCCGACCCGCCTTCGCCAAGGCTTCGGCGGCCAAGCCCTCCCCTAGAAGGGGAGGGAGAGCTTTTCCTGGAGGTGGGGGTGATTCAGGGGGGATTACCTTGCGCTTCGACTCCGCTCAGCGAACGCCGGCTCCCGATGGGGCCTAGTACCCAGTCCAGCTTAATTAGTCGGCCATTGGTTGTTTCCGTAGGTTGGCGGTGAACAGTCTCATCGTGAACCCCAACGGTGCCATGTTGCGGTTCACGATACATCCGTTCACCGGCAACCTACGGTTCGCAAAAGGCATGCTGGGCGCCGCGTACTAGTTCGCCCCGGCGTCCCTTTGGTAGGTCCCGCTTTTGCCACCCTCCTTGAAGTGCAGCGCAATATCGGAGATGACGATCCCCTTGTCGCTTCCTTTGCACATGTCGTAGACGGTCAGCGCCGCTATGGCCGCGGCGGTCATCGCTTCCATTTCCACTCCGGTTCGCTCGAAGGCGCGCACCGTCGCGCGAACCTCGATGCGCCCCAGGTCGGCATCGACCTGGAAGTCGACCGCGACGTGGTGCAGGGCCAGGGGGTGGGAAAGCGGGATGAGGTCCGGGGTCCGCTTGGCTCCGGCTATTCCGGCCAGTCGCGCCACGCCGAGCACGTCGCCCTTGACGACCCGTCCCTCCACGATGGCGCGCACCGTCGCGGGCTTCAGTGTCAACAGGGCGCCGGCGATCGCGGTGCGCATGGTCGGCTGCTTCTGGCTTACATCCACCATGATGGCGTTGCCGCTGGCGTCGAAATGATTAAATGACATTGTTACTCCTCCATTTCCAGTGTCGGGTCAAGGATCTGCAGCTCCACCTGGTCGCCGGTCCGGTACTCGGTCCGGTCTGCCGGGAGCAGCGCCAGTGCGTTTGCCTTCAGTGTGGTAGTAAGTTTCCCGGTGTTCTGGTCCTCTGGGCTCCTTACCAGGTAGCGTCCGTCCTCGACGCTCACCTGCACCCTGAGAAAACTGAGCCTTCCGGACTTCCTGCGTAGCTCGCCCACCAGGAAGCCGGGGACTGTCCTGCGCAGCACTCTGGTGTGGCCCATCATCTTTAAAAGCGCCGGGCGGACGAACTGCTCGAAGGTGAGCAGGGTGGCGACCGGATTTCCCGGCAGCGAGAAGACCGGCAGGCTCCCCTTGACGCCGAAGGCGGTCGGTCCGCCGGGCTTGATGTTGATCTTCCAGAACTGCTCCTCCACGCCAAGCTCGCGCAGGGTCTCGCGCACCAGGTCGCGGTCGCCGACGGAAACTCCGGCGGAGGTGATCAGGACGTCCGCCCGGAGACCCTCGGAGAGCAGTGCCAGGTGGCTTTCCCGGTTGTCGCGGGCGATCCCGATGATGGTCGGTTCGGCACCGCACTGCTTCACTGCCGCGGCCAGGGCCAGGGTGTTGCTGTTGACGATCTGGCCTTCCCCCGGAATTTTCCCCAGTTCCACCAGCTCGTCCCCTGTGGAAAGGATCGCGACGCGGACCCTGCGGTAGACCGGGACCAGCACGGCGGAAAAGGATGCCAGCAGGCTTACCTGCTGCGGGGCGATCAGGGTCCCGCGGGCAACTGCCGCTTCCCCGGCGGCCACGTCCTCGCCCTGGAAGCGGATATGGTCTCCCGGGCGTACCGGACGCAAAGGCTGCAAAGTTCCTTCGCCCTGGGCGGCAGATTCAAAGGGGACCACCGCGTCGGCCCCCAGGGGGATCGGCGCTCCTGTCATGATCCTTGCGGCGCAACCCTCGCCGACGACAGCCCTGGAACAGGCTCCGGCGGGTATGAAGTCGGTCACCTGGAGGGTGGCGCCGGGGCAGCAATCGGCGCTTCTGACGGCAAATCCGTCCATTGCCGAGTTGTCCCAGGGGGGCATGTCGCGTGGGGCGATAAAGTCCTCCGCAATGATTCTTCCCACCGCATCGAGGAGCGCGACCCGCTCGACACCCGCGGGTGCCACCTGCTGCAAAATGATGCGTCTGGCGTCCTCGAAGCTCGTCATCTGGTACCCCTCACCCTTGCAGTAACCCAAGGCATAGCATATTTGCCGGTAAATGGAAAATTATTTCACTTTAAAGTAGTGTCTACCTAACGCTGCATTTGATAAATTACCTACCAATAACGGTTTGTTGCAACCCCGCTGCCGCTCGATGGAATACTCTGCCGGGCATCTTGTTTACTTTTGCTAAAGAGAGTATGTTTTTTGGGCGGCCGCGCGGCTGATGTTTGCCTGGCGCATTTTTTCGTGTTATAGCCTATCCGGCAAGCGGCAGAGACCAAATTCAACCAGGAACGTGATCAGATGGAACTTATCGACACCTATGGCAGGCGGATCAACTACCTGAGACTTTCCGTGACGGATCGTTGCAACATGCGCTGCAGCTACTGTATGCCTGAAAAAGGCGTGGAGAAGCTTGCTCACAGCCAGGTGCTTTCCTACGAGGATCTGCTGAGGGTTTCGGCTCAGGCGGTCGAGGCCGGCATCGAGAAGATCAGGGTGACCGGCGGGGAACCGCTGGTCAGAAAGGGGATACTTCCCTTTCTGGGACAGGTTGCGGCGCTCCCCGGGCTTAGGGAACTGGTGCTGACCACCAACGGCCTGCTTCTGAAGGAAATGGCCCAGGGGCTTTGGGATGCCGGGGTGCAGCGGCTTAATATCAGCCTCGATTCACTTGAACCGGAGACCTTCGCCAAGATTACGCGGGGCGGTGATCTCGCACTGGTTTTGGCTGGCATCGACGCGGCAGAACGCGCGGGGTTCCCGCCGCACAAGATCAACGTGGTGGTAATGCGTGGAGTTAACGACGGGGAGATCCTCGATTTCGTCCGGCTCACCATGGAGCGCCCTTACGCGGTTCGCTTCATAGAGTACATGCCGACCTCGTTAGAAGGGGACTGGCGCGCCCTTTGCGTCCCCGGTGCTGAAATCAGGGAGCGCATCGCTCAGTGCTATCAGATTGAGGACGCGGAAAACGCAGAGCGCTCCGGGCCGTCCAAGAACTTCCGGGTGCAGGGGGCGCTGGGTTCGCTCGGGATTATTACCGCCATGACCGGGCATTTCTGCGACGGCTGCAACCGGCTCAGGGTGACCGCTTCCGGGATGGCTCAGGGATGCCTCTTTTCCGCCTCCGGCGTGGACCTGAGGCCGGTCCTGGCAACCGGAAACGATGACCTCTTGCGCCAGGAGATCCAGCGCATTGTGGCGGCCAAGCCGGGCAGGCACCAGTTGACGGAGGAGGGGGCCGAGGCGGTGCCCTTTGCCATGTCGCGGGTGGGCGGGTAGGGCGGGCAGGGCCGCACTGCAGGGCTGGCGCCGGCGATAGGTCGGATCGGTCGGATCGGACCGATCGGACCGATCGGTCTGAAAAAAAACGAAAAAGGGAGTGCAGCATGAAAGGTAAGGTCCTGGCGGTCAACGTCAGCTTGAATAAGGGCGAGAGAAAGACGGCAGTGCCCGAGGCGACGCTCCGGGTGGAGCACGGCATCGAGGGCGACGCCCACGCCGGCGACTGGCATCGCCAGGTGAGCCTGCTCGCCATGGAAAGCATCGCCAAGATGGTGGCCCTTGGCCTCGATGTCGGGGAGGGCGATTTTGCCGAGAACATCACGACTGAAGGGATGGACCTGGTCAGCCTGCCGATCGGGTCGCGGATAGCTCTCGGGGGCACACTCCTCGAGGTGACCCAGATCGGGAAGGTGTGTCACACCCGCTGCGCCATCTTCTATCAGGCGGGCGACTGCGTCATGCCCAAGGAAGGGATCTTCGCCAGGGTGATCACCGGCGGCGTGATCCGGCCCGGGGATGGTATTGAGCTGGTGGAGGCGGGGTGAGGTGGTGCAGGTAGTTAAGATTCCCTCGGCAGTACGACGCTGAAGGTGCTGCCGCTCCCCGGGACGCTCTCCACGTCGATGCTGCCGCCATGCTCCCTGATGATCCCGTAGGAAACCGAGAGTCCCAGCCCGGTGCCGCTTCTTTTTGTGGTGAAAAAGGGGTTGAACAGCTGACTCATGTTCTCCGCCACGATCCCGACGCCGGTGTCCGAGACGCGCACTTCGTAGAGCTCGGCCTCCGGCACGGCGGCGCTCCTGAGCGTCAGCACTCCCCCCTCGGGCATGGCCTGCACGCCGTTCAGCACCAGGTTGGTGAACACCTGGCGCAACTGATCCCCGTCCCCTTCGACCACCTCGACCGCCCTGGAATAGTTCTCGACCACCTTGATCCCGTCCAGGGGCACCTGATGCCTGATCTGCGCCACGATCTCATGCAGCAGGTCGTTGAGGCGCACCGGTCCCATTTCCCGCTGCTCGCGTCGGGCGAACTTCTGCAGGTTCGAGACGATGCGCTCCACCCTTTTTACCTGCTGGAAGATGGTGTCCACCTCCTCGCGGTTCGAGGCGTCCTCGGGGACCGATAACTGCAAAAGCTCCGTGTTGCCGCGGATGATGGCCATCGGGTTGTTGATCTCGTGGGCCACCCCGGCCGCCAGTTCGCCGATCGCCGCCAGCTTCTCCACCCGCAAAAGTTCCTCTCTGGTCTGCACCAGGAGCCGGTTCTTCTCCTCCAGTTCGGCGGTACGCAGCTGCACCTTCTGCTCCAGGTTGTGGTTCAGCTCGATGATGGAGTTCTCGCGCTCGCCCAGGGAGCGGCTCATGTCGTTGAACCTCCCGGCCAGGTCGCCGATCTCGTCGCGCGACTCGATGTTGCACTGCACGTTTCTCTCGCCCGCCGCCACCCGGCGCGCCAGGATCTCCAGCTCCTTGATGGGGTGGGCCAGCTTCTTGCCGAGAAAGCCGGCCATGGAGACCCCGACCAGGCAGCTTACCAAAAGCACGAAGCTCAAAAGAACCGCCATGTCGATCTTCACCGCCGAGTACTGGCTCTCCAGCATCCCGACCGCGAGCGCGCCGATCGGCACCCCCTGCAGCGAGAGAATCGGCTCGTAGGCGGTCAGGTACCAGTCGTTACCCACGTAGGTCCGTCCCACCCACCTGGCGGAGGCGAGCAGCACCTTGCGGTACACCTGGTTCCCGAGCCTGGTTCCCACGGCACGGATGCCGTCCGAGTTCGGCACGTTGGTGGCGATGCGAAGATCGCCCAGGAAGAGGGTCGTGTTCCCGACGTCGCGACCCTGGAGCCGCGCCCCCTCGTAGACCACTGACTTTATCTTGTCTACCATGCTCCTGCTGTTGTTGAGCAGTACGCCGCCGCAGAGCGCTCCCAGCACGTTGCCCGCCCGGTCGCGCACCGGCGTCGCGACGAACAGGAACATCCCCTCGCTGTGCACGGCAGCCGGGGCTCCCGTGGGCGCTCCCTGCACACGCACCTGCGCCTGGCGCACCAGCGCCTCACCTTCCTGGGCAAGCTCAGAGGCAGGCATGATCGTGGTGCCGCTCACGATCTCCCCCTTGAGCGCGCGCGCCACGAACTGGTTCCTGACAAGTTCGTCTCCGAAGAGGCCCGGGTTGTTGGCCCGGTAGATGACCCGTCCGCCGGCATCGACCGCCGCCAGGATGTCCAGGTGCTCGCTCAGGCGCACCGGGGCGAGGATCTCGGCGACGGCCTCGCGGTTCGCCGCGCCGACGGTCTCGGCAGTCTTGCCGAAGGCAGCGGTAAACTTCACCACGTCGTAGAGCCGGGATAATTCGTTTTGGTAGGCCTCGCGCGCCACGTTCAGGTCGTAGCGCACCTTGTCCTGGGCCTGGCTCGCCACCTTGGCGCTCAGGATGAAGACCCCCGCCATCCAGCAGATGAAGATGGCGACGCCCAGCGGAATCAGGGTCGCCACGGTCAGCTTGGTTTTTATCGGGAAACGGAGCTTGGGAATGTTCATGCGGGGATGTTCAGGGCATACTCAAGGATCTTCCGGTCCAGAGTCTTTCGTGAAATACCGAGGATCTCCGCGGATTTGCTTTTGTGGTAGCCGGTGTTGGCGAGGGTGCGCTCGATGTGGTCGCGCTCCACGTTCTCCAGGGAAATCAGCTCGACCTCGCGCTTCACGACGCTGTCGGGCATCTTGCGCCAGATGGGGAGCTCTTTCGGGGTGATGGTCTCGGAACGTGCCAGGATGACGGCGCGCTCGATGACGTTCTCCAGTTCGCGAATGTTGCCGGGCCAGTCGTAGGCGCAGAGTAGTGCCAGTGACTCGGGCGAGACGCTCGTTACCGGCTTCTTCATCCTGAGGCTGTACTTCTTCAGAAAGTGCAGTGCCAGCGGTTCCACGTCCTCCTTGCGGTCGCGCAAGGGGGGGAGCGGGATGTTGATGACGTTCAGGCGGTAGTAAAGGTCCTCACGAAACCTACCCTCGCGCACCTCGCGCTCCAGGTTCTTGTTGGTGGCGGCGACGAAGCGGATGTCGGCGCTCTTGGCCTTGGTGGCTCCCACCGGGATGAAGTCGCGCTCCTGGATGACGCGCAAAAGCTTCGCCTGGATGGAGAGGCTCATGTCACCGATCTCGTCCATGAAGAGGGTGCCGCCGTGCGCCTCCTCCAAAAGCCCCTTCTGGCTGGTGACCGCACCGGTGAAGGCGCCACGCACGTGACCGAAGAGCTGGCTTTCCAAAAGCGTCTCGGCGAGCGCCGCGCAGTTGATGGAGAGAAAGCGCCGCTCCTTGCGGGCGCTGTTGTAGTGGATGGCACCGGCGATCAGTTCCTTGCCGGTCCCCGATTCCCCCAGCACCAGGATGTTGGCCTCGCTCGCCGCAACCTGCAGGGTAAGCTCGTATATCTCCCGGAAGGCGGTACTCCTGAAGATGATCGATTCTTGGATCGGCTTTCCCAACTCGCTCTTGAGCGCGCGGTTTTCCTGGCGCAGCTGCTCCTTCTCCAGAGCGTTTCTCATGACGCTCAGGATCTTTTCCTTCGGGAAGGGCTTGGTGACGTAGTCGTAGGCGCCGAGCTTGATGGTCTCCACCGCCGCGTCTATGGTCCCGAAGGCGGTCATGATGACGACCGGCAGTTCGGGCCGGAGTTTCTTCACCTTCCTCAGCACGGAGATGCCGTCGATGTCGGGCATCCGGACGTCCTGCAGCAGCAGGTCGGCGTCGGACGGTTCGCCGCTCTCCAAACGGCGCAGCAGGTCGTGTCCGGAGCAGAAGGTTTCCACTGCATACCCCTGGGACTGCAAGAGCTTCTTCAGATAATTGAGAATCCCCTGTTCGTCGTCGCAGATCAGAATCTTTTCCTGTGCCATTTCCTTGCTACCTCGCTTCGTTTTCACCGCCGCCCGTCGCGGCGCCTACCTGGCCATAATGTTACACATTATGACAAAACTGCGCAGTTCTTAGGATCGACTCATGGGCCGCTTTGTTCTCATGTGGGCTCACAATACTATCATTACGGAGGTTTATCCGTATACAACTTTTTTCGCCATCCCGTAAACTTCATGGCACGAGACCTGTATACAATAATGGCAATCATGGTGGCATATTGCCATTTAGCCGTCTGACCGGTGCGGGTCCGCAGCAGGCTTGGTTCTTAGGTAAATCCTAATTTCTCATTAGGGCTTAAGCTGGACCGGCAAGCTGCCGATAGGTACGCGTCAGGCTACCAATGAAAAGGGGAGTACATCACATGGCTGTTTCACGAAGGGAGTTTTTGCAGGGGGGGGCGATTGCAGCGGCACTGGCCCTTTCCGGCGGCAAGGCAGAAGCGGGGATGGATTCTCCCGTCATGCGCACCAAGGGGCTCAAGAGCTCGACGACCATCTGCCCGTTCTGTGCGGTCGGTTGCGGCCTGGTAGTGCACACCAAGGACGGCAAAGTTGTCAACACCGAGGGCGACCCCGACCACCCCATCAACGAGGGGGCACTCTGCTCCAAGGGGAGCGCGCTTTTCCAGGTTGCCAACAACGAGCGTCGCCTGCAGAAGGTCATGTACCGGGCACCGGGCAGCGACAAGTTCGAGGAAAAAACCTGGGACTGGGCACTGGAGCGGATCGCTCAGCGCATGAAGGAAACCCGCGACAAAAGCTTCAAGGTTAAAGAGATCAACAAGAAGGACTCCAAGGAGTACGTGGTAAACCGCAACGAGGGGATGGCTTTCCTCGGCGGCGCAGGCCTCGACAACGAAGAGTGCTACCTTTGGAGCAAGTTCGCCCGCTCCATGGGGGTCGCCAACCTGGAACATCAAGCCCGAATATGACACTCAGCTACAGTCGCCGGTCTGGCGGCTTCGTTTGGACGTGGGGCAATGACGAACCATTGGATAGACCTGAAGAACTCCGACGCAATTCTTGCGATCGGCTGCAATCCCGCTGAAAACCACCCGATCTCCTTCAAGTGGATCGAAAAAGCCCTGGACGCTGGCGGGAAACTGCTCGCCGTCGATCCGCGTTTCACCAGGACCGCCTCCAAGGCGGACCACTACGCGCAGATCCGTCCCGGCACCGATATCGCATTCCTGGGCGGCATGATCAACTACGCCCTGGAACATGACATGATTCACTATGAGTATGTGCGCGATTATACCAACGCATCCTTCATCGTGAACGAGAAGTACGATTTCGAGGAAGGGCTCTTCTGCTCCTTCGACGACCAGGAAAAGACCTACGACCTGAAGTCCTGGGCCTACAACGCGACTGACGGAGTGCCCAAGCAGGACATGACCCTGAAGGATCCGCGCTGCGTCTACCAGCAGTTGAAGAAGCACTACTCCCGCTACACGGTCGACATGGTTTGCTCCATTACCGGGACCAAGAAGGAAGACTACGTGGCCGTCGCCAAGGCGTTCTGCTCCACGGGCCGCGCCGACAAGGCGGGGACCATCCTCTACGCCATGGGGATCACCCAGTCGACCCACGGAACGCAGAACGTGCGCGCCACCGCGATGCTGCAGATGCTCCTGGGTAACATCGGCATCGCCGGCGGCGGCGTCAATGCGCTGCGCGGCGAGAGTAACGTACAGGGTTCCTCCGACTACGGCCTGCTCTTCCACCTTTTGCCCGGCTACCTGAAGTCCCCCGAGTTCGACAACGTGGACCTGAAGGCATACCTGGAAAAATGGACTCCGAAGACCAAGGACAAGAAGAGCGCGAACTGGTGGGGCAATACCCCGAAATACACCGTGAGTCTCTTGAAGGCCTGGTACGGCGACAACGCGACCCCGGAAAACCAGTTCTGCTACGACTACCTCCCCAAGAGAAGCGGCAACTACTCCTTCATGAAGCTGATGGAAAACATGGGCAACGGTAAGCTGGAAGGTCTCGTCTGCATGGGACAGAACCCCGCAGTCGGCGGGCCTGACTCGCTGAAGACCCGCGACTCGCTCGGGAAGCTGAAGTGGCTCGTCACGGTCGACCTTTGGGAAACCGAGACCTCCATCTTCTGGAAGCGCCCCGGCGTCAACCCGAAGGACATCCAGACCGAAGTGTTCATGCTGCCGGCCGCCTCGAGCGTAGAGAAGGAAGGCTCCATCTCCAACTCCGGGCGCTGGACCCAGTGGCGCTACAAGGCCGTCGAACCGCTTGGTAACTCCAAGAGTGACCTCTGGATCATCGACAAGTTCGCCAAGAACATGAAGGCTCTCTATGCCAAAGGGGGAGTTTTCCCCGAGCCGATCACCAAGCTCTCCTGGAACTACGGCACGACCGAGGAGCCCGAGGTGCATCTGGTGGCCAAAGAGATCAACGGCTACTTCACCAAGGACATGACCATTGTCGACAAGGACAAGACCCTGGAGTTCAAAAAGGGCGACCAGGTCCCGATGTTCAAGTACCTGCAGGACGACGGCTCCACCGTTTCGGGGTGCTGGATCTATTGCGGCTCCTACACCAAGGACGGCAACATGATGGCGCGCCGTGACAAGACCGACCTCCCCAACGGCCTGGGCATGTTCCCCAAGTGGTCCTGGTGCTGGCCGGTGAACCGCCGCATCATCTACAACCGCGCCTCCGTCGACAAGGACGGGGTCCCCTTCAACCCGAAACGCCCGGTCATCGCCTGGGATGTTCTTGAGAAGAAGTGGAAAGGCGACGTTCCCGACGGTCCCTGGCCGCCGATGAACGACGACAAGGAAGGGAAATACCCCTTCATCATGGTACCCGAGGGTCACGCCAGGCTGTACGCCCTCGACATGAAGGACGGTCCGTTCCCCGAGCATTACGAGCCGATCGAGAGTCCGGCCAAGAACCAGCTCTCCAACGTGCAGTCGAACCCGGCCGTTAAGATTCCGGCCAACATGACGAGCGATACCACCAAGTTCCCGTACGTCGGGACCACCTACCGCATGACCGAGCATTGGCAGGCGGGCGCCATGACCAGGAGCATTCCCTGGCTGGTGGAACTGGTGCCGACCATGTTCGTGGAAATTTCCGAGACCCTCGGCAGGGCCAAGGGGATCAACAACGGGGATCAGTGCCGCATCTCCACCGAGCGCGGCGCCATCACGGCCGTGGCGCTGGTCACCTCCCGGCTGAAGCCCTTCAACGTGCAGGGTAAAATGATCGAGCAGGTAGGTCTTCCCTGGCATTTCGGTTACGCAGGTATGGCCACCGGTGATTCGGGCAACGTACTGACCCCGTCGGTCGGCTGCGCCAACAGCTCTATCCCCGAGTTCAAGGCATTCCTCTGCAATATCGAGAAAGGGGGTAAAGCTGCATGAGTGACGTACACAAAGATTTTTCCAAGACGAAAGCATTTCTCATCGACATGACCAAGTGCACCGGCTGCCGCGGTTGCCAGGTCGCCTGCAAGCAGTGGAA
>Ga0209123_1001309_pt1 | contig 25171 bp, 21 predicted proteins | sample BarGraIncu00431A_FD_184500 | JGI IMG/M metagenome (GOLD analysis project Ga0209123, IMG submission 184500) | Arctic peat soil microbial communities from Barrow, Alaska, USA - Barrow Graham LP Incubations 004-31A (SPAdes) (version 2) | ecosystem: Environmental > Terrestrial > Soil > Wetlands >...
TGCGAAGAATAAGAGATTTGTACTTCTGCTATAATTTCCGGAATCATTGAGTTTTACCACTGCCTTGTGGATTTATTTTGGCATCTGGCCCGCCGTTACAGTTAAATTTCGGGCAGACCAGATTGAGCCGGGCGGATTCTTGTCAATGGGTGAATGTCTGGTTTTTACAAGGCAGAATTGGACAGGCAGAAGAGAGAAGGAAAAAGCTGACCAAACACGAAGTGGCGGAGGTTGCTGCTCCGAAAATAATTCTCCGCAGCAACCGAAGCCCCTTGACGTTTCCGGGCGGCGATCAATAACTTTGCCCCATAATTTGAGTGTAACAGCAAACTTTCTCAGACCTCAGACTTGGGCTAAAAAAGAAACCCCGCCTGGTGGGGTGGGGAGATGGGTTTTTTGTGTTATTAGCTATACTTTAAATACTTAGCGCAGTTCATTTTCTGATAATATTCCATATTATCCAGATAAAGAATTATTTCAAGTCGCCTAAATGATTATTCATTTTTATATTCTAAATTTCTATTTACAGATTCGATAGTTGCTTTATCAATTACATCTTTAATCGAATATGGATCGGGATATATAAATTCTTTGGTTATCCCTTTTTCTTTTAGTTTTTGTCTTACGAAAGGGATTAAGTCCTTATGAATATTATAACAATTTATAAGTCTTTGTGATTGAAAATCGTTCAAATATTCTTGACATAATTCTTTATATGCGGCCTCTAATGAATCGTTTCGAAGGATATTGCCAATAAGACAGCCTTCCTGATTGATAATATTTAGGTTATTATATATATTGGAATTTGAATCAGTAATAACATAAAATGGATTATAGCATTTTGTGAGATTTAGGTACGTCTCATAAAATTCAGTCGTTCTGAATTGTTCTGCGCATAGATTTGAGTATTCAATATCAACGATATATAGTGACAAATAATTTTCTATTTCACAATTCGATGGAGTTTGATTTGCTTCTTCAATAGCAAAATATAATGCAACGAAGGGATTTAGTGAGAAATCTAAAACAGGTGTTGGTACTCCATAATGTCTTAGATAACTAAATAAAGGTGAAAAAGGATCTTTATTATCTATATTTTGTAGATTCAGTATTTTAGGTACTAAAGCTCGTTGCCATTTTAGACCTTCGACTATAACTGAGGTTGACCAATCTTTAAAAAACGCTAATTTCCTATTATCATCATTTCCTTCATATACATCTTTAATAAGTTGATCTATATCGTTCCCATAAAAATATCGTTGAGCACTGTTGTGTAATCTGTACTTTGCTTCTCGTTGGCCTCTAAAAGCATAACGAGGTTTATTGGTATCCGTATGGTTTAAATCATACAACTCATCAAGCCAACTAAAAAATTTATCAGTCTCATAATGAATTCTTGCTGTCTCAGAAATCATTTCAAAATTTTCTACTTTATCCTCAAGCGTTTTATATTCCTCTAATTTCATATTTTGATTCCTTTATACTCATTATCTCTAAATACAACTGAAAACTTTACCTAACTACCAAACAGATGGATTCCGGATATTTCTGTTTAAATGTCCTTTAAAATTAAACGAGCAATTAAATCTGAACAAATTTGTTTTGCTATGTCATTGATCAATTCAATACCTAATTCTTTGATATTTATATCTATCTGGTATTTTTTCACCGTATTAGCTAATACAATTAATGTAGTAGTGAATTCGAATTGAATTTCTGCTGAATTTTTTGCTGTTATTGAATAGTTTGCTTTAAACAGAGTAAGAAGTGCCTCAATAATATGGCGTTTTCTGGTTTCGAATGATGTGTTACCTGAATTTGCCAACATAATAGATTTATTCATTTCTGCCAAAATACTTAGGACATATTGGTCATTACGTACTATTTCATTGATTTCTAAATCATTCATGGCTATTTATCTTCGGTGATTGCTATTTCTTCTCTGCTTAACCCAAATTTTCGATTTTTATTTCCACAACAATGTATTCTGTTTTTTTATCGTCACAAACGGCAGACAACTTAACAACTACTAACGAGAAGTTTTCACTATATGCTCCAATTTCTTATCATACTTACAGTCAATAATATCACCGCTAACGATAAGCTCAATAGCCTCCTGGATAACGTGTAATGGAGCAATGAACCATTCTCTTGGAGTATGGCGCTTGTTGTTTTGATCGAATATATCTATGCCAAGACAAGAATTGCCGAATACATTATGTGCGATTTGCTCAAACTTCTGAGGGTTCATATTATAACACTTGCAAGTTGCAACTACCTTTACGGAAGCCATTAAGTAAGTTGGATCTTTCGCTGCATTTTTTATACGTTCTTCCACAGGCGTAGTCGAGAATCCAATTTTGTAGAGGTCTTGTATTTCGGCAATTTGCAAGTCTGAGCTAAGTGATTTTAAAATATAGATATATCCACTTTCAACATCATCGTTAGTAACTCCCGACATTTCTTCGACAAACTTTTGACCAATACTGTCTTTATTTTCGGTTACTGAAAAGCCATTCTCATATAATCCTTTAATAATCGAGCGGAAAAGTAGATTTGATTCCGTTCCATTTTCAAAAATAGTATGAGTTCGCCCATCAATTTTCCCTGCCTTGTCTTTATATGTTTTACCAATTCTTGCAAAATACACTAATATGCCGCCAAGTACAGAGAATGAACCGAGTACAAGATTTCCTTCCCTGAATGGAATTATTTTGCGTTTCCCCGATTTAAGGTCGGCTTGACAATCTACAAATAGTTGTTCGTATTTATCAAAATGCTTACAAGGTTTACGTTGGGCTATAAAATCAGCACTCTCTCTATCAACCTTTTCTTGTAATGAGGAAACATGCGTCAGTGAAAATATGCTCTCTGCTTCATTGTCGAGCAGATTAAAAATATCATCATCTAAAATATCATCTATTGATTTTATCTCTTTTGCTTCATGAGTTTTAAGCAGATAGTGACAATCGAGTTCCTGCACAATCTTAGCATTTAACTGATTGTTGCGTAACCCATTTAATGTATAATAACACTCCGATTCATCTGAAGCAATACCCACTTTTTGAGGCTCACGATGGTTGGTATTTATAAAATTGTTAAGCTTATTAAACGATTCTATTAATCGACTATTTTCGCCAATGGCTTTATTTATGATTTGAGGATTGTAATATTGCTTAAATACTGCATCCTCGAAAATTTCTTCCCATCTATTTTCGTTACCCTTACGCATTTCGTTGCTGTTTGATACGCTTAATATATATCCATGCTTCACCTAATCTACGTTCTTTGGATTCAGCCGATTTATGATTCGGCTCCCGTCTGTGATTTTGAATAAACTCCTTAATTTCACCAAAGCGTAACAAAGCTTCTTCCTCAGTCATGGCTATTCGGGATGAGTCAATTGTTTCCTGAATAGCCTTAAATACTGATGGAGAAAGCTTTTTGGATTGTATTTGATAGGCCGCCTGAAATGGGCTTACATTGTCTATCAGATCGATATGCAAATCTCCGATATTCACAAATTTTTCGGCACTATGCACAAACCGTAAATCGCCGTTTTCATCCTGTACACAACCCTTTATTGCTATATCCGCTATAAGTTGTTGTCGAACCTCTTCGACTTCTTCTTCTGTAAGTTCAGGGTATTTTTCCCAAATAATTTTGGGAATTAACTCTTTGTTAATCACCCGAGGTGGAATATCCCTGTCTACTATTGCCGCTTGAATATCTTTGTTATCTAAGATAGCCGCTTTGAGGTCATTCAGATCATTTTCGGTAATGGCTTTAACCCGTTGCGAAGAAGGTTCTTTTAATCCACGGATTAATATCTCGCCTGGTTTGGGCTGCTGTTCATCAGTTAGTTTTGTTCTGAATTTAAAATTTGGAGCCAAAACTTGCTCCATCAATAGCGACACTGTAATTGCTTTAAGCATGTTATTCACGGCATCCGCAACACGTTCACCCGTTGCGTCAGGTTCGGCTACAAGATTTGTAAATTGTGCATGGGTTTTGCCTTCACAATCGCGAGTTGCGCGTCCTATAATTTGTATGATTTCGGTAAAGGAGTTTCTGTATCCAATCGTAAGTGCCGTTTCGCAAAAAGTCCAGTCGAAACCCTCCTTCGCCATACCCATCGCTATGATTATATCAAGATCATCACGAGATTTAATATCTCTCAGATAGGCAAGTGTCCGATCTCTTTGCGCCATGTCGCTATCCTCAACAAGGTCGGCAACTTTCAATATTTTCCCATCATTTCTCCGCCGCAGGATATGAATACCGGTTTCGGGACATTCATTTACTGTTTCGCCAATAATATCGAGTATTTGACCTACTTCGTCATACTTGCCGAAAGATTCACGCGAATTGGAGTGCGGAACATGAATAATGGTTTTTTTATCAGTGTCTAACACCTTTTCAATGGCAGTAGTATATTTGCCCTGATAGAAATGATAACCGATGCCCAGCGATTTTAGGAAGGTATAACCGTTAAGTTGTTCGTAGTAATTGTAGGTAACTTTGGTGAACCGCTCTTCGTCTTCGGGCATAAGCACAGGTAAGCTATCACCACGGAAGTAAGAACCGGTCATTGCGACAATATGAGCCGATGATTTAGACATCAGTTCCCGCAACTGCTCACCCAATTTATTATTAAGATCAGCAGATACGTGGTGAAATTCATCAATGGCAACCAATGTGTCATTAAAGGTCGAAATATCGAGTTTCTCCATAGCAAACCGGAGTGTGGCATGTGTGCAGACCAATATTTTGTCGGTACTCTCCATAAAGTTGATAAACGCCTGAACTTTACCATAGTCGTTATCGCCAACTAAATTATTGCAAGACTTTACCTCCCAATTAGTGAAGAACCCATTTTTGAAGAGATCTGTATTTTTGAATGAACCGCCAATTGCCTTTTGCGGTACAGCGACAATGGCTTTACGTATGCCCTGGTTGGTAAGTTTATCGAGGGCAATATACATCAATGCTCTCGACTTACCCGAAGCTGGTGGCGCTTTCAAAAGTAAGTATTGAGCATCACGAGCTTCATAAGCACGCTCTTGCATCTCCCGCATTCCCATAAAGTTATTACGGGTACTTTCTCCGGTTTGAGCAAAGTTTTGATTTACTATATTTTGAGTCATTCGTTAATCATTTTAATTCAATATGTCAGTTTATATTTAGCCAAATACTAATTTGTTTGTCATAATTAATTTGTAATATTATCTGTTGTGTATTGATAAAGTTCAATCATTGCTTTGTGTTTTATTTCAAGAAAATTTCCTAATTCAGCTATATAACATGGGTCATCATATTGATTAAGAATTTCAATTATCATTTTATGACATTCAATCAACGATTTGAATGCTATTCCATTTTTATCTAAAGGAAACAAATACTGTTTTTCATTTATAAAGGTGTCTATTTCAGACAGACTCTTTGCCAAGTTAATTTTGTAGCTATTGTACTTTGAAAATGCATCTGAACGACTACTTTCAGGAATAAAACTATTATCCAATATTTTGGACAATAGCGCAATCTCAGTTTGTCGAATCTGAGTGATTATCAATCTTTTTTGGTGATCTAATTCATTTTTATGGCGTTCGTCTTGTCGTATTGACTCTGCATTTTGAAATTCCTTTTGTTTTTCGCTTATTGTTTGAGTCAATCTCACAAATACCCAAATATTTATAGCCGTAAATATGGGCATTAAAACTCCACTTATGTAACTTCCGAATGATGCCCAATCTTGAGGCTGATTTGATAATTTTCCATTAAATACTAAAAAATAAAACCCAGAAAACATTGACAATAGTAACACTATCAATAGTATTATTATTAAAGTATTTATTTGTGAATTATTGTCTTTAGAGTTAACTGTCAACATTATCCTTTAATTATTGATAATATACTAAGAATAGCAGCACCAATGCTAATGACCTTTTCACCATAATAAGCCAATCTTTTTAAAATTGATTTAGGTGGTTCATAACCTTGCTTTACGGAATTATTTAAATCTTTAAGCAATTCAATAATCTCTTCTTTCTCTGACAGTGTTATATCGTTGCTTTTTCCAGTTTCATCCATAACTTTTTGAATGAGATCAATGACTTGATTGATATTAATAATTTGATTTACTGGTGCAGTATTTCCAATCGCGAAATTTGAATTTGTGGCATTAATGACTACATGTTGATGTTTTTGTTTTTCTGCCTTTGCCCGATCAGCATAATTACCACTTGCAAACAAACGTCTAAATGAATCACTTTTGAAAATGCAGTATGGATAATTCATACCGTTTACCTTTGTTGCTTTAATCCAACCATCTTTTTCTAATATTTCACAAACGGTTTCTGCCATTTTGGGATCATTACCAGAAATTTCCAAAATCGCTTTACCATCTAATGAGAAAGAATCATCTAGCGAGGCGATAATTTCATTAATAATGGATATTATTCTCGGATTTAAATTTTTCATATTGGCAATTTTTTAATCAATTTTTCATATTGTTCAAACAAATAAACCAGGCGTTCTTCATCGTTCTCGAAAGGGCGCGAGCGGTAGAGGCGTTCGATGGCCAGATCGAGTTCAGTGTGGGCTTCGCGCAGGTTGTCGGGCATTTTTTCGGGATCATAAAGTTGTGCCATTGTTTTACCACCGTGGTAGGCCCTTGCACTCATTACTTTATCAACACAATCCTCCAAAATTCCCTTCTGCCTTTCGCTTAACTGCGGAAAGGGAAATGTGTTGTAGCAAAGAGTGGAAGAATAGCGTATTCGCTCTTCCAATCTCCCAGCAACCGCCCTTACCCAAACCATGTGCATACGCGAAATTACAACTCCAATAACCCATTCTTTTGCATCGTAAATAGCTTGGGCAGAATCGGCAATAACGGTATCAGCGCCTAAAAATCCCATTGGGATATATTCCCGATTTTCTGAAGAATGCCTTGGTATTAAAATTGATTTCGTCCCATTATATCGAATTTCTCCAAACTGATATGAAACATTTACTAATTTACGTGTTGCGGCTTTAGTACTTGCAGCTCTCATCAATTGGCATTTGCTTATTCTTTCTTGAACTTCAGGAATATTCAAAGCAATATCTTTGTTGTCTTCAGTTATCCACAAGCAATAGCGTTTTTCCCCTTTAATAAACTCATCCGAACCAATGAATTGCTTTATTATCTCACTTAATTCCGGGTAATTAGATACTAATTTTTCTTTTTCAGAACTTGTAAGCAACAGGAAGCCGCCATCAGTAGGCTTATTGCCATAAGTCATTTCCACAAAATTGCTGATTGGTTTCGCTCTCTTGTAAATTATTAAATTCTTTCCTATTGATAAATAGGCATTTATATTGTCAACCTGACGTTTTGAAGTCTCATCAAACAAAAATTTAGGTTTATCAGCAATAACACGTAACCCAATTATTACACAAGTTACGCCGGCATTACCTTTTGCGTTATTACTCCACTTAAAAGAATGATGAGCAAAGCCTATCTCAAGATTTTTACCGTAAAGAAGCGGCCACAACATTGCAACTTGTTCGCCCTGGCAAATAGAATTAGTCGTTACAAAAGCATACAAAGATTGAGTTCCTACGATATATTTAGCCCCGTTGTAGAACCAACAAGCGATATAATCCAGGTTCTTGTAATTATCAATACCGTTGAAAACTATTGCCATGTCTTCTTTCTTTTCCGCATTCTGCAAACTCGATCCCAAATAAGGTGGATTACCCAAAATATACACCTCATCTTCTTCCGTACGTGGACAAACCTGTTGCCAATTTAAGCGGGTAGCATTACCGCAAACAATGTTTCCGCTTTCTTTTAGAGGCAAAGGCGGCGCGGCGCGACCAAACACGTGCCGAAACTGTGTGTTCATCTGGTGTTCGGCCAACCATAAGGAAAGTGTTGCTACTTCGTGCGCAAAATCGTCTATTTCAATACCGTAAAATTGGGTGAGCGAAATGTTGGTAAACGATAGAAAAGGTTCTTTGGTTATAAGTATGATTTCTTCGAAAATCTCTATCTCCAATTTACGTAACTCCTTGTAAGCAATGATCAAAAAGTTACCGCTTCCGCAGGCAGGGTCGAAGATTTTAATTTTAGATAGCCGGTTCAATAACTTATAGAGTCCCTTTAAATTGCCCTTCTGCTTCCCGAAATCTGCCCGCAAATCGTCCAAAAATAAAGGTTCAATCACCTTCATAATATTGGGAACTGATGTGTAATGCATTCCCAGTCCGCCACGGTGCTCAGGTGTAATAACCGCCTGTATCATAGATCCGAAAATATCGGGATTAATCTCCGACCAATTTAATCCACCGCTATTGATTAATAACCTACGTGAGCGTGCCGTAAATTTCGGTATCTTATATTTATCCCGAAACAATCCGCCATTAACATAGGGAAACTTTTCTATGTAGGCTGGAGTATCGTCATTGCGTTTAAGAACGTTCAGTATATCGAATATATGTTCAATATAAACACATGTATCACTGCCATCTGTAGCCGTATGTGATGCAATAGAACTTGTAAAAAGATTATCATCAAATATTCCGGTATCCTCGGCAAAGTAACAAAACAGCAAACGTGTAAGGAAAATATTTAAAGCGTGAACCTCTAAATGAGTCCCGGTTGGATTGTCTTTGTCCAACTGTTCGTATAGCTTTGCCATACGTCCGGCTGCATTTACATCTGCCCGTGCTTCTTCGGGGGCAATATACTTTTCGATTCCAGCCCACGGCAAAAAGAAATCGGTATTCAGGGGTAATTCGTTAATAGGTGTGTCGAGAGATTCGCCTGTTTTGGTGTCGTGAGCCAAAAGAGTCTCGAAATCTGTGGCAACAATAAATCTTGGTTTGTATTTATTGGTTGCTTCGCTCAACCGCATTAATTCAAAGGTGTCTTGAAGCTGCTCACTAACAGCAACTGGGCGGAAAAAAAGTTTGGTGTTCCAAACCAAATCTCCCGAATACTTTGCCTTATTGAGCGATCCATTTCGCAAGCGACTCACTGTTGAGCGTGGTGCGTCATAAGCGATTAAAAGGTCATAAACGAATTCGTCTTTTTGAATTTGATTATCTGAAAGTAGGTGCAGGTTACGTTCAATTTGGGCTAAATTCATATTAGTAAAGCTTTTGCATAAATTCACAAAGTCAGGTATAAAATCAAGGTGCAATAACCTCACCTTCATCTTATGTACAAAGATAATTTTCTTTATTGTGTGATAAACATTTTCACAACTTTACTTTGCTTTATTGCATTTATTTTTAGGGGAGTGCAACTTTGAGTTTGCAACTAACTATAAAATATTTGAAAATTTTTTGAACATTAACAAAACCCAAAAAAGCCCCTTTCGAAGCTTTTTCTGATCAGCAAGAGGGGGTATCCTGCTCATCGTCGATTAGGTTCCAGGTGGCATATTCTGCATTTTCTTCCTCCCATGCTTTGAGGCTGGCTGAATCGGAGGTGGGATTCCAATTAAAATGGAAATGGGATTCATGGTTTTCAATCGTGTGATTTGCGGAGGTTTTTGAAGCTGTTTTCATGATACAAAAATTTTAAGTTTAAAAATTATATGCAAGTGAACAGCTTGATAATTAGAGGCAGGCAAGGAGGAACTGGAATACCGGACTGATCCGTCAGCTGACGGAGAGGGAGGATATGCCGGGAAAATCCTTTCGTGAATGAAATGTACGCGCGGGGATCAGAGCTAACTTAGCATAGAATTTCAACTGAATTTGTCATGAACACGGCTGAACATCCGCAGAAATAGCAACGAAAGCCCAATCATTAAGACTAATTTTAAATCCGAAGGTGCTGCCAGGCATGCGTGAATCAATTAAATGCTTTGCCACCTGTCGTTATTGGAGTAGGATACCGCACAATTTTAGGAAAAGCTTTTCCCGGGCCTGACTTCCCGGGGAGTGTATTTGATTTGATTTTTTTGAAGAACAAAAGAAGGGCAAACGCCCTTTCCTTTAAAATGTCCAGTGATCCCAGAGTGAAGTTTGTTCAGCTTCTGCTTTTCCCGGCTCTGGTAACGTCAGATCCTTTGATTTGACTTCCGGCAGACGAAGCACTATGTAACTTTCTGCTTCATGGATTTCCCGGACAAACGGAACGATATGAACCGGATGAATATCAATCTGCCATCTGCCATAGAACCGGTTACAGAGCGTATCCATCCAGGCTACTTCACCAATCATGCCATTCAGACAAAGATTGATAACATCCATCAGGCAACAGGTCCTGTCTATAATCTGCTCCGTAAAAACTATTCATCCGGCTGATTCGTGCAGCAGCCAATAACATCCGTCCCGATCCGCAGGCACAATCTTCAACTGTCTTACCGCTGCCGATCGGATTGGTAATGATGACCATCATATCGCAGATGGACTGTGGAGTAAAAAACTGTCCGTTCCTGCCGAAAGAGAGATGATCCTTAAAGAAGTCACCCAGGCAATCTTTCAGGAACTCCCATCCTGCCTCCCGTACCTCCGTTTTTTCTTTTGTTTCTTTTTCATTGGAAGGTTGTTATCATCAGAAATACTTACAGGTTCAGGGGAAAGGAAAGCAAGCAGGCCGCTCATTACATCGCCGATGTTGGAGGCGGTTGTTTCTTCAATGCGGAAGGTATCGTCCGGGATTAAAGTTTTCTGCAAATCGGCAGGCACATGCTGCGGCCCGCCAAAACGATCATTAAACACATTGGCTGAAAACTCTTTCCCGAGGCGGGAACCATTAAATACACAGCGGTCATTGTGGTCGATAAAGGTGACCCCATAGATACGCCCCTGGTCGTTACGTCGCAATACCAGGTCAATGTTCAATGCCTGTAACTTCGCCCGTAACTCGTTTTCGCTGCGGCCAGCATTCACGATGCCAGACACGGCCATCCGCGTGCGTTCCCTGAGGCCTTGCTGTTTTATCTCTTTGCCGGATTTTCCCATATGGTTTTCCAACCCGTCATAACCAACCGACTTACCAAACAGTGAGGATTTAAGCGGTGTGCCGACTTTATTTCCATCCTTGTCCAATGCTGAATACACCAATCCACGGTACGGTTTTCCCCTTACTTCTCCTTTGACTTCTTCCAATCCGATATTATAAATAGAAAGCAAAGCCCGATATTCACCCAACGATTGGAACTTATAGGTATTCACCAATGGTTTTATTACCGCAGAAATCTGCTTTTTAAGGTTACCTTGCGTCGGATCTACCAGCGAAAGTTGCCATAGTTCCGGCTGCTTCTGCCCCTGTGCAGGAATCAACCCGTATTTCTGTTCCAACAGTTCAGTAATCTCCTTGCTGCGTTTATGCTCAAAATTGTCTTTTATTAATTTGCCTTCACAATCCACCCGCAAGGAAACGATGTGGATATGATCGCGCCCTATGTCCTCATGCTTAAAGATAAGGTATGGTTGACCGCCGTAGCCCAACCGCTCCATGTATTCACGCCCAATGTCCGCCAGTTGGTTGTCTGTCAGTTTATCGTCGGGATGCGGGTTAAGTGAGATATGTATGACGGACTTTTTAGTGGGTAAATGTTCCGGCGATGGCAACCAGTGCGCAAAATACATGGCACAATCCGATACGCTGAACTGTCCATCTTTCGGCTCACAAACAAGATTCGATGCAAGGATTTTTCCCAATCCTTCGTCCACCTTTTCCTGGTTGTAGGCCAGCGCACCGTAAAGGCTATTCCCGGTGTTTATTTTGGCTATCATTTTCCAATTATTGTTGATTATGGATGATTGTTCCTGGATTTATTTTATCATAAACTTCTCTCTAAAATCCTGTGACAACTGCACAATTTGTTCGCTCAGTACCACCAGTTCCCTTGTAATACTTTCCAATCTATAGAGTAAAGCCAGCGTTTTTTTCTCCGAAAAATGTGAATGAAGCTCCTTTACCACCTGGTTATAATTGACACCAAGCGCACGGTATTGTGCGTAAAATGATGTCAGTTTGGTCACATATTCCAGTGCGGCGCGGTCTGTTTTTACCACCCGGAATGTTTGATCGAACACCCGGGCTTTGATAAAAAGCGCCTTAGCGTGCATACCCGATTGCTCGAACAGTGACAGGAACCGCGCATTCTACGTATTGGTAAAGCGCACCATTACGCAATGTGTAGCCGGGTCGTCCTCCTGCGGGCGCCCGCCTTTTCCCCGTTTACGGGATATTTTCTTTTCCTCTTCCATATCATTTGAAGTATTTACGGCAAAGCATCCGGGGCAGGGTTTAATCCTGCCTTTAATCCTTCAAAAAGCAACCGACTTCGGAGGTTGCTTTACCCCCGGTGGGGCAAGCAGTTCCGGGTTACCGGAATGGTTTCGGGTAACCCGAAACACAACTTGCTATTTGCCCGAAGCAAATAAAATCTGCCTTTTACTGGCAGATCATAAAAGATGCCTGAACGGATAATGGCATTTTCAATGCTCAGGATGCTTCCCGGCTCAAAGGTAGATGACCGGCCAAACACTCATGCAGTAGCGTATTATGCCACAACTGATCAAATCGGTGCCACTTATCGTCAAGCTCTTGAAGTGTAAAAACGGGCCGTTTGAAAGCCGTTTATTTGCAACGTCGGTACACACGTAGGGATGTTTGCAGGTACAACAATACGGTCTTATTTATGCACAGATACAGGGACAGACAAACGGAAATATCTGCCCATGCACACAGATAGAACGATACGGATAAACCGATGTACGGAAATAAGTAAAAACGGACAAACGTAAGGATGTAACAACACACCAACGTACTGCTGTATCTCCGTACCAACACACATCCCCGCGGACAACCGTACACAAACAGGTACGCAAGTATTCAGGCAAATAAATGTGTATGCAGGTACATAAATAAATACGCAAATACGGATGTATAACCATTAAAAAAAATCAAGCGATGAAAAAAGAAAGTATGTACGTGGCATTCTCCACGCAAAAGGGAGGTGTCGGAAAGACAACGCTGACCGTGTTGGTGGCAAGTTACCTGCACTATGTGAAAGGGTTCAACGTGGCCGTGGTCGATTGCGATTACCCGCAATACAGCATCGTGGAAATGCGGGAGCGCGACCTGAAAACAGTCATGGAAGATGATCATTACAATCTCATGGCTTACCGGCAGTTTACCACCCTGGGAAAGAAAGCCTACCCTGTGGTAAGTAGTACTCTGGAAGATGCCGTTCAGGTGGCTTCGCAACTGGCGGAAACTGGTGTGATTATTCCAGTACATACTGGTTCTTCGTCAATTTTGGGGAATTATACTTTATAAATATAATGGGATAAATATTTGATTATCAGTAAAATAAATCGGTATTTTCTTGATAATGAATGTGATATTATTTATCTTTAAGTAATTTAATAACAGTTACTTATGCGGATAAATAGTCTATTTGGTTTACCTAAATATCGGATTGCCAATATCGAACATAACAATAGGACAGTCAAGATAATTGCTTCAATTAAATCTAATCGGTCACAATGTCCAGTTTGCGGAAATTTCAGTACCTCAATACATGATTCTTATGTTCGAATGATCGCTGACCTTTCCGTTTTTCAAAATTCAACCACTATTCTGCTAAGAACAAGAAAATTTAAATGCAAGTATCCAATGTGTCATCGTAAAGTTTTTTCGGAACAGACACCCAATATTGAGCGATACTCAAGAAGAACTAACAGGGCATCGAAAATACTGGATTTGTTGTCCATCGAACTAACCGGTCAACTCGGAAGCCAATTGTCAAAGCGACTTCTACTTTCGGTTAGTCCATCCACAATAACTCGGATTGCCCATCGACAACAACTACCAGAGATCAAACAACCAAAAGTTCTTGGGGTTGATGATTGGGCATACCGTAAAGGTGTGAATTTTGGAACAATCTTAATTGATATGGAAACATCCAGGCCTATTGAATTATTACGATCAAGAGAGAGTGCTGATTTAAAAGAATGGTTAACAAAATATCCTGGGGTAAAGATTGTTACCAGAGATAGGGCAAGTTCTTATTCTACCGCAATTAACGAAGTATGCCCGGATGCAATTCAAGTTGCTGATCGTTTTCATTTGTTAATGAATCTATCTGACGCCTTAGATAAATATTTCAAAAGTGTAAGACCAGAAATCAGGACATTGATAAAAAGTAAAAGCAAAGAATACACAAATATGCTTTCAAATGGGCCATTTATAGATGAAAAAGCTGAATTGGATTTAAATTGTCTGTCGGATAGCCAAGAACTTGGAAGAAGTTTCAATGATCAAAGAATTGATACTTTTAAAAAAGTGAAGGAGTTACAAAAAGAAGGCATTGGTTCCAGAAGAATCTCCAGAGAGTTAAGGATGAGTCGTAATACAGTGCGCTCTTATTTTATGCAGGAAACATTATCTCCAAAAAATAGTTCAAGATCAACAAACTTTGATGTATTTACCAAACATATTTTAGTTCGGCTTAATACCAAGAGGGTTATAAGATAAAAGATATCATCGATGAGATTATTAGATTGGGATTTAATGGAGGTAGGACACAGGCCTATTCCAACATAAACCTCCTTAAGTCTTTATACAAGATCGATATTCCAGATTACACTGATATTGAAATATCTCCTATCACTTACGTCAAACCATTAAGTTCCAGGAAGTTTGCAAAGTACATTGGAATCTCTTCTAAAGACATTACGGACCCGGATGAAAGGAACTATATGGAAACACTTTTGAATAATATTCCGGAGTTTAATATTGTAAAAAAATTGGTCCAAATTTTTAAAACAATGCTCAAACGAGGCTGTGGTAATGTTCGAAAATGGATTGATTTTATAAAGCACTCAAAACGCAAGTTTACTGGTCTGAGGACTTTTGCAAATGGCTTAAGCTACGATTTAAAAGCTGTAGAAAATGGAATACACTTACCTTGGAGTAATGGTAAAGTAGAAGGCCATGTTAATAGAATAAAAAGCATTAAACGTCAAATGTATGGTAGAGCTGGCTTTGAACTGTTAAGAAAGAAAGTGATTCTATCCCAAACAGGATAATCCGTCCCCAAATATGACGAAGAACCAATATACTCCCGAATAATCAGAAAAGAAAGCTGTGTACCATTGTTGCCAAATTCTGTGTATTCTTATTTACCGAAAACTGTGCATTGTTATTTACCGATTACAAAAGGATTCGATGTATAAAATGAGGGGTAATAAATGGAGTAATTCCAACAGATAATTTCATGTTTTATACCATATCAGAGCAAATAGAAGTTCAATATTAAAAGATATTTGTGGTATAAGCGATATTAACCTGGTTCTCTTTTTACCCTTTGCATGATCGTGGAGAACAATATAAGGAATACCGGAAGGGCTTGTTTCCCGGTATTCCTTATATTGTAAGAGAAATTTAAACTGCGGGTTTATTTTTAAAACTCTTTGATTTTAATATTTCGAAAAGTTGTTAACCCTCCATGATCCTGCAAGCCAATGTGGCCCTTTTTGGCCATTCCGTAATGAGGAGCATCTTTCCATTTGCCGGCTTCTTTCTGCGCTTTCCATTCATCAGACCATAGATCGTATTCAACAACTTTTTTACCATTCAGCCAATGTTCAACATGAGGGTTTTTAACAATAATCCGGGTTGTGTTCCATTCTCCAACAGGCTTAACTTCAGCATCTTTTGGAGCCTGCATGGCATAATTTGATGCTGAATACTGATATGCCTCTATAGGATCTGGCCAGTTTTTCCCGTCGATAATCTGGTATTCGGGCCCCGATTCGTAAATGGCATCGATAACACCTTGCTGAACATGGTAAAATATTCCGGAGTTGCTTTGCGGAGCTACTTTCCATTCCAGGTCCAGTTCAAAATTTTCAAATTCGTCTTTGGTTATAATATCGCCGCCGTGATCCGAGCCCGTTCCGGAGTTTTGCAGTTCGCACTTGACAATCTTCCAGCCGGTTACAGGTCCACCAGTCTTAAACATTTCCCAGTTATCCATCGATTTCCCGTCGAAAAGCAACTTCCAGCCGTCTTTAATTTCCTGTTGGGTCAGGGTGTTATTTTCCTTTTTTTCTAATGAATTACACGAAAAGGCAACAAGGGCCAAAATCAATATGCTCAGGTAGTTTAATTTTTTCATTTTATTCTGATTTAAGGTATTATACTTTCAGGAATATTTTCTTTTTATACAAAATGTATAGGAATGTCCATCCAACGGCAACATATCCGATTGAACTGACCAGTGGTTCTAGAGAATGAGGCAGCAAGGCTGAAATTCCACTAAAGAAGAACTGTGTGGCATTATTGAATCCAATGACGCGTTGTGCCAGGTAAATGGTGATCGGATTCATTCCGATTACGACAAAAAAGAATGTCCATTTTTTGTAATTCCAGATGTCGATGACCAGATGGAAAATGGAAAAGAGAAGTAAACTCAATCCGCCCACCCAGCAAACAAACGAACTCGACCACAAATATTTATTTATTGGAAAGAAAAGGTTCCATGCCTGACCGAGAATCATCAGGCCAATAGCGGTTAAAGCCATGTAAAGCACTTTTCGGAGCGGTTTTTCGTTAAGATATTGCGACATAATGTAACGTCCGGTCAACATACCCAAAAGGGCTGTGGATATGGCTGGAAATGTACTGAGCATTCCTTCGCTGTCGCCGTAATTGTAGCAACAGAATTTTCCTGGCAGCAGCATTCGGTCGATATGGCCAGGAAGGTTGCCCTGCATGGAAAATGGATCAAAAGTGCCTAAATCGTGAGCTGGGAAGAGCAGTAGCATCAACCAGTAAGAAATTAAAATTCCCCAGAACCAAATAATTTTGGATTTTAACCTGGTGGTATTCATGAAAATCAAAGCGGCAAACATCCAGGCCAGACCAATTCGTCCGAGTACACTTGCATACCTTAAATTTGCAAAATCGAAATTAAAGGCGTTACTGTACAAAATTCCCAGGAGCACCAAAACCAGTCCGCGTTTGATCACGTGACTGTACAAGGCCTTTCTGTTTTCTTCTCCATGATAACGCTTGGCCATGGAAAAGGGGAATGATACCCCGGCAATAAACAAGAACAAAGGGAATATCATATCCTCAAAATGGAACCCATGCCAGGCAACATGCTCAAGTTCGCCCGCCCACCATTGCAGAAAAGGCCAGCCGGTAATGGTAGCCAGTGCGATAAAAATTTCTCCTCCACCCATGATCCAGAACATATCAAATCCACGCAAAGCATCCAGGGAGTGAAGTCTACCCATGTTCAACGTATCTTTTTTTTCCATAATTTATTGTTTTATTCTTTTGTGTATAATATCATTGCGTTCTATTGCAAGTTTTTTGGATTGTGATGTTTAAATTTACTATCAGTACAAAAGATTCCCCAGATCATCCAGGGGAATCTTTTATATGTAAATATCAGGTTAATAAAGCATTATAGAGCATACCCGGGGTTCTGCATTAGATTAGGGTTCGCATTCCTGGTCCCTTGTGGTATTGGGAACAAATCATAGTGAGTATGACCAGAAGGGAACCAGGCCGGGTTATCATTTAGATCAATTGGATCAGTATAGTCTTTCCAGCCTGGTATGGGATCAGCAAAATGGCCAAAACGTATCTTATCTTGTCTTGCGAATCCTTCCCATGCTAATTCGAAACGACGTTCCATCATAATATCATCCAGAGTAACGCTTGAATATAACTTGGAAGGCATACCGGGAAATGCACGTTCACGGATTGCATTCACCAAGGTAGTTGCTTCACCGTTGCTGCCCCCGTCTCTGCGCACCAAAGCTTCAGCTTTCATAAGATACACGTCCGAGATGCGGAAGATATGAACATCGTTCTCCGAAGAAGTGCTTTGCCCGGGTACAGGCGGCCATTTCCAGCATCGTGCACCTGTTTCCTGATAAGCCGACCCCCAACCATCTTCCATGTTATGCCTGGGAATATCAATAGAATAAATTAGCGGCCTGTTTTCAGCAGTATAGATTTGTTTCCCATCTAATCGGCTTATCATTGCACCCCATAAGAATGACTCCCTGCAACGTATGTCGTTAATAGTATCGAAATCTTTAATATAAGGGGGCATGCCAGTTATTCCGTTAGATGGACCAACCCAAACATTCAACGCCTCCTGAGACTTGTAATGCAATGTATATGACAAAATGGAATTTCCACCATCACCGGCCTTGCATGATACCGAGAAAATGGCTTCCTGAGAAACTTCATTTTGTGGTACAAAGTTGGTTTCCCAGTTGGGTTCGAGCTGATAACCCATATTTAATAAGGTATCACAAGCGTTGATACATTGCTGCCACTTTGTACCACCTTGAGGGTTCCAGACCATTGCATTCAGATACATCTTGGTTCTGATCGCAAATGCGGCGCCTTTGGTAAATTTCCCGTAATAGGTAAGAGACGGTCCACCCTTAGGCAATAAATTTGTAATAGTATCGAGTTCGGCCATGATAAAATCATAAACCTTTTTCCTTTGCCCTGGCTCTGTTTTAGGCAGGCTTGTATCATAAAAATCGGTAATTATCGGAACATTACCAAAATTATCGACAAGCACGTAGTACCAGAAAGCACGAATACCTCTTATTTGAGCAAGGGTTCTCTGTTTCAGAGCTGGGTCCCCACTACCGGTATTAATTAAAGCATAAAGCTGATTACACTGTGTTATATTGTGATAGATTCTGTACCAAGTACCCCAACCCAGGTCACCAGTCAAAATATATCCATAAGTAACCATCGGCGATGAAGGCGTCCAGCTATGCAAAGTTAATTCACTGTGCGAGCCGCCATCCCACCAGTCTCCTCCACGCCGGGGAACAACTGCCATTCCACCCGATATTTCAACAAGACTTAGGTAACCAGGATCACCAAACGTATAAACCTGCAATCCAGGATAAATCACACCAACCAGGGCATCCTGCTCTGCCTGAGTTTTACCAAAATCTTCAACAGCAACCTGATTATAAAGTTTTTCATCAAGTTTGGTACATGAATTTACAAATGGCATTAAAACCATTATAAAGAGTATAATGTATATTATATTTTTCATAATTTAAAATATTAATGGTTAAAAAACAACATTAACTCCAAAAATGAATCTTCTGATTAAGGGAGCTAATCCGCCAGGATCTATGCCTTGAGCAAGAATTCCACCTGTCCCATTCTGGGCTGCAAGTTCAGGATCCATTCCTGAATATTTAGTAATTACAAAGAGATTTTCACCTGCTATATAAACTTTGAGCTTATTAATACCCAGCTTTTTTGTATTGAAGTTATAGCCAAGGCTCGCATTCTGTAAACGTAGAAACGTTCCCTTTTCTATGTAATAACTACTGTAAACCATTTTGTCCCTAAGCGGAGTTGTTGTAGCCTCTTTATATACCTGTGCCGGGAAATTAGTAGGATTTCCCATCTGCATTTTATCATTATTAAAAATATCATTACCATATACGCCACGCAGGAAGAAGCTTAAATCAAACCCTTTATAAGATATTGTGTTGGTAATACCATACGTTGCCTTTGGCATACCATGGCCTATAACCTGATTGTCCCTGGAATCAATAGTATCATTTTTATCCACATCCTGATATATATACATGCCATTTTTATCCAACCCAAGACATTTAAGTCCATAAAAAGTACTGATTTCTTCTCCTTCTCTGAGTATATGCGTTGTGCTCCCACTCTGGCCTCTACCGGAGACGTATCCAACATAAGTGTCTTGAATTTTAAACTGGTCGTTAGAAAGTCTGGTAATCAATTGTTTGTTATGCGCGATATTAAAAGAAACTGACCATCGAAAGTCCTGGTTTCTGATAATATCAGCATTAATCACCAATTCAATACCTTTGTTCGAAATATCACCAACATTAGCCAGAATATTTGGATACAAATATGGAGGGACAGGTACAGGATAAGTGTAAAGCAGATCGGATGTTTTTCTATTATAAAAGTCAACAGAACCACTTATTCGGTCTTTATAAAAAGAAAAATCAAGCCCGGCGTTAAGGGTGGCTGTTTGCTCCCATTTCAGGTTTGGATTGGGATTTTGTGAATATTCATAAGTACTTTGCCAATTCCCATTATTAAAATAGAGAGGACCGGTTGAATACAAAGCAAGTGAATTATATGGGCCAATTCCACCCTGATTACCGGTTACCCCATAGCCAAGGCGCAACTTCAGGTCATTTAGAAAATCCATACCGCTCATGAAAGGCTCACCAGAAATTCTCCACGCAGCAGATACCGAAGGAAAGGTACCCCATTTATTATTGGCGCCAAATTTCGACGAACCATCACGACGCAATGTGGCAGCTAAAATATACTTTTGATCGAAGTTATAGTTCAATCTGCCAAAAAAGCCAATCAGTTTACTCATATCGCCGCCTGACCAAATATCGCCCGGTAAATATTTCGTTGGATCGCCTGCACCAAGGTTGTTATATCCAAATGCATCGGTAACAAACCCTCTTACACTTGCACCGGAATACTGGTTTTGATAATGTTCATAAGAATACCCACCTAATATTTCTATGTTATTTTTATTAATTTTTTTCAAATATTTCAAGGTAAGCTCAAGAATATCTTTGTCCGCAGTATTACTATATCTTGAAGCATCTCCATGGTCATTATTCCCTTCAAAGGTTGTTCTTCCATTAGAGCTGCCAGTGTCATTTCCACCTCTTTGACTAAAAAGGTTCAAACCCGCATTAAAACCCTTAAAAATTTCAAGGTTTGCTTTCAGGTTACCGTATAGCAAATAATCTTTGTATACTAATTGGTTTTCCGCAATAGAATGCACCGGGTTTCCTCCAGTCCAATCATATGTCTCGAACCATGTCCCATCGGGTTTTTTAACAGGCCAAACCGGTAACAAAGTATATATGCTGCCATAATAACCAATGCCCCTATTATCATTTTTTGAGGCTCCTACGGTGAAAGAAATATCTAATTTATCCTTCAGCGCTTTTTGATTATATGTTAAAAGGGCGTTATAACGTGTCATAAAGTTTCCTTTGATAATACCTTCATTATCCAGGTAATTAAATGATCCACGAAAATTGCTTTTTTCAGTACCGCCTGAAGCAGAAATATAATGTTCCTGTGAAAATGCGCCTTCATTCGAAATCTGCTTAAACCAATCAGTATTCGCGCCTAAATCACTTGCGGAAATATCGATACCCACTTTTTGCGCATATGCCCGATACTCTGATGCGCTTAATAATGGGGGTTTATCAGCGGCAAAACCAAACATGGTTTTGGCAGAATATTCCACCTGGGTTTGTCCTGATTTACCCTTTTTTGTAGTAATCAGGATTACTCCGCTGGCAGCGCGGGAACCATAAATTGCAGAGGATGAAGCATCTTTCAGAACACTTATGGATTCAATGTCCTGGGGTGCTACTGAGTTAATATCCATCCCGGGAACTCCATTAATTACATAAAAAGGCGAAACGGAACCGGAAAGCGAAGAAATACCTCTCAAATTTACAGTTGCTTCTGATGTAACATCACTTGAATTAGTAAAAATATTCAAACCTGCAACTTTACCTTGTATAAGGTCTAAAACACTTTTGTTAGCGCCTGGGTTGAAGTTTTTTTCCGAAACATTTGTAACGGAACCGGAAATATCGCGTTTTGTTTGTGTACCGTAACCAACCGCAACAACCTCTTCAATTGCAATTGCATCCTCAGCAAGTGTCGCATTAATTGTTGTTTTGTCTCCAATAGCTATCTCCTGCATCTTCATCCCCACAAATGAAAACTGCAAAGTTGCATTTTCAGGAACTTTAGACAGTGAGTAATTTCCATTAGTATCAGTTATTACCCCTGTTGTAGTTCCTTTTACTACTACAGAAACACCGGGAAGAGAAGCACCAGTCTGATCTATGACTTTGCCGGAGATGGATTTTTGTTGCTGGCTAACGGTTTCATCACCTTTCCCAGCCATGCGACTATTGATCAGTAAAATCTGACGATCCTTAATTGAATAAGAAATATCCGTATTCTCGAATATCTTATCCAATACCTCATTCACACCTTTTTCTTCAACTTTTATGTCAATTTTGCGGTCAACATCAATCATATTCTTATTATACATAAAAAAGAATTCTGAATTCTTCTCTATTCTGTCAATAACCTCTTCGACTCTTACATCTCGCATATCTAAGCTTAATTTAGTTTGTTGAGAATAAGAGTTCATCGCAAAAGTTTGCGATAAGGAAAGGAATAGAATAAAAATGGTAAAACGCATCATTTTAATCATTTTTAACAGGCCAATGTCTTCCATTAGTCCATAGGTTTTGTTTTTTTTCATAATTTTGTTTCATTAATTGATTTACTACATTCATTTAGTCATTTCTGTTAATTAACAGGGTAGGTACAGCGAATACCTCCCTGTTTTTTCCATCAAATCATCATAGGCAAACTATTTTATGTTTATACTATTTTTTAACCACATTTCAACTTTACCTTTTGCAAAAGTATTGTCAACTTGTTTTTCCCTTTTGTGTATTTTATAATTTATAGGGGCTACAGTGGCTAACATTTTACAAATCTCTTCCAGATTTTCATCTTGAAATGTAGCCCTGAATATGGAGGACTTTAAGGAATCGCCATGCAGGATTATTTCCGCATTATATCTGCGCTCCAACCTCCTTGCAATTTCAGCCATAGGGACATTCTTAAATATCAGCAATCCATCCTTCCAGCTTGTATAATCTTTTGAGTCGATACTTGATTTGATTAATTTATTTGTTAATTTATCAAATACTAAGTGTTGATCCGGCTTTAATTCACTTTTAACTTCTTTATCCTTGCCTAGCACAAGAATGTTTCCTTTCTCCAGGATGACTTCGGCCGTTGTTTCATTATCATAGGCAATTACATTGAACCGGGTACCTAGTACTTTTACATCAAAATACGGCGTAATAACCCGAAATTCATCAGACTTTAAATGAACAACATCGAACCAGGCTTCTCCGGAAATCTCTACATTACGATTCTGCATAAAATTGACCGGATACTTTATGGAAGAGCCGCTGTTCAACCATCCCTGGGTGCCATCAGGCAATTGGAATTGTGTTCTTGATCCAACCGGTGAATGAATTTCAGCCCAGGAATCAGCATTGTCAGGAGTACTAGTCGATAAATAGGATAAAACAGCAATGGTAATTAAGGCTGGAATGAGTAAGACAACAGCAACTTTTGAAAATAAATGATGAAATTTTTGAAATGTATTTGCCTTACTTGTAGATTTTAAGCTAATATTATGATGCAACTTATCCAGAAGATGGTTTAAAATTTCCTGATTATTACCTAAATTTTCGGTTTCGTTCCAATCATCTTCCAGATTTTTTTTTAATTCATCATTGAACTCCTCGTTTTTAAAATAGGAGGTTACGGACAAATAATCATTAAATGAAAATTTATCAGAAGTAAACCGTCTTAATTTTTCCGTATTTGTAATCATCATGTCTCTAATGTCCATTTAAGACCATTTTCCACTATCCAAAATCAAAAAATAATATTTTTTTTTCAGACAATCTATATAGCACTAAATATCAGCAAAATAAAAGATCGATCAAACAGAGATAAAAAGCATAAAGAATAACAAACCTGCCAATTTCTCTTTTTTAAGTTCGTCCTTGATTTGCTTCTGGGCAGAAGCGAGTTGGTTTTCTACTGTATTGGGGGAAATGCCAAGTTCATCGGCAATTTGCTTGACCGATAATCCATCATACTTCCTTTTTATAAAAATCTCTTTACGCCTGTTTGGTAAATAATCAATGATTAATTCCACTTTTTCAAGCAGAAATTTATAATCAATAATCTGATCCAGATTGTTTTCCTGTTTAAAAAGAGCATATAATAGTTCATCTTTAAAGGCATTATCCCTTGACTTTTTAATGAAATACTTCTTAATTATGTTATAGGCGATGGTGAAAATATAAGCGTTAAAAGAATTGTCAGGTTTCAAACCTTCTTTTTTATCCCAGATATAAAGAAATACCTCCTGAACAACTTCTTCAGCTTCTTCAGCTGATTTTAAATATTTAACAGAAAAGTTGTACAAGCGTGGTGAATACTTATTAAACAAATTGTCAAATGCTTTTACATCACCTTGCCTCAGGTTTTGTACAGCAAGATAATCGATATGTTTAAACGATGAAATCATGGTCAGTTAGTTTATTCACAAATAATCGTTCCAAAGTTAAAATAAAAACGACAAAAACTCAGCGAGTGAAAAATTTGATATCTGGTCGTTTTTAACTACACGAATTTTGTCGCATATAATCTAATCCATCCAGACTTATCTTCAACAACAATTTGTAACCCGACAGGCACAGAAATGTTTTCAAGTTTCTGCTGATTTTTCTCCAATCAAATAATTACAATTGAAAAATCTCTCGTATTTTTAGCATAGAAAACGACTAAAATACCGTCAAAATTCAGGTGAGTAAAACGGTGAGTCAGCTTGGAATTATTCATTGCAAATGCATTGATAATAAAAGACATACTGGATATATTTAGGCTCCTGACAGGTCGACAAAGAAGCTTGTAAATCAATGCAAGTTTCTTTATTTTAAGGCGTTCTCACTTTCACATTTTGCAAACAAAAGCAGATAAGTCTTTACGACAACTGGATTAGTCGCATATATCCGGACTGATAGAACACGAAACGGCTATTCAACACATCTACCATAGTCTTGATCTGCTTCGCAAACATAAAAGAGGATATTGAAAAATATTTGTTCTCATATGGCAAGAATCTTTTTTACAACAGTGTAGATGTTGTGCTGTATGATCTGACAACCATCTGATATAAAAGCACATGAACTAACATTGGCGATCTCCGCCAATTTGGATACAGTAAGGAGATGCGAATCGACTGTACTCAAGTCGTCCTCGGATTGCTAACTGATACCGAAGGAATCCCTTTGTGTTTTGAAGTGCGTTCTGGCAATACCTTTGAAGGGAATACGCTTGATGGAATTGTAGATCGGATTAGCGAAAAGATGGTAATCTGGACACGCCGGATAAAATATCCAGTCTCCGCCGGAGCAAATTGACCACCTTCTGCCGGCCAAAATGGTCAGTCTCTGCCGGAGCAAATTGACCACCCTTTAAGAACGATATATCCTTGCTGATTAG
>Ga0209123_1001310_pt1 | contig 25169 bp, 24 predicted proteins | sample BarGraIncu00431A_FD_184500 | JGI IMG/M metagenome (GOLD analysis project Ga0209123, IMG submission 184500) | Arctic peat soil microbial communities from Barrow, Alaska, USA - Barrow Graham LP Incubations 004-31A (SPAdes) (version 2) | ecosystem: Environmental > Terrestrial > Soil > Wetlands >...
GGATTAAACGCGGGAAGAAGACAGAAGAATGATGGGATAGTTTCTGACTACGAAGAAAAAGATAGACCCGGAAGAAGACCCTGTTCACGGCGGCGAAGAAGATACAACTTCAGGTTGTCGGTGACACCTACATTCTATTGTGAATTGCCAATGGGATCGGTGAGAGACAAGTCACCCCTAAAAAGGGCCTGAAATCTTTCTGCTTCCCCTGAAGGTCTGCAGTCCGGTCAAAAGCCTCCCGGTGGGTTGGGCCTGACAATCAGCGGAGTGCGGGCCACAGGCATCCTTACAGCTGTCATATTCATGCTTTGTCTGGCTCAAGTCGGACCGCTGCCGGTGCTCCTTCCTGCCGTGACCTGGCTCTTCTGGACTGACCAGACGGTTTGGGGAAGTGTCCTCGCTGTATGAGCAATCTTCCTCGGTACGATTGACAACATCATCAGCCCCATCCTGATGAAGAAAGGAGCCGACCTCCCGATGCTGCTGGTATTCGCCGGGGTGACCGGTGGACTGATGGTTTTCGGAATCGTCGGATCTTTATTGGGCCGGAAGTCCTTGCCGTAACCTACACCCTACACCCTGCTTGATGCTGTGGTTAAAGGTGAAGAACCTGAAGGAGAGCTACTTTCTGACCAAAGTAGCTGCGATCTGACACAAGCATTTACCTTGGCTTGGGACATTCGACAGCACACGAATCACACACACCCGGGCAGGGCTCGATATGCACCAGAATTTGACTGTGGGCCAAATTGTTTTCAATATCTGCCGTGATCTGATGGGCAAGCTCATGTCCGGCTTCCACAGTCATCTGTTTCGGCACAACCAGATGCATGTCGATGTGCCTGATATGGCCGGATTTGCGGGTACGTAGTTTATGATATTCGATGAATCGTCCTGTGTGGAGTTTCATCACCTCATGAATTAACCTTTCTTCGTCATCCGGAAGCTTGACGTCCAGAATATGAAAGAAGGCCGTTTTGGTGAGATCCCAGGCCGCCTTGATGATCATGAGGGCCACTACAATAGCAACTATCGGATCGAGCAAGGCGATACCGGTCAGCTTGATGGCCACCAGACCACCGAGAACCCCGACCGATGTATACACGTCGGTCCTTAGGTGCAGCGCATCAGCCTCGAGTGCCACCGAGTCGGTCTTTATCGCCACGTTGAGCAGGTGACGGGAAACCAGGTAGTTGGTGCCGGCAGATATGAACATCACTGCAGCACCCCATCCCAGACTCTCAATCTCAACCGTTCCAGCCCTGAGTTTATGCGCAGCTTCCCAGATGATATAGAGCGCCGCTCCGAAGATGAGCACGGCCTCTATGGTGCCGGCTACGTTTTCAATCTTGCCATGGCCGAAGCGATGCTCGTCATCGGCAGGTTTGCCGGCCTCCCTGATTGAGGCCCACGCAATAATTGCAGCGACGAGATCAATACCGGAATGCACTGCCTCAGAGAGGACACTGACCGATTGCATCATGATGCCGACGATAAGCTTCAGAATAATCAAAATTGTATTCGAAACTATCGACAGGGTCGCGGCCCTGTTTTTCGACACCAGGACTTCAGGCGATTGAATCATTGTGGTACTCCTGCTGCCGTCATAATTGTTTTGAACTTGCCAGCGGCTACGGTATAGAGTTCGTGAGCTTGTGAACTTTTCCTGCGGTACTCTAGCAGAACAAGAGGGTTCCTGTCAGCAGCGAAACTCTTGATGGCATCAAAGATTCTGCATATGCCTTGTTTGCCGCAATCAGGCCAATTTTACCGTCGTCAAGAAGACGTTTCGCCTCAGGAGGCAAAGCTGCAGGAACCGCCTTTTGGGCAAGCGATGCTCCCGTAAGCACGCACTCCGCTTTTGCCTTTTCCAGGATGGAAGGGAGATCGAGGGAAACCTTCCCCCCCATAATGACATTCTTCACCTCCGCGCCCGCCAACTTGACAGCCTTATCCGCCAGGCTCCCGACGCTCAGCATATCCTTCTGGAAAGCAGCCAGCTTTTCCTTGTCAGCAGCAGAGAGTGTGATGGCAGGGATCTGTTGCGGTGCTTCTGCAGCTTTTTCAGATGAGCAGCCACAGATCGCTAAAATTGTGCAGCCGAGAGCTACCACAATTATATGTTTCATGATGCGTATCCTCCGGTATCTTTAATCGGTTGTGAAGATGCGGGAGGAGTCACACCCTCCCGCATCCGGACATCGTCTAACCGAACAGTTCCGACAGCCAGGACTTTTTCCTCTGCTGTCCGTTCTGGCCATACCCCTGATTATCGTGTCGCTCCTTGCCATTATGATCATCACCATGGTGCTCGTTTTCGTAACGCTGCGGATTGTTGCCACTCTGGTAGTTCTGTCGCTGCGGCTGTCCATAGGCATTTGCTTCAATGTACGACCGTTCGACGATTTTTTCCAGTTCCCCTCGGTCGAGCCAGATTCCCCGGCACTCCGGACAGTAATCGATTTCAATTCCCTGACGTTCGGCTATTTTGAGGTCCAGTCCTGTGCATATCGGGCATTTCATATCGTCTTCTCCTTATGGTTGTTTGTTGTTTTTGCGGCTGCTTGTGTAACGTTGTATCCGCTCCCGCGCCATCAGCAGCAGCCTGCGCGCCCAGACGAACTCGGTGGCAAGAATCCCCAGGCCAACCGGGATGACCACTATGGCTGGACCAGGTAGGACTATCATGGCGATGCCGATGACAAGTATCGTTATGCCAATGACTGCCACGACCAGCCGTTTCAGCTGTTTGAGCGACCGATCATACATACCTTCTCGCTCCCGAATTCAGGGTGCTGCTACCAATAGTGACGTTTATTAAGCGTAGCGGGTGATTTCAGGGTGGTTTTGCGGGGGGACGAGAATACTGTAAATAACGCGTGGCAGGGCAAGCGGGGACTCATAGGACAACAGCTTGTCGGAAAAGCCTAGGTACGGAAGGGGGATTGAGGTGGCTGGGAGGTGGCCGGCACAGCAACAGCTGGCTTCGCAATTGTCGCTGTCATACTCCACGGGTGAATTATCGGACGGGGCACCTGCGGCGCTACTGTGCTGCGTATCTGCAAAAAGGTCGTCGCAGGGATGCCCGAAGCAAAGAGCAGGAAGCATCAGATAGGCGAGCATGAGAATTACCGATACGATTTTCATGGTATGGCCGCATTTATCCTTTCTTTATTAGCCTCAGAGCACCTTTAAACAAATCGCTTTAGCAGAAAAAGTCCGATCATGGTGAGACCAATGGCGAGCTTTCCTGCAACTCCCAGCGCCAACCCCACCACAGTGCCAAAGCCGGCCCGACTGGCTTCATCCAGACTGCGTTGCAACGACAGTTCCCCAATCACTGCCCCCACAAACGGTCCAACCAGGACACCGGGAATCCCCAGGAAAAGCCCGGCAAATCCACCTATTGCCGCACCGACCATGGCTCGTTTCGAGCCGCCGTACTTTTTTACCCCAAGAATGGAGCCTGCAAACTCAACTACATAGGTTAGTGCTGCCATTATAGCCAGAAGCAGCAATGTCCAAATTCCGATGTAGCTGAAATCTTCGGCCCAGGCGCCGAAGAGCAACCCCAAAAGGAGTAGCGGTGCCCCCGGCACAATCGGCAGCAACAATCCGGAAAAACCGGTAACGGTCAGAATTGCTCCAATGATCCAGAGGATCAGAGATTGATCATGCATATGTCTGTTCCAGAAGAATCCGCATCATATAGATCATCGACGGTTACCGGTGAATCTGAGCAGCATAAGAAACAGGTTAATGAAGTCAAGATAGAGGGTAAGGGCACCAATGATGGCCGGTTTTCTCCCCTCTGTACCTTGAGCAGCCATTTCCTTGATTTTCCAGGTATCATACGCAGTCAGGCCGGTGAAGAGAATTACGCCTATTCCGGATACAACCCAGGATACTGCACTGCTGCCGACAAAGATATTGACGACTGAAGCGATTACCACTCCGATCAGGCCCATGAACAGGAAACTGCCCCATGATGTCAGGTCTCGCTTGGTCATGGAGCCATAGATGCTCATCGCACCAAACATGCCTGAGGTGATGACAAAGGTTGAGGTAATCGAGTTAGCCGTATATGCCAGAAACACCACAGAAAGGGTGATACCGTTGAGCGTCGCATAGGCAATAAATATGAGAGTCGCCGCTGCCGCACTTAGTCTGTTTATTGCCCCAGACAAGGTGAATACCAGCGCCAGTTCTCCGATTATCAGGCCGTAAAATATGAGCTTGTTTCCAAGCACGGCGTTAAAGATAGCAGGCGAGGAAAGAGTTACCAGCGCCATAAACGCTGTTATTGCCAAGCCGGCGCCCATCCAGGCATATACCTTGCGGATGAGGTCGTTCTGTTTCACAATTATGTCTGTTGTGGTACGTGGATAAAGGGAATTAAGCTCATTCATGTAGTAACTCCTTTGGGCACCTTGTTATCAATTTTGGATTTGAGAGCTACTGTACTGGGTCAATTACTGGCTACGATCGAAGAAATCATGGAAATGGACAGACCATTCGAATTTAACAAATGCCAGAATAAAAGATATTCCCAGTTCCAGTTAGGCGAACACTCTCCGCATTCAGCGGATGTCACGCAACGAAGCAGCTAGCAAGCTCTTCATCGTCTTCCAGCATCAAACGGATCTCATTGACGCAGTCTCGTGAGGATAGTACGGTGTAGAATCCTTTCTTTATGGATGGCGCCAGTCGAGCGGCCTCAAGCCATTCCGATTTGCTGAACGGATCGCTCTTTACGGCATCCCAGAAACCACAGTCTTCAAACAGGCGAGAGATGATATCGGACTGATAACCTTGAAGTTTGCTGACAATGTACGTAGCTACGCCGACCTGGAGACCGTGTAATCGAGGGCGCGCTGATATCCGGTCCAGTGCATGGGAGATCAGGTGCTCGCTGCCGCTGGCCGGTCGCGATGAGTTGCAGACCTCCATTGCGATGCCGTTCAGCATCAGTGAAGTTCCAAGCAGCCTGACCCCCTCCAGATCCTTGACCGGGCGAGATATGAATTGGGATACCGTGGCATCTGACAACAGCGCGGCGAAGTCGTTGACAGGTTCTCCTGTGGCGTGAAATGCAAGTTTCCAATCCCGTACCGCAGTGAGCTTGGCAGCCAAATCGCCCACTCCGGAAAACCAGAGCGGTTCAGGCGCAGCCAGGCAAACATCCGTGTCGATGATCACACCGAAAGGCATGGCGGCAGGTAGAGAACGCTTGCGGTCACCAATGCTCAGACTGGCGTTTGGACTACCGAAGCCATCATTAGATAGTGAGGTCGGCAATGCAATATTCGGAAGTCTGGCCAGGAAAGCCACATATTTGGCTACGTCCAGCGCTCTTCCGCCACCAATGCCAATTACTGCGGAGACATCGCTGGGAAGTGATACGAAGATGCTCTGCGCCTGTTCAAAGCTAGCTTCAACACAATTGAACCATAATGAAGTGCGCACATTCGCAGAGGACAGGGATTCTTTGGCGGAAATCATTATGTTATCCGGAATGTCGCTGCCGGCAATGACCGCTACGGATAGGAATCCATTGCGCTTGCAGTAAATACCGAGCTTTGCCAGCGTACCGCTCTTGATTCTGACAAGTGCCGGGATGGAGATCGTCGCTCGCAAATCCATCATGCGGCGCCTCCACACAAGCAGTGTGCAATATGGCGCCACCGCTCGAATCTCACGAATGGTTCACGCCGACGTTCAAGCTCGTCAGCCAACCAGCCTCTGGCAAAACGACGCTCTGGTCGTACAAGCAGCGCAGACGCGAGGTCGGGGCGACCGTCACCTGCAAAGGCTGTGTCAAGGCCCTGGTCAAGGTAGTGCCTTACTATGGCTGCCTTATCGATTCCTGTTTCAGCCATAAAGAATGGAGACTGTTCTGGCGGTTTCATGTACAGCCCCTTACCGGGTATAAAGTCGCCCGGATTAGCGTAAATGACCGCCTTGATCCCAAGATTCAACATGATCTTCTCGATGTATACGGCACATCCAGCAGAGGCGATTATGAGAAACCATCCTGCCTGCTGCAGGCGTTGCAGCGCCTCGGGCAGATTGTTTTCGACATGCATCTCGTCCAGCATGGCGGCAAACTCGTGTTCATCAGCTCGCAGCCCGGAAAAGATTTCTGACAACGCATCAAAGTGACTTGTCTTACCGACCTCATAATTTACCCATGGCGCCGCGGCGTCTGGCGGTAGATGAGACAGAGCTATTTTGAAAAAATCACGTTCCGTCATGGTCCCATCGAAGTCGCTTACAAGTATCTTGCCCTTATTCTGCATCATCATCTCCAATCAAGTGCTGGGTAGTGATCTGAACTAATATAGAATCATTGCGATACACCGGCAGCGGTCATGATATTATTGAGCTTGTCAGCGGCTTTTTTGTAGAGTGCCAGCGCCTCTGAATCATTCTTTCGGTACTCATGCAGAGCCCTCGGTTTTTTGTCAACAATAAAGCTCTTGATAGCATCAAATGTTCCTCTTTCTGCTGATCATCTTAAAAAACTCGAACCAGACAATACTTAAAATACCGGCAGATACGCATATAAACACATCGACCGGATGGATCTCTGAGAATTTGAATATTCCTCGAAGAAAGGGAATACTCAGGGCGAGGCCAAGAAAGATGACTGTGCCGCCAGTCACCCACCAAAGAGCTGCATTGGGGGCACGAAGGATCTTGCCGATACTGCCGACCCAAGAACGGTTGGTCATCATAAGTCCCAGGTTGGCGATTATCAGGGTTGTGAACGCCAGCGTGCGGGCCTCAAGTTCCCCCTGCCCACGGCTGAGGCAGACACCGAACACTACCAGAAGCATCAGCAGAACACCCAAACCCTGAAGTGTGCTCAACAGCAGGACCCGCCTGCTGAAGAGCGGTTCCTTCGGGTCGCGTGGTGGCCTGTTCATAGCATCCGCCTCGGCGGGCTCAACCTCATAGACGATGGAACAGGCCGGATCAATTATCAGATGCAGAAAAGCGATATGGATCGGCATGAATAACAGCGGCCAGTTGAATAGCACCGGAATAAGAGACATCCCGGCTATAGGAACATGAATGGCAAGGAGATAGGCCATGGCCTTCTTTAGATTGTCGAAGATGCGTCGCCCCATCTTGACCGCCCGGACAATTGAAGCAAAGTCGTCGTCCAGGAGCACGAGATCTGACGCTTCGCGAGCCACGTCCGTGCCGCGCCCACCCATTGCGATGCCGATATGAGCCGATTTGAGGGCCGGAGCATCGTTCACCCCATCCCCAGTCATGGCAACTATTTCACCGTTAGCTTTCAAGGACTGCACCAGCCGAAGCTTCTGCTCGGGCACGACCCTGGCGAATATGTTGACCGTTCTGATCCTGCCCTGAAGGTCCTCCTCGGTCATGATGTCCAGTTCAGGCCCGGTGATGACCTCCTCCGGATGGGCCAGGCCGATCTGCCGGGCAATGCTCCGTGCCGTGCCGGGATAATCCCCGGTGATCATCACCATCCTGATGCCAGCCCGGTAACAGTCCCGCAGAGCGGCCGCCACGGTCGGCCGGACTGGATCGGCCAACCCTACAAGTCCCAAGAACTCGAAGCTGAAATCGTGCTGCTCACCTGGCAGGCTCGGCTGGCGGAAGTACGAACGGGCGACACCCAGTACCCGCAGTCCGTCGTCAGCCATCCGGGTCACCGCCGACATCATTTCTTCATGTTGGACATCACTGAAATGGCAGAGATCGGCAACGGCCTCCGGGGCGCCTTTGGCGGCAATGACATAGTCACTTCCCTCTGGCGCTCTCCAGACATGAGACATAGCTAGAAGCTCTGGAGATAATGGATATTCTTTTTCCAACCCCCAGTCTCCGTGAAGATGCTCGGTGTGAGCGAGATATTCCTCGCCAAATTCCTTGATGGCCCGCTCCATTGGATCAAACGGGTCGCGCTGGCTGGCGAGGATGCTGAATTCCATAAGATCGTGAAATGTGTCCGGCGGCGGGTTCTTGCGGAAGTCGTCTATCGTACACACAACCCCGCCCGAGTCGAGCGCAGTGACTGTCATGCGGTTCATGGTAAGGGTGCCGGTCTTGTCCACACAGAGGACCGTGGCCGAGCCGAGTGTCTCCACAACTGGCGCGCTTCGGGCAAGAACTTGAACTCGGGAGAGTCGCCATGCCCCCAGCGCCAGGAAGATAGTCAAAACTACCGGCAGTTCGTTAGGCATGACCGCCATGGCCAGGGTGAGCCCCGCCAGCACCCCTTCGAGCCAGGCGCCGCGGGTTATCCCGTAGGCCAGGATAAGCAGAGCGCAGAGCCCGAGGACCGCAATAGCGAGCACCTTAACGAGCCGGCCGGTTTCTCGCTGCAGCGAGGTCGGTTCAGCGCTGACGGTTTGCAGGGCCTTCCCGATTTTGCCGATGGCACTTAGCTGCCCGGTGGCAATCACACGGGCGAACCCCGAACCTCGTACCACCAGCGTCCCGGAATACACAAAGGGGATGTCGTCTCCCCCCGGCTGCACGGCAGGGGAAGATGCATCACCAGCGATCTTCCGAACCGCCAGGGATTCGCCGGTTAATAGCGACTCGTCAGTTGACAGACTCGTACACTCCAATACCAGAGCGTCGGCGGGGACCCGGTCTCCCTCTGCCAGGACGATGATATCGCCCCGGACCACTTCACGTCCTGCGATGCGCTGCTGGGTGCCATCCCGGATTACCAGTGCCCTGGGGCTGGAGAGATCGCGCAGGGCCTCCAGTGCCCGTTCGGTTTTGCTCTCCTGGTAAAGGGTTATCCCCATAACGAAAAAAACAAAGGCCAGCAGCATCAGCGCTTCCTGCAGGTCCCCCACGGCTAGGTAGATTATCCCGCAGGCAACCAGCAGCAGGAACATCGGTTCGCGCATGACGTCGAGCGCTATACGCAGGCGCCCCCGCTGCTGGGAGCTGGGAAGTTCGTTGGGACCTTCCTCCACTAGAATTCTGGCAGCCTCTGAGGAAGTCAGCCCAACATGTTCTTGAAAATCAGTTTTTCGCGCCATATACCCCCCGCCTTGCTCCAATAAAGCTCCCGGAAACCCGCGGTATTTTCCAGCACCCCCGTTCAGGCCACCGTCCACGATGCTTCCCCACAACCTGCCTAGTATGACTGCAATAGCAAATATGACAACGACACGGCAGGTACAAAGCGGGACACTGGCTGCCTTTCGCTGAGTGAAGTGCCTTCAACCCTCAGATAGTGCCCCGAAGGGTGGCATTCATCCGTTGTTTTCTTCCAGCGTGGTGACAAGGACCACCTCGTCAGCCGGGGCGGTTCCCAACCAGACATAGATTTCCTCGACTTCCCGTTCGAGCAGCAGCCTTTCGGGGCTGCTGGCAGGAAGGGCATTTATTTTCCCCAGGAGGTCATGGCTAACAAGCCCCATTTCCTCCGCCTTTCTGGTGAGCCTCGCCTCAACGGCGCACTTGTTAGCCTCAGAGGTCAGCACGAGACGGTGCTTGCCCCAATTCTGCTCAGTCAGTGCATTGTTGCCGTAGCCGTGCCCGCAGCTTGGTTGGGTGGCCTCTGCCGGGCAGGCGAGGTCGTAATAGCGGGCCCGAAACCCTCCTCTCCCGCCCTTTTTCTTCAAGGCCTCGCTGGCGGCGAAGCCAAGCCTGGCCCCAAAGATCGACCCGGCACAGGCCTGACCATAAAAAGTCGCCAGTTGGTTTACCAATGCCCCTACCGGCGTGGCACCCGCTTGCGCCCCCATGGCGCTGTTGCACGAGACGCTCAGTGACATGACTCCAGCAAAGGCAACGCAAGGTAATATTTTGAGATAGCTGATAACCATAAGATGTCTCCTCTCTCACATCATTGTTTTAGCCGCAGGGCAGATATGCATTTACTGGTCGAAGTTTCTGCCTGCCATCCAGAGCGTCAACCTCCATAACTGTGTAGGCCGGAAAGCAGCAGGTTTACCCCCAGATAACAGAAAATGGTCGAGGCAAAGCCGGTTATCGAGAGCCATGCAGCCCTGCGCCCTACCCATCCGCGGGTCATACGTGCATGCAGGAAAGCGGCGTAAACAAACCAAACGATCAGGGACCAAGTCTCTTTCGGGTCCCAGCTCCAGTAAGTACCCCAGGCATAGTTGGCCCAGGCAGCGCCGGTGATGATCCCAAGGGTCAGCAGCGGAAAACCTATCATGATCGCTCGGTAGTTTATATCGTCCAGTAACCGGGTGGGCGGGAACATGGCGAGCATCCCGTCTCTGTTTGCTTGCTTATCATGGCCGGCGCGTGTGGCGATGAGGTACATTATGGAAACCCCGCAGGCAACGGCGAAGGCGGCGTAACCCAGAAAGCAGGTGACTACGTGGTAGAGCAGCCAGTTGCTCTGCAACGCGGGCACCAGCGGCTCGATCCCGCTATTTAGTTCCAGTTGCGCCCAGGCCATGCCGAGCAGGGCAAAGGGAACCACAAAGGCGCCGATGATCCGGTAGCGATATTTCAGATCAACGAAGGCAAAGATAACGATGATGGTCCAGGCAAAAAAGACCACCGATTCGTAAAGGTTTGACAGCGGAGCGTGCCCCATTCCCAGGTCGTAGGACTCCTTCCATCTGAAAATGATGGCGGCTGTTTGGACCAACAGTCCGGCATAGGCGGTGTAGCTGCCGGCTGCGCCGGCCTGGGCGTTTCGCGAGGCCAGGTGCACGAAGAAGCAAAGGGTGGAGACCAGATAGGCACAGGTTGTTAGGTTAAACAGCAGTGAGCTGGTCATTTGTCGCCCTCCGAGGCAAGTTGGATCTTCAGTTTAGTCACCAGCCGCTCCATGAGAATCTGAAAGCTGCCTTGATTCTTGTTGGTATTTCCGCCGATGGTCACGAGCCCATTTTCGACGCGCACCCAGATGCGTCGGTGGGACATCAGGAATGCGACGTAGATTCCCACCACCATCAGAGCGCAGCCGAGCCAGACCACCCATACGCCTGGATCCCTGGCCACTTGCAGGCCCGTGTACATGGACTCCTCGCCACCTTTGTACTGCAGGAGCTTGCCCCCGGTGTAGTCGACGCTCAACCGGTTCCTCGCCGGATTGTTTGCATAAACGATGAAGGGCTTGTTCTCGCCACCTGCCAGGTGAACTTCCACCATGGCAGCAGGTCCGCTCACTCCGGGTTCCGCGCCGGAAATATCCTGAGTGGTCTCCTGGAGGCAGATTCCGCTGCCATCCGGAAGTTGTGCCGAGCCGCCGCTCTGGATAGTAAGCGGTTGCGGATTGCTGCCGTCCAACTCGCTTAAGGTAAACTCGTGGCTTCCAAGTTTCCCGTAACTCGACTGATAAAAGGTGACTCCCTTGTAGGTGAGCGGATCGTTGACAATAACCGGGACACGGTCGTAGCCCGCAACGGGCTTTCCGTTTTCCAGAACGGTCAGGATGCTCTTAAATTCCTTGGGGGACCCGCCGGGATAATAAGCGACGCTGAATTTTTCACAGCGAAGCGCGAAGCCGAAGGCGATCTCCTTGCCGGAGCGGGACACGACCTTGCCGACGCTCTCCCCCTCGGGAATGTTGACGAACCCCTTGTAGCCGAAAAAGGAGCCGATGATGGCGCCGGCAAATATGATGAGGATGCTCAGGTGGACGGCATACACCGCCAGCCGTGACCAGGGAGATTTCTGGGCGAACAGGTGAAATACTCCCCCCTCCTCGGTGCAGACGGGGTCCGCAAATTCCTCCTTGAGAATCCCGGCGACCCTATCCCTGTGGGCCGCAGCATCTCCCCGGGTCCCGATTCTTGTCAGGTTTGTCAGGGTGGACTCAAGCCACATGTCCATGACGGTTACCGGCCGGGAAATAGTTTTCCAGATACCGGGGAGCCGCGTGGTCGAGCAGGCCGCCAGGTTCACCGACAAGAGGGAAAGCAGTGCAATGAACCACCACGAATGATACATGTCGAAAAAGCCAAGAGCCTGGTAAAGGTGTAACTTGTTCTGGTTAATGGTCTGCAGATACTCCTGAGACGGTGGTCCTTGCGGGATGACAGTCCCGATGATCGAGATGACCGCCAAGGTGATAAGGAGAAACATGGCCAGTTTTATCGAGCAGAAAAATTCCCGGATGGACCGGAATCTAGAGGGTTCATTTGTTGTCACGTTAATGCTCCTTGGCTGTAATTGTCGTCGCGTTGCTGTCTGCCTCCTGAAAAGATAACGGTTTCAAAGGAGGCAATCACGCGATAGGAGTACGGCAATAGTCGACCATGCATCTTAAGCATGGCGCCGGATTTATCCGAAGGAGCAGATTTGAGGGGGAACAACGATTGCGAGATAGACCTCAGGGATGAGGACCAGGGTGATTGGACGGAAAATTGGTTTATCGGCGATGTATAAGCCCAAATCACCGAGGGACGAAAGCTCTGCGGCTTGCTTGCAATGATCTTCGCAGTCGCAGCATTTTTGGCCATCGGCATCCGGGCAACCACCAGACTGATCTCCCTCATCGGCGCCGCAGCCGTCCGGCATCAGATGGCAGGCGCAGGTGTCCGTCGCTCCAGATACCACATCATGGGCAAAAGAGGTGAGCGGGGCCAGAAGCACCGCAACAAGAAGGAGAAAAGCAGCCAGTTGTTTGCGCAGGGAAAAGGTCATCAAAGGTTCTCCGTGGCAACGGTAAGATCGAGCAGCAAAAACAAACAATTCATCCTCCAACCACCTCACGACGCAGGCCATCCTTGCTACCATCTTTTACCTGGTACATGAGGCTATCGGCCCGGCCGATCACCTCGTCGATGGTAGCGGGTGATTTCAGGTAGGTCACCAGACCCATGCTGAAGCTGACCGGCCAGCAACTCTCCACGTCCGCTTCCAGCCGCTGTCGCACCTTCGCAGCAACAGACAATGCCGAATCTCCGGCTGTTTCCGGGAACAGCAGTGCGAATTCGTCCCCTCCGAGGCGGGCGACCGTGTCGGTTTCCCGGATGGCTGCAGCAATGACCGTGGCCACCTGGCGCAGCAGTTTGTCTCCTTCCGCGTGGCCCATGGTGTCATTGACATTCTTGAAGTGGTCGATGTCGAGGTAGGCGACGGTGAATGGTTCGTCATAGCGGTGGTTGCGCCGCATCTCTGCCGTGACAATCTCATAATAATGCCGACGGTTTGGCAAACCGGTCAAATGATCGGTGTGAGCAATGGTTTTTTCCCGTTCGAATGCCCCTTTGAGGGCCGAGACGACCAGGGCCGTCAGGAGAAAGAGCAGCAGTTCCATGAAGTCGTTCCAGTACACTGCAAAATCTAACCTGGAATAATCCCTTCCTGCCACCTCTGCAAAGAGCCAGATCATTGCGCTCAAACAGGCAAGTAGATACCCGGTCCTTCTCCCCACGAACCAGGCCGACAGGGCTACGGGAACCAGATAGAAGGGAACCAGCGAATAGTTAGGGCCGCTCATCCCATCGACCATCCCCACAACAACGCAGACCAACAACGCTAGCGTCGTGATAACCGATCGGGGAAGATTCGTGAGGTGATCGACAAGATTCATAAACAGGCATCCTCGAGCGCGGTGTTGCCCAGAATATTGCACAGATGGCAATGTCCTTATATACTAATCATAGCGCTCTTTTGTTTTTACGCTGGTCTGGTACTATTGCCCAAGATGACAAATCGAACTAACTTCCAATGGGGCACAAAAAGGAGAAGCCATGAGCAGGAATCTCTTTGCGGCACTTACTTTTTCGATCATACTGATTCTGTCTGGGTGCGGCAGCAGCGGCAGCAGCAGCAGCAGTCCAGCACCATCATTCTCTACCCAAATTCTTAGTAGCGCTGCAAACGATGGTGACATCTCTGTCCTTAACACTATCCCCCTGGTAACCCAGGGCAACCTCGCCAGCGTGTTTGCCGGTATCGATGCGGCAAGCGGCACCGAATACCGTGCCTTCCTAGATTTCCCTCTGACCGGATCAGGAGGCGTCCCCGGTAGCGCCATCATAGATTCGGCAACGCTCGATATTTTCATAGACAGCTTGGCCATTCAACCGGCAGCCAACTCGGTACCGATCCGCATCGATTTGGTTACTTTTCCGCCCAACCCCCTGCTCGCCTCGGATTTCAGCCAAACAGTTCTGGCAACCAAGCGTTCAGCCATTTTCAGGTCCGACGTAAATCATCATGTCGTCATCGATGTCACCGGATTGATGGCTGTAGCACAGGCACAGGTTCCTCCATTGCCCGATTTCCAAGTCCGCATTTCCGAGGATTTGAGCGCCATTCCCGATGGAACCTTTGACGGACTTGTAGAAATACATGAAGCCACAGTAGGCCGGGCTCCCTTGCTTGGGGTCATTTATCACTGAGTAATCCAAAGTCCGGGAATCTTGCTCGCCACATGAGGACTCTTCCCCCAGTCATCCAGCCTCACGTCAGTTATCTCTGGCTGATCGCGGACAATCGCCAGGGATTGTTGCCAATCGGTCGGGTAAATGTCCAGTACTCCTCAAATTTTACTGGCTCCGTTTTGCTGCCGACCACGATCGCTCCGGTCGCATCGTCGGTTGTATAGTCAAGCAGGTTGGCATAAATCAATGCCGTGACATAATCCTGCCCCGCTTCCTGCCAGGCTTCGGAAACCTCCACGCTCCTGACGGCGATATTTTCCAGTCTGTTGACCCGCTTATCCCGCAATAACTGGTCCAGGTCCGCCTGGAATATCCGCTTCATCTCATCGGTAAGCGACCCGGCTACCGGCATCAAATCCCGATTCATCCAGGCTCCCTGAATTTTGAAGAAGATGTCCATTGCTGAGTCGTTGAACCGCTTTTCATCAAAAGACATGTCAGTTTGCCGGATCTGGGCCAGGCTCGTTTCCAGGTCATTTGATTCCGGCTCATAACTTTGCTGTGAGCTGGCAATGGGGATTACCGTGCCCCCCTGAAACGCATCAAACCCCTGAGCGTTGGTTAAGAGGTTCGACCTCTTGCTTTTTATGTAGCGGTAGATGAGGTAGCCAATGCCAGCCAGGAGAAGGATTTCAAACAAGCCGATGCCGCTCCCCTTGGCCCCACCCATAGCGCCCCCGGCTCCGGCAAAGCTACCGAAGAGCATGCTCCCCAGCATACCACCCGCTACCCCGCCTGCCATGCTCCTCAAGAAGCCCCCCCCCTGCTGCTGGAACGGGGCCGGGGCCGGTGTGGCCTGCTGCCGGGACTGCCCCGGTTGCACAGAGGGGCTGGCCGGCCTGGAATAGCTGCGAGACCCGCTGCTGCCCATTGAGCGGCTCCCGCCGGCCCTGGCGTGGGCATCCGGTTCCGGCAAGGTAAAACCGAGGAACATAACTGCGGCCAGTACTGCTCCCGCCTTGACAAGTTGATTTTTCATTTTTTCGATACCTCCTTTTTATTCATTTTGGGTAAGGTGGTTAATCCATGCAGAGCTTGCGCCGTTTCGAGCTCCACAGACTAATGGCCTCCCTCATGATGTCGGAGATACTTTTCGATGTGGACTTTGTCAGTTTTTCCAACTTCTTCTTTTCCTCGTCGTTTATTCTCAGCGAAATGATATTCTGCAACTGCTCTGTTTTGTGACTTTGCTTTTTGACCGGTTTCTGTCCCTTCGAAACATGATTTCTGATGTGCGACATGGCTTCCTCCTGTGGACTGCCGTGGCAATTATGCCTGGTCAATCAGTATTGGTCCGGTGACAGTGACTCTGCCGGCACCTCGCTTGGGTACCGGTGCTCATAATACGGATACTGTTTTGCTTCATGGACAGCCTACCTTTTCGCCCGTTTCACCTCGACTTTGCATGCGTAGAAGCTCTTGCCGGTATTGTACCCTTCAACCTCTATATAGGCTCCTACCACAGCCGAACCGTACCCTTCTACGATTTTGGTTTCCCTGGCTACCAAGATTTGACGGCCGTTCACGATCCAGGCCCCGCACCGGCCCGCGGGAATCTTCTGCACGGTGCCGTAAAATCGACTCCCTACCTTGTCTTCCTCGCATTGTTCCCTTCCTTCCCGGGGCCGGTACGATTCGTCTCCGTCCTGTCCGCTTCCTGCAGCCGTACTGGTGGTCAGAGCCCCCATGATCATCAGGGCCGACAATTCGGCAGCAAACCTGGCCGAGCGGGGCCTTTCACGTCCTACTACCTTTGCAGTCGTCATGGCATCCTCCCAATTTGAAGAAGGAATTCTCGAGAGAATCCCATTTCTGAATCGATGGTAACACTCCGAGGATTAACCTTCGATTAAAGCGCAGGAAAAATCTTCACCACCCTCGGCTGGAAGCTGAGTTGGTGGCCGGTTTAGCAACCGGGATCCGCTGCCCGGAGCACCAATATAAAGGCCGAGGCAAATGCCCCGGCCGGATGCTTAACAGTTTCTGTTTTTTCGTTGAGCGGGGTGGGCAGTTAGCTCCTCCTGCTGACAAAATCATCCGCGCCGATCCTTTAGATGCCAATAAAAGCCTCGGCGCGGTCAAAAAGAGACGAAAAGCAACCGATCATTGGGGGTAGGAGGAGCTAACTGCCCACCCCAAAATCTCAATTTCCTGGGAAAACTGCTGACCGTGACCAGTAGCGGCGGTCCGGAGGTTACGATCATCGACGGCAGCCAGGCGGGTCCGGTGGCGATTTTCAACTCGGGCGAGACCCTCTCCGCGATACTCAAAGGCTTCACCCTGCAACACGGCTCGGGTATGGGCGGGTCCGGGGATGGAGGCGGGATATACATCTACAACGCCGCGCCGACGGTCACCAACAACATCATTTCCGGCAATACCGCGGGCTGGGGAGGAGGCATTTACATCGGCTTTGGCGCTCCCGCAATCCGCAACAACCTCATTACCAAAAATAGCGCCACCCAGGGCGGCGGGATCAGTATCTTCGGAGCCGGTTCGGATGCAGAGGTTACCGGCAACACCATCTCGGAAAACCTGAGCTACAACGGGGCGGGACTAAGCCTGTGGGCCGCGGGAAGGGTGCTTGTCAAAGGAAATGTCATAAAAAACAACTCTGCCTCCAGCCAGGGCGGGGGTGCCTTCAGCGTCAACTCTTCTCAAACGAGTTTGGTGCAAAACCTGGTCGTGAATAACAAAGCCTTGGCCGGAGGGGCGGTTTATTCGGGATCGAGCTACGACTCGTTCATCAATAACACCCTCGTCAATAACGACTCTCCTCAAGACGCCAGCTGTTACCTTGACCGGTCAGGATGTCGTCCTGGTGCGCGGCGGGGGGATCAGCGGGCGGGTGATCGACAGCAGTAGCGGGGCCGGCGTGTACCAGGTCCTGGTTGAGGCGGTCAACACGGTGAGTCACGCCACGGCCGGAACCGGCACCAGTGACTACAGCGGAAATTACCTCATCACGGGGCTGGCAAGCGGCAGCTATGCGCTTTTCTATGACGGCAGGTATGCCGGCCTCAGTTACGGCGACTGCTGGTTCGTCAAGGCGGGAAACAGCGACGTCAGTGCCGGTGTCCGGGCCCTCGCCTCGGCTCCCCGGGCATTGTCCGTGGTTTTTAGTGCGTCGGTTCCCGACGCCGTCACTTGGCAGGCCCCGGCCGTCGTTGCGCCCGAGGTGCCGTCGGTGCCGACCGGGCCGGTGCCGGTAAGCGTTACTCTAACCGAGCCGAGTCGTAACCCCGTTCCGGTTTTGCTACCCTTGCCGGGAGTCAGCGCAGCTTTGCCCAGCAACCCTGTGGGCAGTATCAGTTATCCGATACCGGTGGTCGTTCCGGTTCCTTTGTCACTCTCCGTTTATTCCGCAGCTTCCGCATACCCGGTTCCCGGGGCCGCCCTGGTTGCGGTGGCAGCACCAGCCATCACCACCGGCGTTGACTTTGCCATCAACCAGCTGGGGGCCATCAGCGGCCGGGTGAGCGACAGCGCCAGCGGCGCGCCTCTTGACTGGATTTCTGCCACAGTCTTTGACAGTCTGACCGGCGCCGCAGTGGGAACGACGCTCAGCAACAGCGATGGCCGCTACACCCTGAGTGGTCTGCCAAGCGGCAGTTACCGGGTCCGGTTCTCCGACACCAGTTACGCCAATGGCGGCCATCTGAGCACCTGGTACGGCAGCTCAGACGCCAGCACCGTGACCGCGGAGGTTTCCGTGCTGGCCCCGGGCACCAGCTCCGGCATCGATGCCGTACTTGCCAAGGGAGGGGGGATTTCCGGCACGGTCACTGCCAACAGTTGCCCCGGACCGCAGAGTGTCAACGTCAGGGCATTTGATGCCAGCAGCGGAGTATTGGCCGGCCAGATCTGGCTCAGCACCGACTACGGCGACGCTTTCAGCATCGGTGGGCTTCCGGCCGGAAGCTACCGGCTCGCCATCATCCCCAGTTCGGCGGGTTATCTCAGGCAGTGGTATCCGAATCAAACCGATCTGTCCAGTGCCCAACTGCTGTCGGTGAGTGCGGGAGTCAACACCGGCGGCATAAAGGTTACCCTGGTAGCGGGCGGCGGTTCCATCTCCGGCAAGGTCGCAGGCGACACCGGCTGCAGCATTGCGAGCGGAGCGGTCAAACTGTACGACTGGTATTCGGGGGGGCTGGTGGCGGAAACGACCACCCGGCCGAGCAGCTACCAGTTCCTGGGGCTGCCGGATGCCAGCTACAAGGTCCTTTTCACCGTGAAGGGGATCGACCATTGGTACCGGGCCGCGGGGGAAACCGCCCAGGCCACGGCAGTCGTGGTGAGCGGGGCCTCCGGGCTCACCGGCATCGACCTGACGGCAGCCTGCCTGCCCGACGGAGCAGTGCTGGGGGCGGGCGGGCAGCCCGTGCTTTTGGACGCTTACCGTGCCTTGAGAGTCGCCGTGGGGCTGGAACCCGTCACCGCAGAGGTGCTGGCTCATTACGACCTGGCGCCGCAGCTGGACGGCGTCTCGGTGCCGGACGGCGCGATTACAGTTGCCGATGCGCTCCTAATTCTGCTAAAGGTGGTGAGTGGGCCAGATCTGTCACCACTGTGAAGTAGGCTTTTTTAGGGCTAGTCGTTGTTTTTCTCTGCAACCTCTCCGCAGCGAGGGCTACTACCTGGATCCCCTCGCCCTCCGGGAGAGGGGCAGGGGTGAGGGATTAGCCACGAAGACTGCCGTTTAATTGAGTCTCGATTCTTTGAGCTAACCTTCAGTTGGAGGCTGCAGGAAAGAGTCTGGGACTCCCTCACCCCGACCCTCTCCCGAAGGGCGAGGGGGAGTTTGGAAAGTTGGGACAGATGGAAAAAGCTACAACAGGCGATCAGCGAGATACAGTTCATCCCAGGAGAATAAAAATGAGATTATTTTCGATTGTTGCGGCGCTCTTGATCGGACTTCTGGCACTGACCTCCTGCGGAGGCGGCGGGGGAGGGGGTGCTGCGGTTGATACCGTGGTAAGCGGAGTCGCCTCGAAGGGGATCATCAGGGGCGGGTCGATCAAGGTCTACGCCCTCAATGCCGACGGCAGCAAGGGGGCCCTGCTCAAGGAAACGACCAGCGACGCCAACGGCGCCTATAGCGCCAACCTCGGGCAGTACCATGGGGCGGTCCTCGTGGAAGCGAGCGGCAGCTACACCGACGAGGCCACGGGTGCCGCGAACGCGGTACCGGCCACGGCGCCGCTGCGCGCCGCCCTGGACAACGTATCCGGCGCGGTCAGCGCCGCGGTGACGCCCCTTACCGAACTGGCCGTTCAACTGGGTGAAGACCTGACGACCGGCAGGCTGCGGGTCGCGGATCTCGCCATCAACAACGCCCTGGTTACCAGCGCATTCAGGGTCGATATCCTGAAGACGATGCCGGCCGACGCCCTGACAGCCAGTACCACGACAACTGAGTTGCAGAAGGAGCATGCCCTGGTTTTGGCGGCCTTTGCCCAACTGATGCTGAGCCAGGGGAAAGATCTGCACGCAGTGGTAGCCGAAATCAAAGACTCCATCGGTGCAGACGGCAAGATCGGCATTCAGGTCGCCGCACAGTTCCAGGCAGCCCTGGCCAGCTTCGCCCAAAGCTCCGCCAATAAGACCGGCATCAATGATATTTCAACCACCACCCTCATCAATATCGGCGGAACGTCGCGCACACTTACCGTCTCCGTCGCAGGCACCGCGTCACTTATTGGCGGCATCGAAATAGACGTCGTGCTTCCCCCCGGGGTGACCGTCAAGGCGGCGAGCGACGGCAGCGTGTCGGGCGCCGGCCTGCAGGCGCTGGGTGGCGCATTGGGGAACGCGCTCCTGGCAGACCATTACACCCCGGCGACCGCCAGCGCGCGTGGCAGGGTGAGGGTCGGCTTCATCTCCGCCGCAGGTTTCGCCGCGGGAGGGCTTTTTACCCTGCAGTGCGACATCGCTCCCGATGCAGCCCCTCAAAGTGCTGATTTCGTGCTGACTTTGCTGGACGCGTTCGATAAACAGAGTATTGCGCTGACCGGCTTGAGTCTGAGTGCGGATTTGGGGCAATAGGCGGGGATCTGCAATTTCGCCACGGGAAAATGAAAAGCTTTAACGCAAAGACGCAAAGGCGCTAAGACGCAAAGACGCAAAGACGCAAAGAAAGAAAGGCAAAGGAGGAAAGGCAAAGAAACAAAGGAGGGAAAACGGGCTAATAGCCGTTTCTTGTTTTGCCTTTCCCTTGTTTCGCCTCTCCTTTGTTTTGTCTTTAACTTTGCGTCTTTGCGTCTTTGCGTTAAATCGTTTGATTCAATCTTTGACTCAATCTTTTGATTTTGTTAAGCCAGTTCCAGCGAAACGATCATTTTCTTCAGCTCCGAAACGGTGTACGGCTTCTGCAGAAAGCCTGCGAGCCCCTTGCCGACGAACTTCTGGGTCACCTCGTGCTCGTTGTAACCGCTGGTCATGATGACTTTCACGCCGGAGGAGACCTTGCGCAACTCCCGAAAACACTGCTCTCCGTCCAGGTGCGGCATGGTCAGGTCCAGGATCACGAAGGCGATCCCCGCGGTGGCCTTGAAGATGTCTACTCCTTCCTGCCCGTCCTCGGCAGTGATGACCTGAAAGCCGAACTCCCTCAGCATCTCGCTCCCGATACCGCGCACCGTCTCCTCGTCGTCCACCAGCAGCACGGTGCCGCTTCCCCGCCACTCCTCTTCCCGGTTTTCCAGGTTGAACACCTCGGCAGGCCGGCCGCTGGCCGGGAGCAGTATCTTTAAGGTCGATCCCTTCTCCGGCTCACTGTAAACCCTGATCGCCCCCTTGTGCCCTTTGACGATGCCGAGCACCGCGGCCATGCCGAGCCCCCGGCCGGAAAACTTGGTGGTGAAAAACGGATCGAAAACCCGCGCCAGGGTCTCCCGGGTCATGCCGCACCCGGTGTCGGCCACCTCCAGGTAGACGTACAGCCCGTCACCGATATTCTCGCTCAGCCAGACGTTCTTCAGGTAGTTCTTGTCGCAGTCCATGCAGCCGGTCGTGATGGCGATGACGCCGCTTTGGTCGCCGATCGCCTCGGAGGCGTTGATCACCAGGTTCATGACGATCTGGCGCAACTGGGTGGCATCGACCTCCACGGCCGGAAGGTTGCGGGCGAGGTTCAGGCGCAGCACCGCCTTCTTGGAGATGGAGACCTGCAGCATGTGCAGCATCTCCTCCAAAAGGACGTTGAGGTCGAGGTCCTCGACCACGAACTTCCCTTTGCCGGAGTAGGCCAGCATCTGCTTGGCCAGGTCGGCTGCCCGGGCCGAGGCCTTTTCGATCTGGCGCAGGTTCTCCACGGCGGGCGACTCCCGGTTGATGCGCATCAGCGCGAGGTCGGCGTTGCCGATGATCGACATCAGGATGTTGTTGAAGTCGTGAGCGATGCCGCCCGCCAGGACCCCGAGGCTTTCCAGCTTCTGGACATGAAGCATCTGCTCCTGCATGAGCCGGTGCTCGGCCTCGGCGCGTTTGCGCTCCGAGATGTCCTGCATGACGGCGACAAACTGGATGCCGTCCCCCGCCGGCCCCTCCAGGGGGGAAATGGATGCCTCGATGCTGAAGAGCTCCCCCGCTTTTTTCCGGCTGGTTATTTCGCCGCGCCAGGCGGCGCCGCGAGTCATCCTGTCCCGGAGTTTTTCGAAACTCTCGAAAGGGGCCGCGTTGGCCATCAGTATCCGCAAGTCCTCCCCGGCCACCTCGGCTGAGCTGTACCCGGTGACTTCACTGAACTTGGGGTTGGTGTACTCTATGGCACCTTCCTGGTTGGTGATGACGACCATGTCGGTGCTTTGCTCGATGACGCGGGAGAGTTTGCCGATGAACTCGCTCTGCACCTTGAGGCGCCGCTCCATGGTTATTCGGGCGAAGCAGGCGTCGATGGACTCGAAGAGCGCCTCAAACTCGACCGGCTTCAGCAGGTAGCGGCTGATGCCGATTTTGATCGCGTCCGTCAGGTGGTGGGTGTCGCTTATCGCGGTGATTGCGATAATTTCCGCGCCGGGGTTCAACTGCTTTATTCTTGACGCCATCTGGATGCCGTTCATGCCCGGCATGTTGACGTCGGTTATGACGATGTCGGGGAGGTGTCTTTGGTAAAGTTCCAGCCCTGCCTGGCCGTTTTCGGCGACGTGGACCGTGCAGCCGGAATATTTCAGGGCGATGGTGAGGTGCAAAGATGCGACGGCGGCTTTATCGTCCTCGACAATCAGTAGGGAGAGTGCTTTAGGTGAACCTTGAAGGGATTCCATAGCGTACCTGAAAGAGAGTTGAGTTTGGCAAACTAAGTGAAAACGCCGTCAGCTTTGATGGGCGCTAAGGGTTTTTCTGAGCTGCAGAATATTAATATTGCTTAAAATTTATCGAGAGAATAGAATGTTTCAGCATTAAAATGTTTCGGCTAGTGTGGTAACTTTCTAAAGTTCTATTTACTGCCATTTTTTTGTAAGTTGTTGTCCTACGTCCATGTAAGAGTCGCGCCTGTAGTACTGTGCCTAGTCTAAGGTACATTGCACTGCACATTTACTTCAGTGTTCCCTCTGGCACCAGGCTTGATACACCACCCTGATCTAGTAACACAGGAGAAATTTTCGCAGTGCAACCTTTTGAGGGAATCAAAGCCAGCGCTCCTCGGAAGGAAACGGAGCGGCAACTGGGGCGCCGGTTGTCAGGAAGGTAGGAAAATTCAACTCGGGATAGGAGTATCCCTTATGGAAACCACCAGAGAGCAGAACCTGGCAGCCGCCGCATGGCGCGGTCGGGCTGAAGTGCAACTGCGGGCGAAACAGGCCGGAGGCCTGGCCCCTTTCCGCTCCAGCGAAGAGATGCAGCGGCTCATCCACGAACTCGAGGTCCATCAGGTCGAACTTGAGATGCAGAATGAAGAGCTGCTTCAGGTTCGGGATGAGTTGGATATCACCTTGGACAAGTACACCGAACTCTTCGATTCCGGACCGGTCGGCTACCTGACCCTGGGACGCGACTCCGTCATCACTGCGCTAAGCCTCCGTACCGCTGACCTTCTGGGGGCGCCGCGCTCCCGCCTGCTCGGCAACCGTTTTGAGCGATTTGTCGCCTGCGAATCCCGCGCCTCCCTGGCGAGCTTCATGGAAAAGGTGTTCGCCACGCCCGGGAAAACCGTGGGCGAACTGGCGCTGCTGGCGGAAGGGCGGGCCCAACTCTTCGTGCGCATAGAAGCCGTCGCCGCATCCTCCGGGCGCGAGTGTTGCCTCGCCTTGATCGATTTGACGGAACGAAGGCGCATGGAGGAGGCGCTCTCGCAAAGCGAGCGGCGTTATCGCGCGGTCGTCGAGGAGCAGACCGAGCTCATCACCCGCTATCGCCCCGACGGCAGCTACACCTTCGTCAATCAGGCGTTCTGCCGGTTTTTCGGCAAGACCCCCGGCGAGGTGATCGGGAGCAACTGGCGGCCCGCTGCTCCCGCCGAAGAGATCCTGACCGTCGAGTCTCAGCCGAGCCAACTCTCTCGCGAGCATCCGGTCGCGGTGCTGGAAAATCGCGTGATTTCCGGCTGCGGCGAGGAACGCTGGATGCAGTTCATCAACCGGGCCTTTTTCGACGGGGAGGGGAGACTGGTCGAGACGCAGTGTGTGGGGCGCGACATCACCGAGCGCAAGCAAGCGGAAATAACGCTGGCCGAATCCAAGGCCCTGCTGAAGTCCGTCATCGAGAGCACCTCGGATGTGATCTGGTCTGTCGAGCCCGTGACCTTCAGCCTCTCCTCGTTCAACCTCAGTTTCAGCGAATTTCTCTTTTCGCGGTACGGTATCCGGATCAACTGCGGCATGCGCCCCGAGGATGTCTTCCCCCCTGGAGAGTTTGTCGAGAAGTGGCGCGCTTTCTACCGGCGCACCCTGGAGGAGGGCCCCTTCACCGTCGAATACGCGGTTTACGCCGGAGACCATGTCTTTGAGCTGACCTTCAATCCTCTCAAGCGCAACGGCACGGTCTTCGGCGTCTCCGTCTTCGGAAAGGAGATCACTGCGCGCAAACAGGCCGAAGAGACCCTGAAGCGGTATGCCCGGCGCCTGATTGTGCTGGAGGAGGAACTGAGAAAAAGGATCGCCATGGAACTGCATGACGACGTCGGGCAGGAGCTGACTGCGCTCGGCCTTAACCTGGCGTACCTCGACAAGTGCCTTCCGGTCGAGATCATGGACAAATTCCGTCCCGTACTGGAAGACTCGCGGGAACTGACCAAGGAAATCAGCCGCAGCGTTCGGAACCTGATGGTGGAACTGCGCCCCCCGCAACTGGACGAGTACGGGCTGGCGCCGGCCCTGCGCTGCTATGGGGAGCAGTACGCCCAGCGGACCGGCATCGCAGTCTCTGTCGAGGTCGATTTCGACTTTCCCAGGCTGGCAGGAAAGATTGAGCCTGCCCTCTTTCGCATCACCCAGGAGGCGCTCAACAATGTCGCAAAATATGCGGCAGCGACGAAGGTACTGATATCCCTTCGTAACGACGGCCCTTTGACACAGCTCCTGATCCGCGACGACGGCAAGGGGTTCATACCGCAGGGGGCCTCGCTGCAGCCGATGGGGTCCGGTTGGGGGCTTACCATCATGCGCGAGAGGGCGGAACTGGTCGGCGCCAGATTCCGGCTGGAAACGGCCCGCGGAACGGGCACCTCGATCATCGTCGAAATGGCAGGTTAAGGGGTTTATCCCCCCTATGGAAATAGGGGGGAAGCCGAACGTAGAGAGGCAGGGGGGGGATTTGCCCGGGCTAAAGACCCCCCTGTCTCGCTAC
>Ga0209123_1001311_pt1 | contig 25169 bp, 22 predicted proteins | sample BarGraIncu00431A_FD_184500 | JGI IMG/M metagenome (GOLD analysis project Ga0209123, IMG submission 184500) | Arctic peat soil microbial communities from Barrow, Alaska, USA - Barrow Graham LP Incubations 004-31A (SPAdes) (version 2) | ecosystem: Environmental > Terrestrial > Soil > Wetlands >...
CGGTATCGATAGGCTATGATATAAAAACGAAAAAAGATCAAGATGTTCAAACTCTTCTAAAAAACGCAGAGAATTTCATGTATCAACATAAAATGTATGATAGTGCCAGTTTAAAAAATCGAACAATTGAATTAATAATGAAAACACTATTTGAGAAAAGTAATCGCGAAATGCTTCATTCTGCTCGAGTAAGCGAGATATGCGAAATGATAGCTACTAGTATCGGACTAAATAAAGATGAAGTAAACAAAATTCGAGTGACAGGCTTAATGCATGATATTGGTAAAATTGGAGTAGATGAAAAAATATTAAATAGCAATACAAAATTAGGTGATTCTGAATGGAGTGAAATTAAGAAACATCCGGAAGCAGGATTTCGAATTTTAAATGGGTCAGTCGAGTTTCATGAGATTGCAAATGATGTTTTACAACATCATGAACGTTGGGATGGAAACGGTTATCCTAAAGGACTGAAAGGCGAAGAAATCTCGATTAATGCTCGAATCATCGCGATTGCTGATACTTTTGATGCACTCGTTTCAGATCGAGCTTATCGAAAAGCGTATAGTAAAGAATATGCAATTAACGAAATCATTCGCTGTTCTGGAACGCAATTTGATCCGGAATTAGTAAAAGTATTTATTGAATGTATTAAGTAAATAGCCTAGTATTTTATTGAATTTGAAGCATGATATTTGCTGTTATGCGTTTCAGTTACGAAAAAAAGAAAGGAAGGAATAATATGGCGTCAGAAATTAGCAAAGATGAAATACTAACAAATCTCTTCGAAGGAGTTTATTTTGTTGATAAAAACCGCGAAATATCAACATGGAATAAAGGTGCCGAACAAATTACTGGTTTTTCTGCGAATGAGGTAGTAAAGCGAAGGTGTTATGATAACATTCTTAATCATGTTGATGAAAATGGAATTGCATTATGTTTTCAAGGTTGCCCTCTACAAGCAACGATGAATGATGGAAAAGCAAGGGAGGCAGACGTTTATCTCCAACATAAAAAGGGCTACAGAGTACCAGTAACTGTTAGAGCGATACCTTTGTACAACGATGAAAAAGAACTAGTTGGAGCAATGGAATTTTTTAGTGAAAACAAAAACGATAAAATTCTTTTAAATAAGATTGAACAATACCGGAAAGAATCGAATGAAGATTCTTTAACAAAACTTTCGAATCGGAGATATTTGGAAGCAATAATAGAATCGAAAATCAGAGAATTTAGGACAGTTGATATTCCTTTTGGAATTGCATTTTTTGATATTGATGATTTTAAAAAGGTGAATGACACGTATGGTCATGATGCTGGTGACGAAGTTCTAAAAATAATTGCAAAAACAGCACAGATTAATTTACGCAATAATGATTTTATAGCTCGTTGGGGCGGAGAAGAATTTGTCATTGTGTTTTCTAGTTTGGATCAGTCGGGTATTAGTGTAGTTTCTGAAAAGGTTAGGCACTTGATTGAATCATCTGAAATTCGATCAAATGAATCAAAGATACATGTATCTGTTTCTATTGGGTCAACGATTTCAATTGAGACAGACACAGTGGAAAGTATTATAAAGAGAGCGGATGAGTTAATGTATATTAGCAAAATCAATGGGAAAAATAGAGTTACAATAGGGTGAATAATTATTTAAGTGGATAGGCAACAGTAAATTAGACAGTTTTTATAAGTGACCTATTTTTATACTCGATGGGACTTAGATACCCGAGAGTTGAATGGATTCTTTTCTGATTGAATCAGGATACAAATGAATTTAGCTCGATATTCAACTGATCCAAAGATCTGAACTTCCTGTGTCTTACGAATTCTGTTTTGATGAGCTTGAAGGTCGCTTCGGCAACAGCGTTATCATAAGGACAACCCTTCAACCTTAAAGAGCACTGAATCTTGAAAGTCGCCATGACCTCATCTATTAAAGCATTCTTGAATTCATTCCCGCGGAGGGGTGAAAGATCTGAATAAGATTAAGACTGACCTTGAATTCAGTCGTATACGTTCTTCTTTCTCTGCGGTTAGACATCAATAGATCTCTTTCTTTTCTTCTAAGTTTACAGGTTCCTATTTTATCTGTCCAGTTTAGTGTAACCTATCCAATCAGTTAAAAAATAGGGGTCGATTTTCTCAAAAGTATCGATCTCTTTTTTATGCTAAAACCCTTACTTAAAGGCTATAACGACATTTTCCGGCACGTAATATTACCTTAGGGTTATATTGCAGTTCTAGTCAGGTAGTCAAATGGTTGTATGTATCTATTTTTCCATATAAGTAGTAACATGAATATATACAAGTAGGCAAATTGTGGTAGGCATAAAGATGCCTCCTTAGTCGTTCAAGCCTTCGCCAAAGTGAAGGACAACCCAAACCAGATGCAGTTATTTCATATCGATCGAGGCAATGAATTCAAGAATCGTTTGATCGATGAAGTCATGGATACATTTGAAATAAAGCGGTCCTTGAGTATAAAAGGCTGTCCATACGATAACGTGGTCGCCGAGGAAACCTTCAAATTCGTTAAGACGGAATTCATCAAATCCCATCTTTTCAGTTTGCCGGTTCAGTTGAATAATGAACTGAAAGCCTATGTCTCCTGATTCAATTTGATGCGAATCGATCCGGCACTCGCGTATCTAAATCCCATCGAGTTTAAAAACAAGGCCTTTATAAAAACTGTCTAGTTTACTGTCACCAATTCAAATTAATGTTGAAGGAGGGTAAGTAGAATGACTAAATACTTGACTAAAAACAATATATTATGGGCGGCTTTATGGGGTTTTGTGTTTGTGACGTTATATTTAGCTCAATCTTATAATTACTTATTCTTTCACACAACAGTTGAAGTGATGAGTGTGTTGCCTTCGATTATGATCTTCATGATTGTGTTATACCTTTGGAACTATTTGAAAGACAATAACTTCCTATCCTTTATTGGTATTAGTCTCTTCTTTATAGGAGTCATTGATTTTATTCATATGATGGCATATAAGGGCATGCCAATTTTCGTCGGCTTTGATTCTAATTTACCTACGCAATTATGGATTTTAGCTCGTTATATGCAAATGGTTTCATTTGTCATAGCAGCAATCCTCATCGGTCGAGCGAGACATGTAAATAAAATGAAGATTATCATCATCTATACCGTAGTTGTATTGGTGATGTTATGGTCGATTTTTATCAGTAAAATATTTCCTGATGCCTTTATAGAGGGTACTGGATTGACAAGTTACAAGGTGATCAGTGAATATGCCATATCTATAGGATTATTACTAAGTGGGGTTATTATTTGGAAAAAAAGAGAGAACTTTACTGGAAATATGGTGCAGTTACTTTTGATATCGATTTTATTTCAGATTTTCTCTGAATTATCTTTTAGTTCTTATATAAGTGTATATGGATTCTCAAATTTTCTTGGACATTTTTTTAAAGTTATATGGGTGATGCTGCTTTACCGCGCCATACTTGGCCCTGCTATTGAAAGTTCGAGAGAGTTGTTATTTAAAGAACTTGTTGCAAGTGAAAAGCAATTGAAAGAAAGTGAAGAAAAATATAGACTTCTTACAGAGAATGCATCCGATGTAATATGGGTATTCAATTTGTCGAAAGAAGAATTCTCATATATTAGCCCTGCGGTTTTTCGCCTGACAGGATTTACACAGAAAGAAGCAATACAGAAAAATCTGGAAGAATCCATGACTCCTGAATCCGCTGTAGTTATTAGGGAAGTTATTGCTCGTAACATGGATATTTTTATCAGAAATCCGAATGATTCAAATTACTTTATAATGGAGATTCAGCAACTATGTAAAAACGGAGACATAATATGGGTTGAGTTATCGGCAAAAAGCAGATTCAATGCTGAAGGTCAAATCGAAATTGTGGGTATAAGCCGTAACATTGAGGAGAGAAAGAAGGATCAGTTGAAAAACCTGTATCTGAGTTATCACGATCAGCTTACCGGATTATATAACCGCAGGTTTTATGAAGAAGAGTTACTAAGGCTTGATACAAAAAGGAATCTTCCTTTGACGATTGCAATTGGAGATATTAATGGCCTTAAATTAATCAATGATTCCTTCGGACACCTCATGGGAGACGAACTGCTTAAAAGGGCTGCATGGGTGATTAAAGAAGCCTGCAGAGATGATGATATCGTTGCGAGGGTTGGCGGTGATGAATTTGTGATTATACTTCCTAAAACTGAAACATTAGAAGCAGAAAAAATCGCAATTCGTATTAGTAAATTGGCAAAGGAGAAGAAATTAGGAGTAATTGAGCCTTCCATTTCTTTTGGCTACGAGACTAAAACATCAATGGAGCAAAAGATAGAGGATATATTTAAAAGTGCTGAAGACCATATGTATCGTAATAAACTTTATGAGAGCACCAGTATTAAAAGCAAAACAATTGATATTATTATGAGTGCTCTCTATGAAAAAAATCCCAGAGAGTCGCTTCATTCAAGGAGAGTAAGTGAAGTTTGTGGATTTATTGCACAGAGTATGAACCTTAGCAGCGATTATATCAAGCAGATTAAAATTGCTGGGCTGATGCATGATATTGGGAAAATTGGATTAGATGAAAAAATACTTAACAGCGTAGTAAAACTTAACGAAGAAGAATGGAAAGAAATAAAAAGACACCCAGAAATAAGTTATCGTATTTTAAGCTCTGCCAATGAATTTTCTGAGATTGCCGATTTTGCTTTAGCCCATCACGAAAGATGGGATGGGCACGGCTATCCAAAAGGTATTAAGGGTGAAGATATCCCACTACCTGCAAGGATTATAGCCATTGCTGATTCTTTTGACGCAATGACAAATGGTCGGCCATATAAGAAAGCATATGACGAGAATGATGCAATTGAAGAAATCAAGAGGTGTTCCGGATCACAATTTGATCCCAAAATTGTAGAAGTATTCGTTAAGCATTATAAACAGTGATCGAGGCTGTCAGTATAGTAGTAAAGCGTATCATCTTTATCTTGAAAAGCAGAATTCGCTAGATATAAAGTGTACAATGAAGAAAAAGGTGTAAACCATATGTATAAAAAACTATTGAAAGGAGAGCTATTATATGAATATGAATAAATGTACAAGAACAGCATTACTTTTATTAGCATTATCGATATTATGTTTTTCGCTTATTGGATGCAGTGCAAAACAAGATAATTCGGTACAAGCATTAGAAACAAAAAAAATCGCCGAATCCTTTATACAATCATATAATAATGGTGATGCGGATGCCTGCATCAATCTTCTGAAGAGTGATATTATCATGGAACAAACGACACTGGAAACTATTATATATCAAGATTCAAGGTTTATTATTGAGACATTCAAAAATAATATTGCATTGAATCATAATTGGAAAGTCATAGAGTATCTTCATAATTCTGAAAACAGTATAACGATTCGTATTGAAGAAACTGGAGAGGATGTGAAACTTGCAGGTATTGACTTTATAGGTTCTGAAATTACATTCGAGGTAAAGGATGGAAAAATCGCGAAAATAATTACGGTTATCGATAAAAAGTCGGTTGAACAAATAGCAAAAAATATGAATGGCGGCATTGGTGTTGGTATTGATATTAAACCAGACAGAGTTGTTATAACAAGTGTTGTTGCCAATTCTCCGGCTGAAAAAGTGGGGTTGAAGCAGGGGGATGAAATTATTGAAATAGATGGTATCAAGTGCTCTGATATGAAGCAAGGGGAGCAGCTAGTAAGAATCAGAGGTCTCGTCGGCAGTAAGATTTTGTTAAAAATTAGATATTCTGATACACAAGAAACGTTTATTATCGAATTGATCAGAGCAGACATTTCAAAACTTCCCAGTAAATAAGCGAGTTTAAGCTAATCTACGTTAAAGGCAAAAGCTCTTTCGGGACTAATATCGAAAGTAGTTGACGCTACATATAGAATGAAGAGGGATCTTATGAAAATCAAAGGTTGGCATTTAGTCGTTTTAGCAATCATTGTTTTCATCTTGGATTTCTTTACATTAGGAAATCGTCAGGTTATTGATAATCAGATAACCAATCAAATTGCGGTCGTCATTGCATTGCTTTGTGTTTTGGTTTTTTTGTTTGGGATTATTAAAACTCTGTACGATTTATTTGCTAAGAATAAAAAAGCAAAGAAAATTAATAGAGAGCGGGAAGAACAAGGACTGAAATATATTTCCGAAGGAAATATAAAGAAAGCAAAAGAAAAAAAGAAATGGCAACCGGTTAATATAATACTGGGGTTATTAATGATCGGTCTTATTGTTTATTTTAATGGACCCCAGAATGGATTACAAAGCATCGTCGCGTATTCAAGATTAATTCCCGCTATTGTGCTTATTTTAACGAAAAAGAACAACATTATCGCGTTAAGCGTTTTACTTCTTTTTGGATTGACAATATTTATCCTGCCTACTGGTGATGCTTTTATGTTTTTGATTGCAATAATTTATATGTTTATTTCAATGATACTTCGATTATTTAAAATCAAATGGCATATCGTGATAGGATTGATTGCTGCTTTGATTATAGGATTCGGTCTTTTATGGGAAAACACGAATATTGCAGTTCCTGAAAACAGTATAACTATCATTAAAGAAATAAATAATGAGAATAGTATAGAATTAGTTGATGATACCGGTAAAATATCAACAACATTCAATGTCAATCGAGTTATTTCCCCCAGTGGAAAAGGATTGCAAGAGGGCATATGGTATGCCTATCGAATTGTCCAGGCAAGAGAAGGCGGTGGAGGCAGAGCGATTTATCCATTAGATAAGTGGCCAATCTTTAAAATAGAGAAGAATGGAGATACTGTTCAGCGTGGAATAATTACGCGTTGGCTTAATTTAAAGGATATTGCTGTGCGCAATGAATTTAACAAAGATTTCTGGCTCCCTTTAAGTATCGGTGATTATACAATTCAGCTTGTCAGAATAGAGAAACCTAAAGGGATAATTGTTGCAGAACATGATTTTTCAATCGTTGCTTATGATAAAGAAATGATATCAAAGTTAGCAGCTTATCTTACGGTAGCGGGTGACTCAAATAAATATTATGATAGCTATACAAGAAAAGGATCCGAATCCATGACAGTCTGGGTGCAATCTCCAAAAGGAGAAGTGATATGCGGAACAGTGAAAAGATACATGACAAATTATAGTGGCGACATTGATAAAGAATCTTGGATTGGGATTACGGAAAGTTCATTTTGTACAAATATCAATGGTGAGCCAGTAACACTGTGGAGTTTAGGTGGTAACCCACTGCCTGGCATTTATCATTTAGAAATCATGATCGATGGTAATGTAGTTTTTGATCTAAAATATATAATATAATTGCGAAACAGTACTTTCGCTTGCGGTGCAGTGTAGAGTTGAGTGCCTTCAATAATCAGGCAACAGTAAAAATGACTTGCCTAGTGCGTCTTACCCTTTGAGGAACCTACATGGATCGGATCCGGATGCTAACAAAACAGGTTCAATCCTATCGTCAACATTACGGCGGAGTTTATAAAGCAAAGATGTATTATCTAAATAATCTCCCTTGATCTCATCAATAATATTAGCAATATCAATATCACTTTCAGAATTAGCAGTCCCTTTTGCATATGAACCAAAAAGGTTAATCTGACGTGGTGAAAATTCTTGCAAATTTGTTCAATATATTGATTAATTATCGTGTAACTTAATAGTACGAAAATGACATTCTGCTGATTTTTATTCTTAATGATTCCATAAAAAAACCCGTTTCACAGCGGATTCTCCATGTTTTCACGCTTTTCTTCCATCTGTTGTTTAATCCCTTTATGACTGTTAGGAACGTAGGTCTCGTCGATTTCTACAATCCCCTCACCTGCTCCATAAATCAAAAAGCACCTTTTAGGTACTTTTCTTTATGTTTTTTACTTATTTGTAAAAAAGTTGAAGGGAAACTGAATAAGTTTCTTGTAAATTTTACTTATATATGTGCAATTGACCGATGCGTTGTAAAAGCATTCAGGCTATGTTATAGTTATTAAACGGTAGTGAAAGAATAGTAAGTATAAATCGAGATAAATGAAATAAATAAAAGTAAATTAACTATTAATTATTTCATTATCATGAATGTATTTACTTAATTCGCTTTAATTCAGATATAAAATGCTTAATTCCAATAAAGAACGGAGGTACAGTTTATGAAAAAATTGTTTTTGACTGCTTTGAGCATAGTGTTGTTAATAGCACTAATACAAATTCAACCTATTCTTGTTAGAGTTGCCTTATTGGTTTACTTGTCAATAAGAATATTAGATGGAATGGTTATTGCTTTAACTGGACAATCTGACGGATGGTGGGTGTCACAGCCAATCATTCAAATTTTTAATAAAAAATTTACTTCAACAACAACGATGAGCGCAGATGTATACCCACCCAATTCATATGAGGATGCCATGTGTAGGGCAGCTCAATTATGAACAAAAAAAATAAAAATATATTAATAGTAGCTTTTCTGATAGGAGTAGTTTTATATTTCACAATTAGTGTACTTTTATTATAATCTAACTATGTATTTTAGATTTTATCAAATAATGAACCGACAAATATTGAACGGAAAATGATAGTTCTTAAAATAATAAAGTTAAAACTATTAAAAAAGTGTTAAGTCATAGCATTGAAAACAATCAGAGTTGAAATGCTTGAACAACGAAATATCATTGACTATATAGATCGTTTTGAATATAGTTGAATTCACTATAAGCAAATAGTATAAAGAAATTTTAGTGTTATACAAGAAACAGAACAGTAGTACTTAATCCCATCATCATTTGCTCCTAAAAAATCAAAGCACCAATGGCACTTTTTTTGTATGTCATTTATAAAAGCTGTCTAGTTTACAGTTGTATTTTTCAATAAACCACTAAGTACAGAAAACAATATTATCAACGTCTGTTTTATCAGGGAATTCGTTGGTTAAAATCGAATCAAATTCTTCCAAGAGTGCAAAACAGACAATTCCTTTTTCATTGCGCTTACTGCTGTCGGCAACAAGATAACTGTGTTCGCTGTTTAGCATTGCATATTTTTTGAAACTACTTGCCTCAAGTGTAGTACATGTGCATTGATGTGACTTGAGATTGAAACCGCTGGTTCCGATGAAAGCATGATCGAAACTGAACTGTTTGATAATATCAAGAAATAGAAAACCACCGACCAGTTTCAGTGCAGCATTAAATTCACCGGCACCGAAAATTACTTTAGCTGTATCGCTATGTTTGACCTTTTCGATGACCATGTAATTATTGGTTAGAATAGTCACATTCTTGTGGCGGATAAACTCATAAATAATGGCTGGGGTTGTTCCGCTGTCAATGAAAATACAGTCCCCATCGATAACAAGCCCCGATGCTCTTTTAGCTATCCGTTGTTTTTCGGCTAGATGGATGTCTGTCTTGCGATTGGAAGATAATTCGGATTCTTCATTGATTCTTCGGCTTTCCTTACTCAACTGAGCACCACCGTGTATCCTTCTTACTTTTCCTTCATTCTCAAGATTTGTAAGATCTCTTCGGATGGTAGCAGCAGAAGCATGGATCAAATCTACAAGTTCTTCGACGCTTACACTATCTAGTTGGTACAATTGCTCCAGAATTATCTCTTTTCTTTTTGTACTGATCATTGTGATACCTCTAATTTAAAATAGCACATCAAACAGTCAAATACAATCAAATGAGTATATATGATTTGATTGTATTAAGAATTGAGCAATAATCGATAGAAATGATTGAAAATGATTGAATAATAAGGAATTTCTAATTGAAAGTAAACTCTGTATCACCTATGATGCAGATAGAAACGGAGAACAATTATGAAAAAAATCTATCATATCGAGCCAGTATTTACAGAAGCAATTTGGGGAGGGCAGCAACTCATCCGAAAATACGGTTGGAAGACCAATTTGAATAATATCGGAGAAGCATATAATGTGATCGCAATGCCGGGCCATCTGGACTGCGATGTTTCGGAGACCGGAGAAAAACTGTCAGTCTTCTACCAGAAAAACAAAGACATGTTTAAGTGCGGTACCAAAGACTTTCCTGTCAGAGCAGCGATGTCATGTACGATGTATCCGATGTCGGTGCAGATCCATCCGGATAACGACTATGCGTTAGCTCATGACGGTAGATTAGGAAAACCTGACGGTGTCTACATATTGGAAGGAGAAGGGACAGTTGAATTCGGTCACTTCGCTAAAACAAGGAACGAATTCAGATCGATGGTCAACGAGCAGGCTTGGAATTCTTTACTGAGATATATCAATGTTGCAAAAGGTGATTTCCTTGATATGCCGCACGGAACTCTCCATGCGTTAGGAGCGAATATGATTTACTTTGAATTCTCGCAAAACGCTGATCTAACATATCGATTATTTGATTATAATCGCAAGCAACTCGACCCGAAGACCGGTGCACCCAGGGTCCTGCATATTGATAAGATCTGTGAGTGTGTCACAATCCCGCAATCTGAAACATCTGTTTCCAAGATCAAAAAGGTTGAATCCCGCGGTTGTTTAATTACCAGTTTTCACAGTGAACCGGGAGTCTACAGTTGCGGTAAGATCGAGGTAAAAGAGAAGGGAATTTATGCGCGAGATCAGTTCTATTTTCTCACTGTTATTGAAGGTGAAGGGACTGTTCAAGGGACCGATGTCAAAGGCGGAGAAACCTTATTTATTCCCTGTGAATTTGGGGATATCGAAATCAAGGGGAACATTGAATTGACATATGTTACTTATTTAAAGCCATAAGTTAACAATGCAGTTGAATGAATTTACTAGTCAAATTCAGCCATACTGATAAAAATTAGTAGAGACAAGCCTGGAGTGATCTGGGCTAATTCACTATTAATTTTGATGGATATAGATGTTTATTATAAAATTTGAACATTTAGTAATACTCAGAAAAAAAACATGAAACAGGAGGATATAAGACATGAAACTGCAAATAGCGATCGATCTTTGTAATACTGAAGAACTTTTAGAGTTGGTAAGTAATGTTAAAGATGTCGTCGATATCGTTGAGGTAGGTACTCCAATCATTATGTTGGAAGGGCAATTGGGAATCATTAAATTGCGAGAAAAATACCCGAATATGGTCATACTTGACGATACGAAAATCGTTGATGGTGGAAAGCTCGAAGCAGGTTATGCTTGTGCTGCCGGAGCTGATATCGTAACCGTACTTGCATGTGCAGATGATATAACAATCAAAGATGTAATTGAAGAGACACATAAACATCATCGAAAGACGATGGTAGATCTGATTAATGTAGCCGATGTAGTTTCTCGAGCGAAAGAAATTGATGAAATGGGTGCTGATTATATTTGTGTCCATACCGCATCGGATGTTCAAAAAACAGGAAAAAATCCATTGGACGAACTGAAAAAGATCAAATCTGTTGTTACGAATGCTAAGTTAGCTTGTGCTGGAGGAATAAATTTAAAAACAATTGCTTCTATTGTAGAACTTGAGCCGGAAATTGTGATTATCGGTAGTGGAATAACGATGGCTGAGGACCCGAAAGCAATGGCTGCTTTATACCAGTCATACATAAAAGGAGGTCACTAAATGGCTACAGTTGTTGAAAATGCATTATCTATTTTGGATGAACTAAAAAAAATTACTGAGTCACTGAGTAACGAACAAGCAGAGAATTTGGTAGATCTAATAATCGAAGCTAAAAAGAATAATAAAAAGGTATATTGTGCGGGTGCAGGACGATCATTATTAATGATAAGATCGTTCGCTATGCGACTCATGCATTTAGGATTAAGATCCTATGTGGTTGGGGAGACTTCCACTCCGGCGATCGAAAAAGAGGATGTTTTGATCTTTGGATCAGGTTCAGGAGAGACGGGTGCACTTACGATCATGATAAAAAAAGCACTTAAAGTTGGAGCCAAAGTCGCCTTAATTACGAGAAATCCAAAATCAACATTAGGATCTCAATCACAAATTATTCTTACAATACCCATTGAAAATGGGAAGAGCGGATTTCAACCAAGTGGTAGTACATTTGAGCAAGACATGTTGATTGTTTGTGATGCAATAGTTTTGAGAGTTATTGAAAAAGAAGCTGCGCTTGAAAAAGGAATAAGTATAGACTCATATATTATGCGATTTCACGCAAACCTAGAGTAATTTTAGAAATAGAATGGGGTTAGAAAACATAGACTATAAATGTATCAATAAGGTTTCTTGCATTTCGGTCGTACCTCCCCTCACAAGTTACAAGTGAATATAATCAATTATTAATTGAGGGGGGACCTTTTTTTTATGAAAACTTTTTAAGGAAAACACTAAATCTTCAAAAAAGTGCTGAAAAATAATTGAAATGAAACTTGCAAACGATTGAAAAAGTGACGTTGAATGAACAAGTAGATTTGCAATTTATTCATATGATAGGTTTTTAATGTCGATTTTCTCATCATTTTAAGCTAATTAGTCTCAAATAACTGAAATTGTATCATATTTACTGTTGCTATTTCATATTATCGATTAGTATCAGAAAATAATATGTTATAATCCATATACATATCATAAAAGCCGATGATTACAAACTGAAAGTAATTATGTCGAAAACACATGAATCAAAATCTAAACCGAATATCAGAAATCTTGCTTTATAAAGTTGGCAGAGATGTCAGTATTTTTAATTCGGAGTTTGTCGAAAGGATTATTTGCGAACGTAAAAATAAAACCGGTGTCGAGTTAGATGAAGATTACATCAAGGTTTTAGAGAAAGACGATCACGAAACACGATTATTGAATGACAATCTCAATAATAATACCAGCCAATTTTTTAGAGATGAGTTAACATTTTCTATCCTGGAACACACTTTATTATCTCGTTTGATCTATGAAAACAATGGAAAGCGGGAAATCAGAATTTGGTCAGCCGGTTGTGCAAAAGGGCAAGAACCCTATTCAATTGGCATCACGTTTGAAGAATTGCAACGGAAACTTGGCAAAAAGATCCCTTATCGCATTTTCGCAACTGATATTTCTGAAGCAACCATATCGCATGCAAAAAAAGGTATTTATGAGTTTAACGCTGTTGAAAAAGTAAAATTGAAAGATATTGATCGATATTTTACGATCAAAAATGATTCATATATTCTTAAAGAATCAGTCAAGAATAATATATCGTTCTCACAACAGGATCTTTGTGATGCAGACTATCAATATCCCATAGAAAGTATATATGGCGATTTTGATTTGATCTTTTGTTGTAATGTTTTAATTTATTATCAACCAATACAGCAAAAAATGATCATCGAAAAACTAATACAAGCGTTAGCCAACAATGGATTTCTAATTATAGGGGAGTCTGAAAGATTATTGATGACTCAATATCATGAACTTAAGTATCTTGGACTTAATACTTCTATTTTTCAATTAAAAGCGAGGAAAAAGAATGAAACTTAGAGACACGAAAATTGGACTTCAACTAATTCTAACTTTTATTGCCATTTTTATCTTTTTTAGTACCATAGGGGTCATCGCTATTGTAGATTCAAATGTATCGCAAAGTAATATGAATACATTATATCTGCATCCTTATGAAGTAAGGAGAGCCATATCTACTATTAGAATTGCTTTGACTGATCTGCAATTGCAGCAACGTGATTTTAGTCATATCGCTGACGAAACATTAGCTCAAAAGATCCTTGATCAAATGAGTCTCGAGAACCTCGAAGTCCTCGATAATATTGATATCTTGGATTCTTTGTATTTGGGATCGCATACAGACATCTTAGCTATTAAACAAGAGTATGCACTTTGGAAAGGTGCATATGATTCGGACACACAACTCATTTTAGATGGGAATAGCAGTGCGTATACCAATAATATCTTGGTTAATGGAAAAACGGACGTCAAAATTGCTTCACTCAATTCAGCCGTTAAAATTGTCGATGATTTTGCACAATCGACCGCAAATTCTCTTTATCAGAACTCGATTAAGAAAAACAACGATTTATTTACGCAGATGTTAGTTACAATATTCGCGATATTCATTTTACTTGGTTTAATTAGTTACTATCTGATCAGAAACATTAAAAAACCAATTTTGACTATAAATGAAGCTGTAGAAAAGTTCCACAATGGAGAAATGAACTCTCGAATCAAGTATAACAGGCACAATGAATTCGGTGTGATTACAGAATCAATCAATAAAATGGCAGATAAAGTACAAATAGCCAGCGTCGTTGCCGATCGGATTAATAATATATCGAGAATCATGCTGAGTGAAGAGGATACGAATCAGTTTTTTAAGAAGACGTTAGCTCAATTAATGATAGATACCAATGCTCAGATTGCAGCAGTCTACTCCTACAATTCCAATAATAAGATGTTTGATTATTTGATTTCGATTGGTGGAACTCAAGAAATCAAACAATCGTTCAGTGCCACTGATTTTGAAGGAGAGTTGGGTCTATCCTTTGCAAGTCGTAAAGTCAGTATCGTAAAAAATATCTCAGATCAGACACGTTTTGTCTATAAGACAGGCTCGGGGAATTTGTTACCTCATGAAATTATGACGATTCCGGTTATTTCCAAACAAGAACTGGTAGCTGTCATCTCTTTGGTTACGCTTAATAGCTTTGACGAATTAGCCTTCCAGTTCATTGAAAGCATCGTAGTAACGATGGGCATTCGTATTGAGGGAGTTCTTGCTGCACAAGAAATCAAACAGTATAAAGAAACCTTAGAGAGGGCCAATTTCGAATTACAAGAGAACGAAAAAGAACTCTCAATCCAAACCGTAGAGTTGATTCAACAAAATACTGAACTGGAAATACAGAAGAATCAATTGGATGAGGCCAGTAAACTTAAAACCAGTTTTCTTTCGAACATGAGTCATGAACTGAGAACACCTTTGAATTCGGTCATCGCTTTATCTGGGATTCTGAACCGTCGTTTAGAAAATAAAGTCAGTCCTGAAGAATATGAATATCTTGAGATCATTGAAAGAAACGGCAAGAATCTGTTAGCTTTAATCAACGATATTTTGGATATATCCCGAATTGAAGCGGGTCGAGAAGAGATAACACTCAACAGTTTCGATATGATTAAAGTGATCAATGAAATGACCGATCTGATCAGACCTCAAGCAGAGATTAAAAATATTACGCTCACAACTACATCGGAGCACAAGGAACTTAGAATTTACAGCGACATAAAGAAGATTCAACATATTCTGCAAAATATCATTGGGAATGCGGTCAAGTTTACTGAAGAAGGTTCAGTCAAGGTGACAAGCAGAATCAATGAAGACCAGATTGAAATCATTGTTACGGATACCGGAATCGGGATTTCGGAAACCAATATACCCTCTATCTTCGATGAATTCAAACAAGCGGATGATAGTACTTCCAGACGTTACGGTGGAACAGGTCTCGGATTAGCAATTGCCAAGAAGTACGCTCTGCTTTTAAAAGGCAACATCAACATAAAGAGTGAACTGAATGTTGGATCAAGTTTTATCTTGAGTTTACCTATCCTTTTTGAAGATACCAATGATACCTCGACTCAAGAGGATATTTGTTTTGAAAGTACACCACAACCCAATCAAAATTCGGGAAATTTTATTAACAAAACAGTTTTATTGGTGGACGATAACGAAACAGCGCTGATCCAAATCAGAGATTTGCTTTCTGAGACAGGAATTCACGTTTTAACCGCAAACAGCGCCCAAGAAGCCTTTGTGATCATTGATAAAGTAATTCCGGATGCAATGGTATTGGATTTGATGATGCCTGAGATGGACGGTTTTAAAATGTTGGAAATCTTAAGAAATGCCCAACAAACAGCACATATCCCCGTCTTGATTCTGACAGCCCAACACATCAATAAAGAAGAATTGAAGTTTCTGAAACAAAACAATGTTCATGAGTTGATCTTAAAAGGTTCGATCAAACGGGAAAGCCTACAAAACGCGATAGGTAGTATGTTGAATCACAAACAAACAAAAAAAGCACCGCCTATGATACGTAAAGATACTGTAAAGCCGCTTGTTTTAGTGGTTGAGGATAATCCGGATAACATGATAACAGTGAAAGCGATGTTAGGCGAACAATATAAAATACTGGAAGCGATCAATGGAAAAGAAGCAATTCTTTTGGCGAAATCGGCACTACCGGATTTGATCCTGATGGATATTGCTTTGCCGATCGTTAACGGTATCGATGCGTTTAAGAAAATCAGAACGATGAGATCCTTGGACAATACCCCAGTCATTGCGTTGACGGCCAGTGCAATGGAACATGATCGTGAATCGATATTGCTTCACGGATTTGATGCTTTTATCGCGAAACCAATCAATGCCAAAGAATTCTTTAGCGTCATCGATGAGGTGTTATATGGCCGATAAACCACTTATTGTGTTAGCTATCGATGATAACCCTGATAATTTGGTAATCATCCGTGCTTATGTGAATGAAAGTTTTCCGGATTCATTTATCTATACAGCTCAGTCAGGTAAAGAAGGTATACTTATTGCGAATCAAGTAAACCCTGACGTAATTTTATTAGACATCAACATGCCAGACATGGATGGTTTTAAAGTCTGTCTAGCACTTAAAAGCGATCCTAGATTTGAAGATACACCCGTTATGTTTTTGACAGCTGTAAAAGCAGATAAAGAGAATCGGATCAGAGCGTTGGAAGTTGGCGGAGAGGCTTTTCTTTCCAAACCAATCGACATCAGTGAATTAAAAGCTCAGATCAAAGTCATGTGGAAAATCAGGATCTCCAATGTGGATAAACGCAATGAAAACATGCGACTAAGTAAGATGGTCAACGACAAAACAGAACAATTGGTTCACGCTCTTGATGAATTGAAGATCGCATATAAAGCACTTAGAGAAGAAAATGAAAATCGCAAGATAAGCGAGAATGAACTTGAGGTTGCGAAAAACAAATACGGGTCGCTCTTAAATGATTTACCTGCTTTGATTTGTGAGTTCAAAACCGATGGAACACTGATTTATGCCAACGAGACCTACTCGACGTATTTCCCTATACCTTCAACGATCGGCACAAATGATGAACCAATCAAGGACTCTTGGGAGAAGAGTTGGATACTGAATGTTGAGAAGCCTACTCGAACAACCATCGAACAAATCTTCCATAATGGGCAAGAGACTTGGATCGAGTGGACAGAGCGTGCTATCTTTGATAAGAAAAACAATGTGATTTCATTTTATGCGATCGGAGTGGATAATACAGAACGGATATTGGACAAAAAGAGCATAGAGAAATTACTCAATCAATTGCAATCGATGTTTAGTGGGCATAATGCTGTCATGCTGTTAATTGATCCGAAAAATGGCAAAATCATTGATTCAAATCCGTCTGCGACTAGATTTTACGGTTATTCCAAAACAGAATTACTGAGCATGAGAATTAATGAAATCAGTACGATGAGAGATAATCATCTAAATGTCGAAGGCTTTGATGCTTTTTCATTTGGAAGTAAACACACGACAGCTCAACATCGTCTTAAAGACGGGTCACTCAAAATGGTCGATATTTATTCAAGCCAAATTGACTATAGCGAAATCGTGGTGACCTATGCAATCATCTTTGATGTTAGTGATCGTGAAGAAGCCATTGAAGAGAATCGTTATCTCAGCTATCATGATCTTCTGACCGACTTATATAATCGTCGATATTTTGAAACCGAAATGGCAAGACTTGATGTCGTGCGTAATTGGCCGATGACTATTGTTATCGGAGATATCAATGGCTTAAAACTGATCAATGATTCTTTTGGTCATCTTGAAGGCGATGACTTCTTGAAACTTACCGCCGACATATTACGAAAAACGTTCCGAGAAGACGATATTATTGCCCGTGTCGGTGGGGATGAATTCGCAATCCTCTTGCCGAAAACAAGCAGAGAAGAAACAGAGGATGATCTTTCTCGCGTTAAGTTGTTGATTCAAGAAGTCATTAAGCAAAAACCATTATTGTCGATTTCTTTTGGATATGCGACCAAATCGGAAAGCAATTCTTTGATGAAAAACAAGATGATGGAAGCTGAAAACATGATGTATAGCAACAAAACATTTGAGAATACAAGTATGCGTAATAAATCAGTAAAACTGATTATGAATGCCTTATTTGAAAAGAGTGCTCGAGAACTAAACCATTCCAATCGAGTCAGTAAGATTTGTACACAAATCGCCGTCGCGATGGCGATGAGTCAAGATGAAGTCAACAGAGTAAAATTAGCCGGTTTGGTCCATGACATCGGTAAAATCGGTGTGGATGAAAAGATCCTCAATAAACCCTGCAAACTCGATGAACTTGAGTGGAAAGAAATCAAAAAACATCCTGAAGCGGGGTGGCGTATCCTTAGTAGTACAGATGAATTTTCAGAAGTTTCAAAGTTTATTCTTTGCCATCATGAACGTTGGAACGGTAGTGGCTACCCTAATCAACTTAAAGAGTATGATATTCCACTCGAATCCAGAATTATCTCGGTAGCCGACGCCTTTGATGCGATGACCAATAGCCGAACCTATAATCAAAAGGTATCCAAAGATCAGGCAATTACTGAACTTAGGAGTTTTTCCGGAACTCAATTCGATCCCGAAATCGTTGAAATCTTCATCACGAAAGTACTGGATCATTAAGACTCAATACCTAAAAACGATGATGACAGAAGTAAAAAACAACTAAACTTTCTACATGCGCACCACCAGAATACTGTATTAAAGTTTCATCTATATTGATTTAATGAACCTTTCTCATTAAGTTCGTAGTATGGAACTTTTTTGATTTGATGACTTCATATTTCGATCTATCGATTTAAACAGGGTAAATGCTCATATTTTTATGTTTTTAGATTATGTGGCCGATATAAAAAAACTATTGAATTAAAATAAGTTTTTCTGAGAAAGTACTTCAACTTCGACTATTTCTAGAATACCGGAGAATAAGCTCAAAGTTGCTTTCGGTAAAATTTCTGTTCTGATCAGTTGCTGATCGATTTTTTCGATGCTGCTTAATCGTTGATCACTTATTCTAAGATATTCATTAAAACAATCAAGCAGTGATATCGCTTTAACAGTAGAGGTATGAGCATTCCCAAATTGAGGAATAATCGAAACAGTCATTAATAGGTCAGAGGGTTCTTCAAAGAATCCTTTTTCATACAAAGATACTGTTCTGTCTTTGTATTCAAGATGGACAGAACCACGTGAACTATATATATTAAATTGAATTTTACTCAACCACTTATACTCATAACCGATTAACACAGAACAACAAAGCGCATCGAAATACTCTATTTCAGGTCCGGAGATCGTTCGAATCAGAATATTTCCATCCTGAATTTCATTTTTAAGTTTCATGTTGATTCTCCTTTTCAGAAATATAGTATATACTATGACGTAACGTGAGGTGCAATCAAAATATGAAGAAAGTTTCTGAAATTTCAAAGGAATTCAATGTCAGTATCAGAACGCTGCACTATTATGACAATTTCGGTTTGTTGGTTCCGGAAAAAAAGAACGGTGTTCGCTTCTACTCAGACGAAGACGAAAATAAATTGAAGATCATTCTATTTTACAGAGAATGCGATTTATCGTTATTAGAAATCAAAACATTGATAGATAAAAGTGATTTTAAACTGCTTGAACAAAAAAGAGATGAATTGATATCGAAGCGTAATCGTATCAATGAAATGATCATGTTCATAGACGAAATCAGTACACTAAAAAGACATCCTTCTTCAATCAAAGAAATCACGAATCCATTCGGAGTAATCATTCGCCAGATTGTCGGTGATGAGCAAACGAACAGTGTTTATAAATCACTGGATAAAATGGATGCATATCCGAAGAAACTTGAAGCTATTTTTGATCGGTTTCAAAAGATCAAAGATAATCCCGATGAGTTACACCAGTTGATTTCCGATTACTATTCATACTTTACTGTCGATCTACATATGGATATCATTCCGCTTAAATTCGGGGAAATTGTTAAAGACGGCTTAAAGACATCAAACTATTTGAACAAAGAAGATTCAACGATATTCACACTTGCACTTGATGAATTTACTTCGAACCATAAGAATTCGCTTGAGTAAAAAATCATCTTGATTCTCTTATTTTTGTACTAAACACTTTTTCTTTTATAGTTGCAATGTTGATCATAGATGTTCGGTAAAGGATAATCAATGTTTGAGATTTCTATTACAATCTTTTATTCGGGATAGATAAGATCAAAAATGCGAAGAGTGATTTTTAAGAAAAGGTAGATTTATTTAATCTAAGGTTATTTTCAGATATAATTAGTTAAGAATTAACTCGTTAATATTTTCGCCAAGGAGATAAAACATGGAAGTATTTGAAGAATATCTCGCACATATCGTTGATCCGCTCCAGCGCGCCAGAACAGTAGAAATATTTACTTGGATAAAGGAACAGTTTCCAACTCTGCTACCGAAGATCGCATGGAATCAACCGATGTTCACCGATCACGATACTTTCATTATTGGGTTCAGTACTGCGAAGCAACATTTAGCCATTGCACCTGAACGAGCAGGGATCATTCATTTTTCCGATGAGATCATCCAATCAGGGTATGAACATACCAATCAATTGTTGAAGTTTCGTTGGGACAGTCCGGTTGACTTCGAACTATTGAGAAAAATAATCGAGTTTAACATTACTAAAAAAAAGGATTGTACTACATTTTGGCGAAAATAGGATAAGCATGTAGAACCATAGAGCCTTATACTGCATACAAAAAAGTTCTCATTGCGAACTTTTTTACCTTATGATGAATTGTGTTTGACTTATTTTCCGCCTGCGAGGGTATACAACATTCTTTCACGTACCGTTTCCGTGTCTTTTCCGAGTATCTCCGCGAGTTTATAAGCAAATGGGAAAGGTGTTGCCGGCCCTTGACTTGTGATGATGTTTTGATCGACGACAACGACTTGATCGATAAAGTAAGCACTGGTCAATTTGTCTGCATATCCGGTATAACCGGTAACTTGTTTTCCTGCAATTACATCTGCTTTTTCCAGAACCAATGTTCCGGAACACATGGCTGCGATCAATTTGTTTTCTGTATTGAAAGTACGAACTGTTTTTATTACTTCTTCATTCTCCAATAAATTCTGCCCGCCGGGTCTTCCACCCGGTAAAACGATCATGTCATAAGTGTTGATTTCATCACTGAATGGTTGATCACCTTCGACATAGACACCATGCATTCCTTTAACAAGCTTATTTCCGAAATAGAAAGAGTCACATGTCAATCCTGATCTGCGCAGGATATCAACGATTATGAGAGTCTCGCTTTCTTCAAATCCCTCAGCCATAAGTACTGCGATCTTTTTCATCATGCGATCCCCTTAATTGAATTGAATGATTTTTGATACAACATCCGTTCTTTCACAGTTTTACTGTCACCGCCAAGCTGATCAACAAGGGTATAGGCGAATTCATATACGGTAGCCGGACCTCGACTTGTGATCAAGTTATTATCGATGACAACGATGTCTTCAAAAAAAGTTCCGGTCGAAACGATTCTCTTTTCATATCCGGGATATGCAGTGTAATTATGATCATCCAACAAACCTGCTTTTTCAAGAACGATCGGACCGGCACACATGGCACTGACAAGTTTGTTTTTATGATACATGTTTTTTACGATCTGGATAAGTTGATCACTATCGCGTAGATTGGAAGCTCCAGGCATACCTCCAGGTAGAACGATCATGTCGTAATTTTCGATTTCACTGCTCAATATTTTGTCTGCTTTAATCGTAATGGAGTGTGAACCTGTGACTGTTTCAGTCAATAAACCGACCGTGTCACAAGTGAAACCTGCGCGGCGAAGAATATCGACGATAGTGATCGCTTCTCCTTCTTCAAACCCCTCAGCTAATATGACGGCAATTCTTTTTTGGACTGTTTCCATGATGTACTTCCTTTCTTAATGTTGGTAAACGATTCTTCAGCGAATAAACTATATCATAGTATAAATCAAACTCTTTGAACGAACTGTATTTCGGCTCTTTTAAAGCGCTGTACGATACGTCTGTCTTCCATCAATTTGTGAGATTTGATAAATAAGTCGGAAAATGTTTCCCAGATGAATAACCATCCCCCCACAAATAGTCCATCGCTCAATATCCGTGAAAAGAAACTTGAAGATTCCGCCGGGCGTGTATAAGAAATAACGAAAAACAGGATACCAATCACAAAGTATCGTAGTGCTTCTTTGTAATCTTTAACTCGCTGACGTTGATTTTTACGAAGCATATAATCAAATTGATGATTTAGTGCGCTGACCAATACTTTTTCTTTTTGTTCGCTGTGCAAAGGTTGTGGAATCGAGAACTCGAAAATGACCTCCATATGAGAAGGGATGTCTTCAATGGAATCCCAGATAAAATCCAAGAATTCATCTTCTATATCCCGTAGTTTAAAAGGTGACGGATCCCAGTCATCAAAAACATCATCATATTTATCCAAAGAAATCGGAATGATCACTCTACCCGACTCTTTGTCTTTACGATAACTATTTAATGTATCGTTCTTTTTACTACCAAATGTCCATTGCATAAAATTCACCTCTCTAATATTATACCATACCTATCAAAATCACTGTAATCACCCTGTTTTAGAGTCAGAGAGATGTAATTATTCTGAATTCTGATGTATGATAAATATATAGAATAGAGTAAATACTTATTTACGGAGAGTCATTATATGATAAAATCAATGGTTTCCGGCAACCCAAAATCGAAGGGTAGTTTACCTTTCAATCTGGTAAGTTACAGGAAAACATCGAAAGGAGGACCTAAAATGGTCGATTTTAAAAACTTATTAAAAAATGTCGTCGCTAGAGCCAAAGATATCAGTGAGGAAGTTGCTGAGAAAGCCAAAGAGACATCCGAAGATTTGAGTGTGAAAGGTAAAGAGTTCGCCGAGAAGAGTAAAGTAGTTGCCGGTGAATGGGCAGAGAAAGCCAAAGAGTCATCCGAAGATTTGAGTGTGAAAGGTAAAGAGTTCGCCGAGAAGAGTAAAGTAGTTGCCGGTGAATGGGCAGAGAAAGCCAAAGAGACATCCGAAGACTTAAGTGTGAAAGGTAAAGAGTTCGCCGAGAAGAGTAAAGTAGTTGCCGGTGAATGGGCTGAAAAAGGGAAAGATGCCGGTGGTGTTATTGTGGAAAAAGCAAAAGAAGCACAGAACGACATTTCCGAGAAAATAAACGAGTTGAAAGAAAAAAACAAATAGTCGATAAAAAACCCAATGGGATCAAGTAACTGTCGTCAGTTATCCGATCTATCGGGTTTTATTTTACGATGATTCAGTATCAGTCAACAATTAATCTCAGTTCGATCGAGTCAATAGTTTTTTGTATGTCATGTCGATACCGACAGCTCCCAAAGGGGCAGTGATGATGATCGATAAAACAGCGATCGACAGGATGATGTTGCCCGAAGCCAATCCGGCAGCTAGCGGAATTGAACCGATCGCTGCTTGAACAGTCGCTTTGGGAAGATAGGCAATCGATGTAAAGAGTTTTTCTTTGTGATTAAGACGTGTCTTGATCAGACATACATTCACACCGACCATGCGCATGATAAGGGCTGCAATCAACAACACGACGGCAGTTATCCCGACTTGAGCGATGCAGCGGATGTCGACTGCGGCTCCGACCAACACAAACAATAATAGTTCGGCAGCGACCCAACTTTTTGCGAATTTACCGGAAAGTCGCTTCGCCAAACTTTCATATTTACCTAAGATTGTGGCACCCAGTGCCATGACTGCCAGCAGTCCTGATAAAGGTATTGTTGTTTTTAAGGCACTTTCAAGGGTTACAAACAAAAATGATGTACTAAGAAGGATCAAAACTTTGATCGTGTCACGCATATGAACAACGCGAAACAAACGAATCAACAGAAGTCCCACGATGATTCCCAACAGAATTCCCAGTAATATCGATATTGGAATACTCAGCAGGGTGAAGGCACTGAAACCGTTGCCGGTTGCCATTCCCATAAAAGCAGCAAATAACACGATAACATAAACGTCATCGGCAGATGATCCGGCCATGATCATTTGCGGGATACTGTGATTCGTACCATACCCGCTTTCCATCAGTTTCAGCATGCGCGGAACAACAACAGCAGGCGATACGGCTGCTAATACGGCTCCTAAGATCGCAGCATCCAGAGTGGATATATGCAGCAGTAACGGAGCAAACAGTGTGACTGCGACCAATTCGAAGGTTGCGGGGACAAAACACATCAACAAGGCAGGTCGTCCGACCTTTTTTAAATCCTTGAGATCCAACGATAATCCGGCCCGTGTCAAGATAATGATCAGGGCAATCTGGCGCAGGTCTTTTGAAATATTCAAGATCTGCGGAGAGATCAAGTTCAACATTATCGGTCCAAGAATGATTCCGGCCAATAGCATGCCCAATAATCCCGGTAATCTCAATTTGATCATGATTCCGCTCAACGCAAGTCCAACCAGTAAAATCAGAGCTAAACTTAACAACATGGTTCTTCCTCCTTCGATCAGTCAAAATAAAAGGCTGATCTCCATGATTAAATAATCACAGAAGTCATCAGCCTGTAAGGCGGTTTTAGCAGTGCTAAGGGAGTACTTCATTCCCAATGGCTCGATTATAGCATAATTCGAATCGAACATGAATATTAAATAGTTGGAAAAAAGACTATAATTATTTATAGAAATCAATATTATACTGCTTATCTATACTATTTTTTGAGGTTCGGTCGATCAAACAAAAAGTAAATGCAATTTTGCGTAACAAGGAGTATCATCTATGGAAATCAATTATTCGCCTTCGCTCATGTGTGTCGATCTCTTGAACTTACGATCAGAAGTTGAAAATTTGGCTAACGCCGGATGTACAACGTATCATATCGATGTCATGGACGGAAATTACGTCCCTAATATGGCATTAGGTTTGTTGGATATCAAAGCAGTCGATTCCATCAGTACTTTACCGCTAGAGGTCCATTTAATGGTAACCGAACCGGCAAAGTTGCTTGATCTGTTTGATTTAAAAAATGTATCAACCATTTTCGTACATCCTGAGAGT
>Ga0209123_1001312_pt1 | contig 25162 bp, 19 predicted proteins | sample BarGraIncu00431A_FD_184500 | JGI IMG/M metagenome (GOLD analysis project Ga0209123, IMG submission 184500) | Arctic peat soil microbial communities from Barrow, Alaska, USA - Barrow Graham LP Incubations 004-31A (SPAdes) (version 2) | ecosystem: Environmental > Terrestrial > Soil > Wetlands >...
TGGGAGCAACATGAATTACACCATAATATGGAAGGTAGGCAAATACTGAATCATTTTTTATTCTCAATGTATAATTCGAATTCAAATAAACGGGTAACATCCTTAATGGATTAGCATAATTTACTTCGATTGTAAAATCTTTTGATTCAATCTTCTTTGAAATTAAAGTAACAGTTTCGGGTGTTGTTTTTGTGATTGAACATGAAATCATGATAAACAACATCATCATTGTAGTGATAATCAATTTTGTTTTCATAATTGCAATATTAATAAATAAAAATTGTATTGACAAATAATTTTGAGATATTTTTTTCTTACCTTTTTTAAAATCAAAATTTAATATCAAGCCTTAACGAATTTCAATATTTTACCTGACCAAGCTGACATATAAGTTTCAAATAAATCATATGAGTTTAAAGTTGTCAAATTAAATATCTCGGTTACATCCAACAGATTTTGAACATAATAGTTCTCATTTTCACTGAGTTTAAGAAATTGAAAAGCGTCATTAGGAAATCGTACATTTGTATCTAATGGTTTATCATCAAAATTGAGAACAATTAGCAACAAATCATCTTCAAACTTTCTGAAATAGGCAAATTGTTCATGCGTGTTGAATTTTGGGTTGTTGAAATTTGCATACTCCAAATCGAACATGATTCCATTAGTAATTGCCTTTTCAGAAAGAGTAATTGTTAGTAGTTTTTGATAAAAATCACGTAATTCATTTTGCTCCTGTGTTAAGTACTTTCCATCAAACTTTCCCTTGTTTCGCCATGCCTGAATAGATTTAACGCCCCAATAATCAAAAATAGTAGTTCGTCCGTCAACACCACTAAACCCTTCGCAATCCATACCTTGTTCACCCACTTCCTGCCCTGAATAAATCATTACAGGTGCCTGAGTAAGTGTTGCAGCAACAATCATAGCCGGTTGCGCATACATTCCGTCACCACTAAAGAATCCTGAACCAATTCGTTGCTCGTCATGATTTTCAAGAAAATTAAGCATCTTGTTTTCTATTCCATCCAATGATTGCCATGCTGCTGATATATCACAAACGGGATAATTTTTGCTTGTCACATTTCTGAGTGTATCATACATTCCAACTTTGTCATATAAATAATCGAATTTACCATTGTAGATATAATTTTTATATTCAGTCGGATTATACACTTCGGCAATGAAAAGAATATCAGGAAATTTTGATTTTACCTTCGTTATAGCCCAATTCCAAAACTCCACAGGAACCATCTCGGCCATATCACACCGAAATCCATCCACATTTTTTGAAGCCCAATACAGCAAAATATCATGCATTTTAAACCATGTATCAGGTATCGGATCAAACTGTTTTTGTTGACCTTCAACATAGTTAATGCCATAATTCAATTTAACTGTTTCATACCAATCTTCACGTGTCGGGGATGCTGTAAACCTGTCATTTCCGGTTGCTTTTGCCGGAAATTCACTATAATCATTAATTTCAAATTGTGGATTTAATCTTTGATTTGGAATGTAATAAAAATTATTCAATGGCGAGAAAGCCCATCCCGAATGATCATTGTAACCTAAATCAACAACACCTTCGGGTTTCGAATCCGAGTGATATTCACGCGCTACATGATTAGGAACGAAGTCTATAATTACTTTCATGCCGGCTGCATGTGTTCGTTTGATCAATGTTTCAAATTCAGTCTTACGATTATTTACATCCACTGCAAGATCAGGATCAACATCATAATAGTCTTTTATTGCATAAACTGAACCTGCATTCCCTTTTACAATTGCAGGATGATCTTTTAAAATACCCTTTGTAGAATAATCAGTTTTTGTAGTATGTTCAATAATTCCCGTATACCAAATATGTGTAATTCCAAGTAATTTTATTTCTTTCAATGCCTTTGAGGTAAATGAATAGAACTTACCACAACCATTTTCTTGAATGGTTCCATTAAATTTGTTTGTCATATTATCGTTCCCAAAAAGGCGTGGAAATACCTGATATATTGTAAATTTTGACATAAAATTTGTATCTGTTTTAGTGGAGATTAGTTAGCTTTTACTTTATCTGGAATAAATTTATCAATAATCTGCATATCAAATCCAACTTGGATGTTTTGCTTAATTCTTGCAGATACATTTGTTTTTGAATTCTGAGCAATTACAAAATTATCCAACCAGAGTGTACTTTGAGGTGGTACAATAAATCCAAATATTGTTAAGTTATTCGTTGCTGTTATTTCTGACATATAACAATAAGTGTTGTTGATAAAATAATAGATGAAAGTACCAATTTTAAATACTTTTAATTTGTTTGTACCTGAAGTGAAAATAGCAGGTTCGCTTAATTCGGTAAAAAAGCTGTAACATGAACGATTACCCATTTGCATTTTCTGATTATTGTTAACAGAAAAATACTCTGCTGATTTATTTGTTGACGCACTTGCATCTGGAGGACCAAAAGCTAAACCATAGAAGTTAGTAGCATTTCCTGTTGGGTAAAAGAAAGTTAATTCGTAAGAGAAATTAGAAGAAATGTTAATCGGACCAGTTAGCGTTGCAAAGGCAATGTAATAAGCGTCAATTTTTGATTGAAATTTAAAGCGTCCGTTATCCAGACTTGTTGTATGTTGTGCATCATCAACAATAGGCCAGCTTTTTTCTTGGGAATTATTGAAGTTTAGCTGATAAATTGGATTATATCCAGTGGTATCAACTGGTAAAATCATACTTGAAAATGAAGGATTTGCGATATTTGGATTAAATAATTCATCCACGTAATAGTTTCGCCTAACGCCTCGGTAGTTAACATTCCATGGACGATTATTAACGGTTGTTCCTCCACACATAATTGATTTCCAGTCACCGTTTTCGAGAGTTGTATTCAAGTGGTCGCGACCTAATAAACCATGTCCAAGTTCATGAAAAATCAAATTTTCTTTCATTAAATCAGCATTGGCACTCAATGTTATATCATCCCAATATGTTTTATCAATCTGAATCCGAATTGGAGTTTCATAATGCGTTAAACCAGCATCGTTATTAGCTAATGCACCGAATTCAATTATTAATCCGCTGGATTTTGGGTCAAGTTGTCTTCCACGAGAAGCAGCTTCATTTTCGAATCGTTGCAAATAGTCACTAAAAGCTGGATCAATACTATACTTGTGTGAATCAGTACAAGAATTGAATAAAACCAGAAACAAAAAAAGATATATAAAAATTCTTACTTTTAGAAACATAATAAAGAGATTAAAAAAAAACAAGTACAAATATAAAACAAAAAACTGATGCAAATTGTTATTACATCATTAACAACAATTTTTAAATAAAATAAATAAATTGATTATGTCTACAACAAAATTTAAAGGAAGTGATGTTCATACAAATGGACAATTGCCATTAATTGGATCTCAGGCGCCAGATTTTACATTGGTAAATAGTGGATTAAGCGAAATTCATTTGAGTGATTACAAAGGAAAAAGAGTGTTGTTGAATATTTTTCCAAGTCTGGATACATCGACTTGTGCAGCTTCAGTTAGAAGATTCAACAAATGGGTTTCGGAAAAAGAAAATGTGGTAGTTATTTGTATTTCAAAAGATTTGCCATTTGCACAAAGCCGTTTTTGCGGAGCAGAAGGATTAGAAAATGTAACTACAGCTTCCGATTTCAGGTATAACTCTTTTGCAACTGATTATGGTATTTTACTTACTGATGGTCCATTAAAAGGATTAATGTCACGTTCGGTTGTTGCAGTTGACGAAACTGGTAAAGTATTATATACAGAACTAGTTCCTGAAATTACAATTGAACCAAATTATGATATAACTGTTTTTTAAATTACACTTGTTTTGTGACAAGTACTTTGTGTAAGTAAATTAAGTTAAACATTAAATGGTAACCTCTCTTTGCTGTGAAGCCCGGAGAGGTTTTTTATTTTATAATTTTTTGATTGACACTCCTAACTTATTCAATCCTTCGTGAACATTTGCAGCTTTTATTTCTTTGAAGGCTTTTAAAGCAATAATAGCGCATGCTTTAGCATCATCTCCTGCCCTATGATGATTAAATTGAATACTATGGTATTGACTTACAATGCCTAATGAATGACTTGGCAAATGTTTCCACACTTTTCGCGAAAGACTAACACTGCAAAAATATTCAGCCCACGGAACAGCCAAATCATAATAACTTAAAACAGAACGCAAAACGCGCATATCAAAAGCAGCATTGTGTGCCACAAGGTATTTATCATCCAACCATGGTTTTAATTCATTCCAAAGCTCTTCAAAAGTTGAAGCATGTGCGACATCAGATGATGAAATGCCATGAACCCGTTGATTCCATGGGTTCATAAAAGGAAAACATGCCGGTTTTATCAACCACGATTTAGATTCAACAATTTCACCATTTTCTACGCGTGCTAACCCAATTTCGCAAGGAAATTCGGCATGAGCAGTTTCAAAATCAATTGCAGTAAAATTCATATTCAAAAACATTAAAATTGAAGTCCAAAGATAGATAATTTTTTCAATGAATATTTTAGTTTATCTCATACAGTTTATTTCGTATTTTTGAAATTTTGTTTAACACAAATTTGAATAAAATTGAAGCATTTTCTCAATAATCATTCTGTATTAATGTAAAAGCATTTGAAATCAGTTAAATATGCGTTAGATAACTTAAACTCAGGGCAATTTTAGCTTATTATGCGTATCTTTGCACAATTAACAACAAAATGTGCAATATGAATAATTTGAAAATTGGAAATTTGACTGCTCGCTTACCTATTATTCAGGGTGGTATGGGTGTTGGAATTTCATTATCTGGATTAGCGTCTGCAGTTGCAAATGAGGGGGGAGTAGGCGTTATTTCTTGTGCAGGACTTGGTTTAATCTATCGCAATGCAGCGAAAGATTATATGGAATCTTGCATTTTTGGGTTGAAAGAAGAGATTAGAAAAGCAAAAGAAAAATCTTCGGGAATTATCGGTGTTAACATAATGATGGCACTAACTAATTTTAGCGATATGGTTAAAACTGCAATTGCTGAAAAAGCTGATATAATCTTTGCAGGAGCAGGTTTACCAATGGATTTACCCAAATACCGTACCGAAGGATGTACTACAAAATTGGTTCCAATCGTTTCATCAGCCAGGGCTGCAAGAATAATTTGCGAAAAATGGAAAACACTTTATGATTATTTGCCTGATTTAGTAGTGGTTGAAGGTCCGAAAGCCGGAGGTCATCTAGGGTTCAAAACTAATCAAATTGATGACGAAAACTTTACAATTGAAAAATTAATTCCAGAAGTTGTAAAAGAAGTAGCTATTTTTGAAGAGAAATACAATCAGGAAATTCCGGTTATTGCTGCAGGTGGAATTTATACCGGTGAAGACATGTATAATATCATGCAATTAGGTGCAAAAGGTGTTCAGATTTCGAGCCGCTTTGTTACAACAGATGAATGCGATGCCGATATAAAATTCAAAAAATCATATATCAAGGCTGAAGAAAATGACGTTGAAATTATTCAAAGTCCTGTTGGAATGCCTGGTCGAGCATTAAAGGGTGAATTTTTGGAAAGAGTAAAATTAGGTTTGACCCGTCCAAAATCATGTCCTTACAATTGTCTTCATACTTGCGATTACAAAAAAGTACCGTATTGTATTATTGTAACGTTGTATAATGCTTACAAAGGTAAAATGGATAAAGGATATGCTTTTGCAGGAAGCAACGCATATCTGGCAACAAAAATTTCATCAGTTAAAGAAATCGTTGAGGATTTACGGTCACATTTTGAAAGTGCCCAAAAACTTGCAATAACTAAGTTAAAAAGACAATAGAAATTCAGAGAAATACTTACTTTTCATAGAAATTGGAGGTTTAAACGTAAAGTTTAACCTCCAATTTTTTATTTTTGAAGATTAACGAATTATTTACTAAAAAGAATGTCAATTAATCGATATTATTGGTTAATATTGCACTTAAATTAAAAGATGAAAAAATGAAAAGTTTGACCGTCAAGTATCTTCCAGAATTGAACGATATTCATATAGCGGCAGCTGCGAACTTTCTTGATGAATCCGGTCATCGGGATATGATTGAAACCCTGAACTGGCCTAACGAATATCCTTATAGACCAATCAGCTATTTCAATATAGCCCGATCAACAGATAGTATTTTCATAAAATATTCGGTACAAGGAAGTATGCTTCGCGCCATTTATTCGAACGATCAGGATCCTGTTCATGAAGATAGTTGCGTGGAATTCTTTTGTATGCCGGTTGGTGCAGAAAAATATACCAATTTTGAGTTTAATTGTATTGGAACTTGTTCGGCTGCGAGTCGAAAAGGAAGAAGTGAGGAAGTCATGCCATTTTCTGTCGAAGAGATGCTCACTATAAAGCGCTTTCCATCCATGGGTCGAAGAGCTTTTAATGAAATGGAAGGCATGTTTGAATGGGAATTAACTGTTCAAATTCCATTTAAACTTATTGGAATTGATTCAAATAATTTACCTGAAAAAATTCCTGGAAACTTCTATAAATGTGCTGATGGTACTGATTCTATGCACTTTCTGAGTTGGAATCCAATCAAAACGGATAAACCTGATTTTCATCGTCCGGAATTTTTTGGAGATTTAATATTTGATTAAAGTTAATTCAATAATATAAACCCGTCATATTGTTCATCTTAATGAATAATATGACGGGTTTGTTTTGAAACAACTAAACAATTTTACATATTAACTGTTCTTATTATTAAACAAATAATAGTTCAAATAAAAAAACAGTTATGAAAAAAATTATTCTGTCCATTGTATTAATATTCTTTGCATTTTCCGCATTTTCACAAACCTGGGTTTCTGACCCATCACATTCTCATCTTGGATTTACTATTAAGCACTTGATGATTTCTACAGTTTCAGGTAATTTCAAACAATTTGAAATAAAAGCTGTAACAACTAAACCTGATTATAGTGATGCTAAAATTGAAGTAACAGCACAAATTTTAAGCATTAACACCGATCAGGAACAACGAGACAATCATTTGAGAAGCGCTGACTTTTTTGATGCAAAACAATTTCCTACCTTAAACTACCAAAGTACTTCGGTAAAAAACATAAAAGGTAATGAATATAAATTGATAGGAAATCTAACCATGCATGGTGTTACAAAACCGGTTGAATTAGATCTTACTTATGAAGGAAAAGTACAAAACCAAATGAATAAAAAAGACATTGCAGTGTTTACAATTAAGGGAGTTTTGAAAAGATCTGATTTTGGAATTGGACCTAAATTCCCAGTAGCAATGGTTAGTGATGACGTAACAATTAACGCAACTGCTGAGTTAAGTCCTGCAAATTAATCATTTAGTTAGTTCATTAAAAAAAGGAAGAATCTTAAAATTCTTCCTTTTTTTGTTAGTTGTGATTTGCAATTTTTTTCAGACTTTCTATTTGTTTTTCATTTCCAAATACCAATAAACGATCACCCAAACCAATCAGATTTTCAGCTTTCGGATTTACTTGTAATTCGCTGTTTGAAGAGTAAAAACCGATTACAACCAGATTTGTACGTTGTGGAATGTTTGCCTCACGATAAGTTTTATTTATCAAATCACTTCCTTCGTTAATTTCAACCAAGCCAAATTTATATTCTTTCAATTCTTCATTTCCACCTGCAAAGTCGATAAAACTAAAGAAATCAGTGCTGGTTGTGGCAATCGAAATTATACGGTCTGTGGCAATGTCGATAGGTGAAACAATAAAATCAGCCCCTGCTTTTCTGAACTTTTCGCCTGAAGTGGTTTCGTTGACTCGGGTTATCACTTTAAGTTTTTTATTTAAATCTTTGGCACTCAGCGTAACAAATAGATTTTCGGCATCGGATGAAAGTACCGAAATCAGAATTTTTGCCCGTTCAATTCCAGCTTGCAACAACACGTCATCATTGGTTGCATCATCTTCCAAATGTATGAATTTCCGACCATAAATTTCCTTCAATTTCTCACTTCTTTCGGTATTATTTTCAATTACAACCACTTGCAATCCTTTGTTCAAAAGATCTTCCAAAACCCGTTTTCCGGTTTTTCCATAACCACAAATGATATAATGGTCACTCATGGAATCTAATACTTTGTTCATTTTTCTAATTTTTAATAATTTAGACAATTCTCCCTCAACAAAAAAAGCTGAAATTTTACTTATTGCATATAAACCTACTGTAAATGCTGAGATTATAATACAAATTGTGAAGATTCTGCCAATGTTTGTTTGGGGTACAACATCACCATAACCAATTGTACTAAAAGTGGTGGACATAAAATACAACGACTTTAACGGGCTAAAACCTTCAATAAAAATATATCCGAAAAAAGCAACAATAAAAATACTTGTAACGGCCAATATGGGTAATGACAGCTCCTTCAGTATTAATGATTTCACTTTTGATCTTTGTTTCATGTTTAAATTAATATTTAATAAGATTATGTTTGATAATCAATCACATAAAGCATATAAATCACCACGTGGATTTACAAGCAATACCGGAATCGATGATTTCTTAACTAAATGGAATTCTTTTGGCCCAAATAAAACGTCATCCAATCCATAATCGCGTGATGCAGAAACAATAATCATTCCAGCATTTTTATTTTCAGCCACTTGAATAGATTCTGATTCCACTTTAAAACTATCTTTAGTTGCTTTTTCTATAGTGTATTTGAAATTAAACTTATCAAACAACGATTTCATTTTATCGGCATTTGTAGCAGCTTTTGAACCATAATCGTTAGCCAGCAACATCTTTATTTCCGAACCACAAAAACGCCCAAAAGCAGCAGCAAACTGTGCTTTTTCCAGTTCTTCTTCCAAAAATCCGATTGGCAAAATAACTTTTGTCAAATCAAGTGCACCAAATGAATCTTTATAAAACAAATACGGAATCCGTAAATCCCGGCAGGCATTCAACTTTCCGCGAATCGATTTATTATAAGACAATTGTATAAAGAGAAACGAAACATCCAATTCTTCACAAACTTCCGATAAAACTGTCTTGTTGGAATTTCTGATAAAAATCTGATTTTCAATCAAACCACTCAAACTCTTCAAACCATTCAAACTCTCTTCAATCCGTTCATCTGAATCAACAAAACTCAAAACTCCAAATAATTTACCAAGCTGTTTAGCAAGTATTGATGCACTTTTCAAAAGAATTTTTGCTGTAGAAAGTTGTTGTATTTGAACTATAATCATACTAAAGTTGAAATTCTTTAATTAGCACATTGTCATATTGGCACATTAGTACATTAATCTTTATTCCTGAAAATAAATCCTCTTTACCCGTCTGGAAACGCTTGTCAATACTTCATACGGAATGGTCTTCAGCCAACCTGCCACTTCCGAAATGGTAAGATGATCACCAAAAATTTCCACCTGATCTCCCTCGTTGGCTTCTATATTGGTTACATCAATCATTATCAAATCCATGCATACATTTCCAATTACTTTAGCACGTTTTCCGTTTAAAAGTACCTCTCCCACTCCATTCCCGAGTTTGCGGTCAAATCCGTCGGCATACCCAATAGGAATAATGGCAATGCGTTTATCTGTTGCAACAATTCCTTTGCGACTATAACCCACCGTTTCTCCGGCTTTCACAGCTTTTATCTGTAAAATAACTGTTTTTAGGGCACAAACCTGTTTCAAATTCATATCCGGCAATGAACTTATACCGTAATGACCAATTCCCAACCGCACCATGTCAAATTGGTATTCAGGAAAACGTTCAATTCCGGCAGAATTCAGAATATGTCGCAGAATATGATGCGAAAAAGTGACCGAAATCTGATCGGCACAAGTGGTAAATGTTCCTATTTGTTGTTTGGTAAAGTCATCAAATTTGGCTTCATCCGAACCTGATAAATGTGAGAAAACCGAACGTACTTTCACCTGATTTTGCTTTTTCAAACAATCAATCAATTGTTCCATATCCTGTGGTTCGAAACCAAGTCGATGCATGCCGCTATCTATCTTAATATGAATTGGATAGTCAGTCACACCAAGTTTTTCAGCAGCTAAAACAAAGGCATCGAGCAAGCGGAAACTATAAATTTCAGGTTCCAGTTTATTATCGAAAATCATTCCGAAGCTACCTTTTTCGGGATTCATCACTACGATGGGGATGCGTATGCCTTCGCGACGTAATTCAGCACCTTCATCGGCCACTGCCACTGCCAGGTATTCAACGTGATGATGTTGCAACGTGCGAGCTATTTCTACCGAACCGCTGCCATAAGCGAAAGCTTTTACCATACACATCATCTTGGTTTCGGGGCGAAGTTTAGAGCGAAAATAATTCAGATTATCGACCAAAGCATTCAGATTCACTTCCAAAATAGTTTCGTGGGTTACCAGTTCCAGTTTTTCTGAAATATCTTCAAAATGGAATGCACGCGAACCTTTCAGCAAAATAATTTCCTGTTGAAACTCCCTGATTAAAGGCGATTTCAGGAAATCTTCGGTATCTTCAAAAAAAGTCTTTTCAGCAAGTTGGAACTTATCAGCATGTTTGGAAATTTCAGCTCCAATTCCAACAATTCGTTGAATATTTTTATTGGCAACCAACTCAGCAACAGTTTTATATAGATTTTCTGACGTAAGTCCGGTTTGTAGAATATCTGATAAGATCAATGTTTTGGATAAATTTTTGGCTGTGGCTTGCTGATTTAGAAAATCGAGCGCAATACCCAACGAATTCAAATCGGAATTGTAACTATCGTTGATTATCAAGCAATCCCGAACGCCTTCTTTCACTTCCAGACGCATGGCAACCGCTTCAAGCAAAAGTATTCTTTTAGTGATTTCTTCGATATTGATGCCTAAATACAACATAACTGACAAACACTGCAAACCATTTTCAATCGAAGCATCGTCAGTGAACGGTATTACAATCGAATTTTCCGAACCTGAATATTTAAATGTGACCTTTGTGTTTGAAGACGTCCTTTCAACACTCAGAATCTGAACAGTTGCTTTATCGCTTTTTCCCCACGAAAATAGCTTTCCTTTGAAACCTGATTGAGCAATAGATATTTCAACCAACTTATTGTCAGAACAATAAATCAAGATTTCAGCATTTTTGAAAAGAATCAGTTTTTCTTCGCATTTCTGTTTCAATCCGCTAAAATTTTCCTGGTGCGCTTCGCCTAAATTGGTGAAAAGTCCTATTGTTGGCTGAATAATCGGCTCCAAATGCTCCATTTCATGCATTTCGGAAATACCTGCTTCAAAAATACCTAGTTGAGTATTTTCGTTCATCGCCCACACCGAAAGTGGAACGCCAATTTGTGAATTGAAGCTCCTAGGCGAACGAGTGATATTGATATCCTTATGCAAAAGCTGGTACAACCATTCTTTCACTACCGTTTTTCCATTGCTGCCGGTTATTCCAATAACCGGAACCTGAAATGAACTGCGATGAGCTGCAGCAAGCATTTGTAAAGCATTCAATGTATTATTTACCTGCAAAAATACAGCTTCTGTCATTTTTTCATATTCAGGACGCATTTCGCTTACTACAAAATACCGAAGATTCTGTTCGTAAAGTTCGGTCACATAATTATGACCGTTATTTCGAGGAGTCTTTATGGCAAAAAACAAACTTTCTGCGGGGAATGAAAGTGAACGGCTATCAGTTAATAACCAATTTATTTGTGAATCCGATATGTTTTGGCTTTTCGAACCAATAACTTTTGCAATGGCATTTAATTTCATAATTATATCAATTTTGTAGCGGCAGCGCCAACCAAATTCTTTCCGGAAGTCCGATTATTTTTTCCGACACTTTCAACGAATCAGAGATCAAATATATGGAATAACCCCCTACCTTTTGAGTTGCTCGCAATGTTGATCGATTGACAATTCCCGGAATTCCATCGTAATTAAGCAATACATTCCGGTGATAATGACCGTTCAGCACTGCTTTCACATTATATTTTTTAAGTAAATCAGTCATTCCCATGTAATTGTCAAGATCACCTTTCAAAAGCGGATAATGAGTGATGATAAATGTTGGTTTGTTTTTATCAAGTACGCTTTTTACAAAATTGAAATCTTCAGCATCAATATGCCCGATATTTCCACCTTTTTCCGGTCCGGTTGGAAATCCGAGAAACTGATAATCGTTAGAAATAAATGAAAACTTGTCAGCACCAAAAACTCGAATAAAATTAGCTGAACCAATTTCATCAGGTTTTGTATCGTGATTGCCGGAAGTGATATAATAAGGTATTTTTAGACCGTAAAGTAAATCCTTTGCAATTTTAAGAGAAGTTGTATCGCCCAAATCACTGACATCGCCGGTAATCAGCACAAACTCAATTTTGTCATCGGCATTCACATCATTTACTGCAAGCTTAAGGTCTTCAGCGTTTTGTGGGTTGTATACAGAAATGTGCAAATCAGTAAAAAGAGCAAAACGAAAGGGTTTCGCTGCAAAAACAGTGAATTGAAACGGAAGTAAGAAAAGAAATATATAAAGTATTTTTCTCATGCCGGGACTTCAAGACAAGTGGAGATTTTCGACTGACAAAGATACAACAGCCACAGCAATTCTTATCTAGAATTGGAGAAAAGTTTTTACAAAAGAACGGTGGTTAATTCTTATTCTTTATTATAGAAAAAATCGGCTGAATTTCAGATTTTGAATTCAACCGATTATTCATTAATTTTTTTAGCATTACAAATGGTGTAAGTGGAAGTATGACGACATACAATTATAGATTATTCAATATAGGATGATATTGAGGGACGTAGTCCTGAAATCTTCCTAGCAAAGAATGTTTTGCAGAAATTAAGCCGCATTAGCGATGCATCTTCAGGTCAAACCAAACAAAGATGTCAGAGCTACGCCACTGAATTTTCAATTCAGCTTAACAGGTCATCATTTCATTTTTTTCAGTTAGTAAGGTACAAGACTAATTAGCCTCCTTAATCAACTCATCATCCTCATTCAACCTTCCATCCACACATCAATCATCAATCTGGTAAGTTCAACTATCCATCTGCCAAATCGATCATCAATATTACTAATTCAATCTTTAATACGGCAAATCGATGATTAATTAAGCAAATTCCCCATCAAATTCCCCATTTTCATCATACTATACAGTATTTTGAGATATTTACAAGTAATTTCAAAAAATTATTGAACTTCTTTTATTGACTAATATTGAGGTATGAAGACACTTTGAAGTTATATCGGTGTAAGTAAATACATGTTTTTTGTTTTCACAAAATAAATCACAAATTATTTTTACCGAAAAACGGAAAAAATTTATCAATTCCAAAAGGATTCGTTTTGATATTATTTTAAATTGCAGGGTTCATTCAAAAACAATTTTCACGAAACAGTTGTTGGTTATGCATTAAGTCTTATTTTGATAATTTCAGTTCATTTGTATTTATTTTCTATCTTTGAACTTTAAAATCTAATACCATGCAAAAGGTTAAAATAATTATTACGATACTAATTCTCATAATTTCAGCCTACATAAACGCGAAGCAACCTTTCGCAAAAGGGGCGGATATTGCCTGGTTGCCACAAATGGAAGCTACCGGTTATAAATTTTATAATGACGAAGGGAAACCCGAAGACTGTCTTAAAATACTGAAAGACCACGGCATCAATTCTATCCGTTTGCGAACATGGGTAAACCCCAACAACGACAAAAGCATTGGGCATTGCAGCAAAGATGAAACGGTAGCTATGGCTGTTCGTGCTCAAAAAATGGGAATGCGCGTGATGATCGATTTTCATTACAGCGATTCGTGGGCCGACCCCGGCAAACAAGTGAAACCCAAAGCTTGGGAAGGTTTAAACTTTGAACAACTGAAACAAGCTTTATACGATTATACATTCGATGTAATTTCGGCATTGAAGAAAGCCGGTGTAACCCCCGAATGGGTTCAAGTGGGAAATGAAACCCGCACCGGCATGATTTATCCCGAAGGCCGTACCGACAACTGGCCGCAACTGGCACAGCTTATCAACAAAGGATACGATGCCATTAAAGCTGTAAGTCCGGCAACTAAAGTCATTCTTCATGTGGATCAGGGAAATAATAGAACATTATTCAAGTGGTGGTTTGATGCGGCCACAAAAAATGGTGCAAAATTCGACGTGATTGGTCTGTCTTATTATCCTTATTGGTTAGATGGGAAACCAGATTATACGCTTTCCTTTGACGATTTAGGTCAGAACCTGAAAGATATGGCTGCCAATTACAACAAAGAAGTAATGGTAGTGGAAGTGGGCGGCGAAGACACTAAAGTGCAAAACACGTACGATATGTTGAAAGCGGTATTGGAAAAAGTAAAAGCTGTTCCCAATGGTAAAGGGCTTGGTGTATTTTATTGGGAACCCGAGGGTGCGCGGAGTTGGAGTCATTATGGACTCAGCTGTTGGAGCGACGACGGAAAACCAACCAAAGCGCTGGATGCATTTAAATAATGATAAATGGTTAATGATAAATACAATGAAAACACGTTTTTTATTTTTTCTTTTTATTATAGTCATCGTATTGTTTTCTTTCTCATGTAAAAGCAACGATCCCATTGTAGTTCCTCCCACTCCACCAGCTTTTGCTAAAGGTGCCGACGTGAGTTGGGTCACACAAATGGAAGCAAACGGCAAATTGTTTTACAATGCCTCCGGCACTCAAACCGAATGTATGGCTTTGCTTAAAAGTCTTGGTATGAATTCAATTCGATTACGAGTTTGGGTCAATCCAACCGACTGTTGGTGCAATGCTCAAGACATGTTGGCAAAAGCCATTCGTGCCAAAAATCTTGGCATGAGTATCATGATCGATTTTCATTACAGCGACTCGTGGGCCGATCCCGGAAAACAGACAAAACCTGCGGCTTGGGCAAATCTTAGTTTTACCGACCTGAAAACCGCTGTAACCTCGCATACTTCCACTGTTTTAAATCTGTTGAAAACAAATAATATAACTGCCGAATGGGTTCAGGTGGGCAATGAAACCGGTAATGGAATGCTTTGGCCTGACGGAATGGCTTCCACCAATATGGCTAACTATGCTGCCTTAAATAATGCCGGCTATGATGCTGTGAAGTCTGTTTTTCCCAATGCTAAAGTGATAGTTCACGTTCAGGATGGCAATAATAACAGTTTGTTCAGATGGTTATTCGACGGTTTGCTAACCGACGGCGGCAAATGGGATGTAATAGGCATGTCGCTTTATCCTTCGCCTACCAACTGGAATGTCATGGACGATGCCTGCCTCACCAATATGACCGATATGATAAGCCGCTACGGAAAGGAAGTGATGATTTGCGAAGTAGGAATGAGTTGGGATTCACCAACCAGTGCTTATAATTTCCTGACGGATATAATAAACAAAACCATATCAATTCCCAATGGCAAAGGACTTGGAGTTTTCTATTGGGAACCTGAATGCATGGCGAGTTGGAACAATTACACGCTTGGAGCATTTGACGATTCCGGCAAACCTACCGCTGCTTTAAATGCATTTAATTAATTGCTTAAATTTGTTTTTGTTACAATTAAAAAAATGATAAAAAAATGGGGATTTAATGAAGTAATTGAAATATCTTTGTTTTTCCTTAGTCATTCAAATGCGTGTGCATAAATACAATTCACAATTTATGAAAAAAATAATAGAAGTTTACTTTTCAATGTTAACCAGCATAATTCTAATGCTGATTTTCGGAGCTAGTATTGCTTATGCCACTTTTGCCGAAAGCAGTTCAGGTACAGAATATGCTAAAGCAATGGTTTACAATGCCAAATGGTTTGAGATTTTATTGGTTCTATTGATTATAAATTTATGTGGAAGTATATTTCGTTATGATTTAATAAATCGTCGTAAATGGAGCGTTTTGCTTTTCCATTTAGCTTTTATTTGTATGATAATTGGTGCGGCAGTAACACGATACACGGGCTTTGAAGGCATTATGCACATTCGTCAGGGCGAAACGAGTAATGAAATTTCAACAGATAAGACTTCCGTTGGAATTACTGCTGAATATAATGGTCAAAAAATTGAAAAAACTACCGAAGCAAACTTTTCTGAAAACGGATCAAACAACTTTTCAGAAACATTACAAATTGGAGGAAAGACTATAACCGTTGATAATGAACTTTTCGTTCCAAATTCAATAGAAACAATTGTGCCAGACGAACAAGGTGCTCCGGCTCTTTCCTTATTTGCAATGGATAGCCAAAATCAAAGTACTGAATTTATTTTGATGAAAGGTGAAACAAACCAATTTGAAGATGTTAGTTTTGCCTTTAACGACTCAACCCAACATGCAAATATTAGTTTTTCAGTTGTCAATAATCAGGTTTACTTTATAAGTACTGTTCCTGTAGCTAAAATGGAAATGACGCAAAAAAATGAAGCGGTAATTACACCTCGAATAAATACAATTGCTTTAGAAAAAACAATTTATAAAGCCGGAAATGTAATCTTTGTTTTGAAATCATTTTTACCTAAAGCAACAAGAACGCTTACCCAGGCAACATTGACAAATGATAAAACCGGTATTATGAGAAAAGGAAAAGATGCGGTTATCTTTAAAGTATATGATGGAAGTATTGCAAAAAAAATCAATGTATTAGCTTCTTCCAATGAAATATCCCAACCAACAAGTTGTATTATAAATGATATTAAAGTTTCGGTTGCTTATGGTATGTTGCAACGTAAATTGCCTTTCAGCATTACGTTGCGAGCATTCCAACTCGATCGGTATGCAGGTTCTAATAGTCCATCCTCATATGCCAGCGAAATCACAGTAATTGACAAAGAAATGAAATCGGAACGTCCATTCAGAATCTTCATGAATAATATCTTGAATTATCGCGGATATCGCTTTTTCCAATCGTCATACGATCAGGACGAACAAGGTACTATCCTATCAGTTAGCCATGATTATTGGGGAACAATGATTTCTTATCTTGGATACTTGTTAATTACTATTGGTATGATTTGGACTTTAGCAAATAAAAACAGCAGATTCAGAACAGTTTTGAAACTAAGTAGCGAATTACAGCAAAAACGTAAAAGCGGAAAACTATTATTGCTGGCCGGGTTAATAACCCTATCAAGTTCGACAATTGCGACAGGAGCTGAAGTAACAAAAGACTCACATTTAAAGGCATTGAGCGGCTTATTAATCCAGGATGAAGCTCAAGGAAGAATTGAACCTTACAGCACTTATGCATCGGATGTAATAAGAAAAATATATAAAAAACCTACCTACAAAAACATGTCGGCTGTCGAGGTTTTGTTGGGAATGAGCGCCAATCCGTCGAAATGGCAAAATGAACCACTCATAAAGGTTGGCGATCCTCAACTGGCAAAAGAACTGGGGATTTCATCTGAATATATTTCTTATGTTCAGCTTTTTGATTATTCAAACGGTGGAGTTTATAAATTAAAAGATCTTGTTGAAAAAACCTATCAAAAAGATCCTTCCACTCAGTCAAAATATGATAAAGAAGTTATTAATGTTGACGAAAGAGTCAATATTTGTACCCAGATATTCTCCCACAATTTACTTGCAATTTTCCCTATTCCAGGAAACGAAAATGGAAAATGGAGTACCGGAGCAGATTTTGCGAATTCAACTGCTCAAGATCATGCATCTTTGGGAATGAGTCAGATGGAAAGCATGAATGGAATGAATGCGGTTAATGCTGATGGTATGAAAAGCTCGGATGGAAAAACATGTCCATATTTAGATTCTACTGCAACAACCGGTGAACCTGCAATGCAACAAGATATGCAATCTTCTATGCCGGCAGGAATGGGAGGAATGTCGCAGGATCAAATTTCTATGATTAGTGGTGGTGGCAACACCGGTTTGAAGTCAAATAATATACGCGAAATGTTGCTTACCAATTATTATAAATGTGTAAATGAAGCAATTGATAATGGTAACTGGAGTTTAGCAAATGATCAATTGATTCTTATTAAAAGTTACCAGATAAAAAATGGTGGAAACAATCTCCCTTCAAACACTAAAATAAATTTGGAAATAACTTACAATAATTTGAATATTTTCAATTTGCTTTCCTACGTTTATACCTTATTAGGTTTGATTTTGCTAGCGCTTCACCTGATTGATATATTCAAAAAAAATGCAGGTTTAGACAAGTATTTAAAAATTGCAATATATCCTTTTGCACTTACCTTTATAGTTTATACTGCAGGTTTGGCAATCAGATGGTTTATATCGAATCATGCACCTTGGAGCAATGGTTACGAAACCATGATTTTTGTTGGTTGGGCAGCAGCACTATCTGGACTTGTTTTCTCACACAGATCACCCATAAGTTTAGCTGTTACCGGAATTTTATCGGCCATTGCATTAATTGTTGCCGCAATGAGTTGGATGAATCCTGAAATTACAAATTTGGTTCCTGTTCTGAAATCGTACTGGTTAATTATACACGTGGCAATTATAACCGCAAGTTATGGCTTTTTGGCAATGGGTGCATTGTTAGGAGCATTAAATCTTAGTTTAATGATTTCGCGTACGAAAAACAACCTACAACGCTTGAAATTTAGTATCCAGGAAATAAGTTATATAATAGAACTATCATTGATTGTTGGATTAATCTTATTGACAATCGGTTGTTTTATTGGTGGTGTTTGGGCTAACGAATCCTGGGGTCGTTATTGGGGTTGGGATCCAAAAGAAACCTGGGCATTAGTAAGTATATTGGTGTATGCTTCTATGCTTCATTTGCGTAATGTTCCAAAACTTAATAATCAATTTGTTTTAAGCAGTCTGGCTTTAATTAGTTTTAGCACCATTATTATGACATTTCTTGGTGTGAATTATTATTTGTCGGGGATGCATTCTTATGCTCAGGGCTCAGCACCTGCAATCCCTTCAATTGTATATGTTGTTATTGTCGGAATAATTGGATTAGTTATATTTGCATACAATTCAGAAAATAAATATAAAAAATAATTTGAATGACAAAATTTGTTCACAGATTGACTTTGACATTTTACGTCATTATTGTTATATTTGCATTTTTAGTATTAACTTATATTGGTTATACATATTATCGGCTGCCAATTGAAGAACGCTTTTTTAGTCCTGAATATCAACAGTTAAAGCCAAGTGGCTTCTTTGGACATGGGTTAGGTGTTATTGGAAGTTTTATAATGCTTTTTGGGTTATTTTCATACATGGCCCGCAAAAGATTGAAGATTTTCTCACGAATTGGAGTGCTCAAATATTGGCTTGAATTTCACATATTTACTTGTACTTTAGGTCCGGTTTTGATTTTGTTTCATACCTCTTTCAAATTTGGTGGAATAATTTCAGTTGGTTTCTGGAGTATGACTATAGTTTGGATCAGTGGTTTTATTGGACGGTTCATATACATTCAAATTCCGCATACTATTGAAGGACGCGAACTTAGCTTAAGAGAAGTACAAGAATTAAAAGAAAATATAGATTCGGAGCTTTTAATTAAATATGATATCAATATTGCTGATTTTAACTCTAAAGAACTTTCAAGAAAAATATCGAGAAAAGATTTTAAAACAATAAAAGGTCTTTTGAGTACTGAGAAAAGGATAAGCAGACGAATCGGACAATTGGACAGTATGAAAAAACTTTTTAATTATTGGCATTTTGCTCATTTGCCTTTTGCTCTTATTATGCTGATTATTTTGGCTATACATGTTGGTGTAGCATTTGCGTTTGGTTACAAATGGATATTTTAAAAATGGATAATATAATTGAAATTGGGATTTATAGTTTTGTAGGATTGCTTATTTTATTAGTTTTTTTAATCTACTATTTTAAACAAAAGCGTGAATCTAAAGTAGTTGATACAAAAATTAAACAAGCAAAAGCTGATGGCTCATACGAGCCAATATCACTATATCCAGTTATTGATCCTAATCGATGCATTCGAAGTGGAGCATGTGTGGATGCATGTCATGAAGAAGATATATTGGGAATAAGAAACGGCAGAGCTACAATAATAAACGCTTCGAGATGTATTGGCCATGGCGCTTGTTTCCAAGCATGCCCGGTAGAAGCAATTTCACTCTGGATTGGAACTGAAAAACGAGGCGTCGATTTACCGCATGTTAGTCCAACATTTGAAACTAACGTACCCGGAGTTTATGTGGCAGGTGAATTAGGTGGAATGGGATTAATAAGAAATGCTGTGACGCAAGGTCGCGAATCAGTTGAAAATATTGTAAAGAATTTCAAAAAAGATGCTAAAGCAACCTATGATTTGATTGTTGTGGGTGCAGGACCTGCAGGAATATCAGCAACTCTGGCAGCCAAAAAGGCAAATCTAAAAGTATTGACATTAGAACAAGACACTTTAGGAGGTACTGTTTTTACATTTCCACGTTCAAAAATTGTTATGACGTCAGCTATGGATCTGCCTTTGTATGGGAAAGTAAAATTCAGAGAAACTTCTAAAACTGAATTATTGAAATTATGGCAAGAAGTTTTAAGCAAAAACAATATTGAAATCAAAGAAAATTCGAAAGTAAATTCAATAATTCCCGATGGAGATATATTTCATATTGAAACAGTTAGTGGAGAAAAATTCAGTACAAAGAATGTTTTATTGTCAATCGGGAGACGAGGTTCTCCTAGAAAGTTGAATGTTCCCGGAGAAGATTCAGAAAAAGTAGCTTATAGACTATTAGAACCTGAAGAAATTAAAGGTAAAAATATCCTCATAGTTGGTGGTGGAGATTCAGCAATTGAGTCAGCATTACTTTTGGCAGATCAAAACAAAGTAACAATTTCTTATAGAGGAGATACTTTCAATAGACTCAAAGTAAAGAATGCTGAAAAAATTAATTTAGCTATTCAAAGTGGATTGGTTACCGTAAAATTGAAATCAAATATTGTTTCAATTCAAAAGGAAGATATTTATTATTCTGAAAATGATTCCACTGAAATAAAAAAGCTCGAAAATGATTTAGTTTATATTTTTGCTGGTGGTGAATTACCAACTGAATTCTTAAAAAAAATAGGCATAAAAATATCAACAAAACACGGCGAAAGCATTTTGAAACATAGATAGTCTTTTATGTTCAAACTAAAATTACTAATTATTTCTCTTCTATGAATTTTAAAAAAACAATATTTGTCATATTTGTAATTATCATAAATGGTTACAGTTCTTTTGCTCAGATTTCTCCGGGGGAATTAAGTAAAGCACATGCCAATTTAGATGGTGTTAGCAATTGTACAAAATGTCATGCTGTTGGAAATAAAGTTACACGTGAAAAATGTTTAGATTGTCACAAAGATATTCAGACAAGTATTTCTGCTAATAAAGGATATCATGCATCAACAGAGGTAAGTGGCAAACAATGTACCGTTTGTCATAATGAGCATCATGGGCGGAATTTCCAGTTAGTAAGATTTGATAAAAAGACATTTGTTCATAGTAAAACAGGTTTCGAGCTTAAAGGAACTCATGCCAAAAAAGATTGTATTGATTGTCATAAACCTGCATTTATTAAAGATCCAAGATTAAAGAAAAAATCGAATACTTATATGGGATTAGATCAGCAATGTTTAACTTGTCATGCTGATTATCACAAAGGAAAAATGTCATCAAATTGTACAAAATGCCATAGTTTTGAATCGTTCAAAAATGCAACCGGTTTTGACCATAATACTACTAAATTTCCATTAGTTGGAAAGCACAAAAATGTGACTTGTGAGAAATGTCATAAAACACAAATTATTGATGGTAAACCAGTTCAACAATTTAAAGGATTAGCATTTGGTAATTGCAATGCTTGTCACAAAGATCCTCATGAAAATAGATTCGGTCAAAACTGCAAACAATGTCATTCTGAAGAATCATTCCATAATGTTAAAGAAATGAGTACTTTTGATCATGACAAAACAGCTTTTAAATTAACAGGAAAACACAAACTAGTAGCCTGTAAATCATGTCACAAAGTCAACTTGACTGCGCCGCTCAAACATGATCGTTGTGTGGATTGCCACACAGATTATCATAAGGGAGAATTTGCTGTGAATAGTGTCGTGCCTGATTGTAATCAATGTCATAGTATTTATGGATTTGCACCAAGCAATTATTCTATTGAAAAACATAATCTTACGAAATTTCCACTTGAAGGAGCTCATTTAGCAACACCCTGTAGTTCATGTCATAAAGTTCTGAATAAATGGACTTTTAGAAATATCGGAAGTAAATGCAATGATTGTCATGACAATCCTCATAATGGATTTATCTCTGACAAATTAATGTCAAACAATAATTGCAATTCTTGCCATAACGTAAGTACTTGGACAAAAGTCACTTTCGATCATTCACAAACAAAATTCAAACTTTTGGGTAAACATGCCACCATTGCCTGTAGCGAATGTCATTATCCAAAAAATGATAAAGGAATTAAAGTTCAGAAATTCAGTGGTTTGGCCAGTGATTGTTCAAACTGTCATAAGGATTCTCACGCTGGTCAATTTGAAGTGAATGCCAAGACAGATTGCGCGCGATGCCATACTTCTGACAGATGGGGTAAGACAACATTTGACCACAACTTATCCAGATTTAAAATTGATGGAGCCCATGAAGGTTTAAAATGTAATGAGTGCCACAAAGAAGTTACAAACGAAAAAGGGAAATATGTTCAATATAAATTTAAAAACATTGAATGTTCAAATTGCCATTCTTAAATCAAATAATTTATCAACTTATTCATTATCATCAACCAAATTATTTCGATTTTAAAATATCTTCCAGTTTTATTAATTCATCACGAAGCTGAGCAGCTTCGAGAAATTCAAGTCTTTTTGCTGCTTCTTGCATGGCTTTTTTAGTTTTTGCAATAGCTTTTTCTAAAGCTGGTTTTGACATAAACTGTACAACCGGATCAGCTGCTATACCTCGTGAATTTTCAGGTTCTACATAAGCCAAAGGTTCAACTTTGCTAAATGAATTTCGTTCACCTTTTGTAATTGCTGTTGGAGTTATACCATGTAATTCATTGTAGGCCAATTGTTTTTCGCGTCTTCTATTTGTTTCCGAAATAGTTTTTTCCATACTATTGGTTATCTTATCAGCATACATTATAACTTTGCCATTCAAATTACGAGCTGCTCGACCTGCCGTTTGGGTTAGGGAACGATGCGAACGAAGAAATCCTTCTTTATCAGCATCCAAAATGGCAACAAGGGAAACTTCAGGTAAATCCAATCCTTCACGTAAAAGATTTACACCTACCAATACATCATAGACTCCGCGACGTAAATCCTCCATAATTATGACCCGATCTAAAGTATCAACATCAGAATGAATATAATTACAACGAACTCCCATCTTTCCTAAATAATCAGTCAGTTCCTCTGCCATTCGTTTAGTAAGAGTTGTAACCAATGTACGTTCGTTTTTTTCGGTACGTTGAGCTATTTCTTCCAATAAATCGTCAATCTGATTCAGACTTGGACGTACATCAATTATCGGATCGAGCAAACCAGTAGGACGTATCAATTGATCAACTACAATTCCTTCGCTTTTTGATAATTCATAATCAGCGGGTGTTGCACTTACATAAATGGTTTGAGGAGCCATTTCTTCAAATTCCTCAAATTTTAAAGGACGGTTATCTTTCGCCGAAGGCAAACGAAAACCATATTCAACAAGGTTTTGTTTACGAGCTGCATCGCCGCCGAACATTGCATGAATTTGTGAAAGAGTCACATGACTTTCATCAATCACTAATAAAAAATCTTTTGGGAAATAATCCAACAAACAAAATGGTCGTGTTCCAGGAAGCCTGCCATCAAAATAACGCGAATAATTCTCTATTCCAGAACAATATCCCAATTCTTTGATCATTTCCAAATCGTAATTTACCCGTTCAAAAATGCGTTTTGCTTCATAGTTTTTGCCTATGGAACGGAAATAATCAACTTGTTTTGCTAAATCAATTTCGATGTATTGAATAGCTTGAGCAATTCGTTCTTTAGTTGTTACAAAAATACTTGCCGGATAGATTTTATAAGTATCAAAATCTCCTAAAACATGAAAATTTATTGGGTCAACGGTCTGAATTTCTTCTATTTCGTCACCCCAAAATACAACCCGAAGTACAAAATCAGAATATGCCAGGAAAACATCAACTGTGTCTCCTTTTACCCGGAAATTTCCACGATTTAATTCAATTTCATTACGTGTATATAAACTCTCAACCAATGTTCTTAAAAAATCATTGCGAATAATTTTTAGACCCTTATAAATTTCGATTAAATTACTTGTAAAATCATCTGGGTTACCTATTCCATATAAACAAGAAACAGACGAAACCACTAACACGTCTCTCCTGCCCGACAATAACGAAGAAGTGGTTGCCAATCGAAGTTTCTCAATTTCTTGATTGATAGATAAATCCTTTTCAATGTAAGTGTCAGAAACAGGCAAATAAGCTTCTGGTTGATAATAGTCATAATATGAAACAAAATATTCTACAGCATTTTCGGGAAAAAATGCTTTAAACTCGCTGTATAACTGAGCAGCAAGCGTTTTATTATGACTTAAAACTAGTGTAGGCCTTTGAACTTGCTCAATAACATTAGCTATCGAAAAAGTTTTGCCAGAACCGGTAACGCCCAGTAATGTTTGAAATGGTAAGCCCATATTCAAGCCTTCCACCAATTGTTTGATAGCTTCAGGTTGATCACCGGTTGGGTGAAAAGGTGAAATGAGTTTGAAAGACACTAATTCAGTTTTTCAAAATTTAATTTTCTTCAATTGGCATAATTATCCAAAGAACAATGTATAAAATTATTCCCGGAAATCCAACAGAAACAATAGTCAACAAAGCATAAAGTGCTCTTACAAGAGTTATATCCCAACCAATATAGTCGGCAAATCCGGCACAAACTCCAGCTATAATTTGATTTTTCGAACGTGTGAGTTTTTTGTTCATAATCTAATATTTTATATATTATAAAAACAAAACAAAGGAACAATAAATTTAATAATTACGAAAGTTTATTTGTTATTATTTTATCAAATATAATCTTAAAACTTTTACAATTTAATATATTTAAACATTAATTGAATTATTT
>Ga0209123_1001313_pt1 | contig 25161 bp, 25 predicted proteins | sample BarGraIncu00431A_FD_184500 | JGI IMG/M metagenome (GOLD analysis project Ga0209123, IMG submission 184500) | Arctic peat soil microbial communities from Barrow, Alaska, USA - Barrow Graham LP Incubations 004-31A (SPAdes) (version 2) | ecosystem: Environmental > Terrestrial > Soil > Wetlands >...
AATTAACCGAAGATAGTTATTAAGATGGAGAGTTTGTAATTCATCTTTTTTTATTTTAACATTATTAATTTCAACTTGACACTTGCCATGTGGGTGGCATCAATATTCCGTTTATGAGATGAAATATACGTTATGGGGATTTTATGTTGATTTATATAAAAAGAATAGTAAAATCTAATTGTAGAAGTGTTTTGAATATTCGAGTACTTATCTCGATAGAAATAATAATTTTATTATATTTAAGCAATTGCAAAATAATATAGAGAGGAAGATAATTATGACGAGTGAGGTATTGAAAATTGATAATCTTAAAAAAAGAATTGGCAAACGTACAATAGTTTCAGATATTTGTTTTGAACTAAAAAAAGGAGAAATATTTGGATTCCTAGGACCAAACGGAGCTGGGAAATCTACTACTATTAAGATGATTGTTGGGCTATCAAAGATTACAGAGGGAAGTATTTATGTGGATGGATGCTCAGTAAAAGATGATTTTAAAGGAGCAATGCGCAATATTGGATGCATAGTTGAAAATCCTGATATGTATAAATATATGTCTGGCATGGATAACCTTAAAATATTTGCAAAAATATATGATGGTGTAGATGAGGCACGTATCAATGAAGTAGTGAAAATTGTGGATCTTGAGAAAGCAATAAAGGACAAAGTAAAAACTTACTCTTTAGGTATGAAGCAGCGTCTAGGAATTGCCCAAGCTTTACTTCATAGTCCGAAACTTCTTATACTTGATGAACCTACTAATGGACTTGATCCAGCAGGAATTAAGGAAATGCGTGTGCTACTTCGAAAGTTAGCATCAGAGACTGGTCTTACAGTACTTGTATCTAGTCATATTTTAAGTGAAATGCAGCAGATGTGCGACCGTGTTGGTATAATTAATAAAGGTAAAATTATAACTATAAAATCCGTTGAAGAACTTCTTAATATGACGAAGGTTGATGATAAAACAGTTTTGATATTAGAATCAGATGATAATGAAAAGGCAGTTTCACTTCTAACAAGCATTAATATAAATAGTAGTATTTTAGGTGACGGTGTGCATATTGAAACAACTAAGGATAGAGTTCCTGAAATAGTTACAACATTAACAACAGCTGGTATTGCTATTTTGGGTATGGATAAGCAAGAGACACAATCACTTGAAGATGTATTTATGAAGCTTACAGGGGAGGGTAAATAAAATGGGTAGTTTTTTTACACTTGTTTCAATAGAAAATATGAAATTATGGAAAAGAGTCTCTACAAAAGTAATGTTTTTAATAATGATTATACTTATATTAGCAGCAACTGGTGTATATAAATATTACAATGTATCCCAGAAGGTTCCAAGTACCATTAATGTTTCGCAGAATTGGAAACAAGAATTACAAACTAATATAGTTCTTCAAAAAATTCAACTAAAGCAGGCCAAGGATGGTAAGAATAAGATGGCAAAAGCATCTATAGGGCAAGCTGAAAAGGTAATTGCAGAAGGCGAATATAGAGTTAGTAATAATATCAAGCCAGAAATTCAAAAAAGTGTTTGGTCAAGAAGTACAGAGTTTGCTACAAATGCTGGTTATGGTGGAATTATTGCTCTTTTTGTAATAATAGCATGTACAGCTTTAGTTGCGGGAGAATTTTCAGAAGGCACAATGAAAATGATGATATCAAGACCTTATAAACGTTATGAGATTCTTTCTGCTAAACTTGTAACTACAATAATTTATGGTCTTGAACTTTTGGTAGCAACATTTTTATTGAACTTTGTAATGATGGGTATATTATTTGGCTTTAGTGGCCTAGGGGCTAAGGAAATGTTGTGGACAAGTAGCAGCATAATATATATTCCGGCCGCATTAAAAACAATTATTGTGTTTTTACTTAATTATCTTCAAGTACTTAATTATGTAATAATAGCTTTTGCAATTTCAGCAATATCTCGTTCTCGCTCAATTGCTACCGGATTTTCTTTATTCTTGCTATTCGTTGGTAGTAGCATCGTACAATTATTAGCTATATATTTCAGTTGGGGTAAATATCTTCCACTTGGGATGTCTAATTTTTCTGCATTTGTTACTTCAGGATCACCGATTCCAGGAATAACAATGGCTTATGCTATGGGGTTATCAGCAATATATTTTGTAATATTCGTTTTTGCGGGTTATTATGTTTTTGAAAAACGTGATATTTAAATGCGTTAAGAATAATGATTAAAGAATTAAAAATAAGGATAATAAATTGTCTTAAGACAATTTATTATCCTTATTTTATTAGGTGGAGTAAGGGTTTAATGTTGTTGAAAAAGAAGTACCAAAGCTTGCCAGTGGCTCTGCAGAAGCTTTAGTATCAATTGCAAAATTAATTAAACTTCAAGCAGAGGAAATAAGTGTGAAAAAAGAAGATATCGGTGAATTTGCAGCTAAAATTGACAAAGATATTTCTAAAAATAGTGATAGAAGTTAAATAGTTTCAGAGTTAATAAGTTCTACTTTAAAAAAATTAGTACCTATAGTTAAGGTTATTGATGATATTGCATTCCAGACTAATATGTTAGCATTAAACGCTGCCGTGGAAGCTGCAAGAGCAGGGCAACATGGTAAAGGGTTTGCAGTAGTTGCAGAGGAAGTAAGAAATCTTGCAGCAAGAAGCACTAATGCAGCGAAACAAACTGCAGATTTAATTGAAGGCTCTATTAAGAAAGTAGAGTCTGGAACAAAAATTGCAAATAATACTGCAGATTCTCTTAATGAAATAGTTACAGGGGTATCTAAGGCAGCAACTCTAGTTGGAGAGATTGCAGCAGCTTCTAATGAACAGGCAACTGCAATATATCAAATAAACAAGGGTATAGAACAAGTTTCAGATGTTGTGCAAACTAATTCAGCAACTGCAGAGCAAAGTGCAGCAGCAAGTGAGGAACTTTCAAGTCAAGCGTCTATGCTTAAAAATATGGTTGGAAAGTTTAGATTAAAAAGAAGTGAAGGTCCATCTTATAGCGAGGTAACTCTGAAATCTCAGAAAAATACAAATAAGTTAAAAAACATATCTTTAGCACATTCTGAGGTAGCGGCAACTAAAGATAAACCTAAAATATCTCTTAGCAACAATGATTTTGGTAAATACTAAAAAATATATTAAGGCCATGGCTTAAAATTTTACTATAGACCATGGTCTTTAATAAAAATTAAAGGTGATATGATGATAAATTTAAAGGATAGCGAATTTAGAGAACTTACAGGTTATATGAAAGCAAATTATGGGATCAATCTTACAGAGAAAAAGCTTCTTATAGAAGGGCGTCTTAGTAATATGATTATAGAGAAAGGATTTACTAATTTTTCTGATTACTTAAAATTTGTTTTTAACGATCTTTCAGGAAATGAAATTAGTACACTAATAAACAAGCTAACCACTAATCATACTTATTTTATGAGAGAAGCGAGCATTTTAATTATTTTAGGGATACTATTATGCCTTATTTAGAATTGAGTTGTAAAAGTAAGGACTTAAGAATTTGGAGTGCAGGATGTTCAAGTGGTGAGGAGCCCTATACACTAGCCATGATAATTGCAGATTATTTTGGAAATCAAAAGCCAATGTGGAATACAAAAGTACTGGCTACAGATATATCGGAAAAGGTACTACAAGTAGCACAAAAGGGTGTTTATTCTGGAGAAGCTATTAATACAATACCTAAATATTGGAGGCTGAAATATTTTAGCAAAGTTGAGGATGAAAATTATCAAATTGGCCAGGAAATAAAGAATGAAGTAATATATAGAAATTTTAATTTAATGACTGAGGTGTTTCCTTTTAAAAAGAAATTTCACGTTATATTTTGTAGAAATGTAATGATATATTTTGAGCCAAAAACAAAGATGGAATTAATAAAGAAATTTTATGACATGACTGAGACAGGAGGATATCTTTTTTTAGGTCATTCTGAATCTGTAAATAAAAATGATACTAATTATAGGTATATTATGCCAGCTGTTTACAGGAAAGGATAGTGAAGAATGAGTACATTAAAGAAAATAAGAGTGTTAGTTGTCGATGATTCGTTACTTTTTAGAGAAACGATAGCTAGAGGAATAGGTGCAGATAGGGGTATAGAGGTAGTCGGAACTGCAGGTGATGCATATGAGGCAAGAGATAAAATAATAGAGCTTGAGCCGGATGTTATGACTTTAGATGTTGAAATGCCAAAGATGAATGGTATTGAGTTTTTGAAAAGGCTTATCCCGCAATACCCTATACCAGTAGTGGTAGTAAGTGCAATAAGTGATAATGTATTTGATGCTTTAAATGCAGGAGCGGTGGATTTTGTTACAAAAATAAGTTCAGTGACGGGTAGTAGTAGCAAAGAAGTTTTTATAAATGAATTAATCATAAAATTAAAAATTGCTTCCATGGCCAAAGTTGGAAATATTAAAAAAGAAATTATAAATAAAAAATATACTGATAAAATAAACTCAAGAAATAGTAATACAATAATTGCTATCGGTGCATCTACAGGTGGTACACAAGCTATTCTTGAAGTTGTTAAGGGATTTCCTATAGATATGCCTGGTATATTAATAACTCAGCATATGCCTCCTGTATTTACAAAAATGTATGCTGACAGATTAAATAATCTTTGCCCAATGGAAGTGAAGGAAGCTGAAACAGGAGATATCGTCCTTCCAGGAAAAATCCTTATTGCGCCAGGTGACAGACATATGGAATTAATACGTCGTGGAAATAATTATTATGTGGAATGTTTTACTGGTGATAAGGTAAATGGTCATTGTCCCTCAGTGGATGTACTATTAAACTCAGTTGCAGAGAAAGCAGGAAGTGCCGCTATTGGAGTTATTTTAACAGGAATGGGTTATGATGGGGCAAAAGGTTTAATGAAAATGAAGCAAAGAGGGGCTTACACTATAGGTCAAGATGAAAAGTCAAGTGTTGTCTATGGTATGCCTAAGGTGGCTTTTGATATTGGAGGTGTTACTAAACAAACGTCATTAATAAATATTCCTGCATTAATATATTCCATTTTAGAAAATAAAAGATAATTTTAGAAAATGGAGAATTTAATATTAATTTAGGCACCCTTTTAATAAATGGGTGCCTAAACATTATATATTATTGCTATTAATTTTAAAAAGATAATACTGAATAGGTCACAACTAGATTTGATTTTGTTCTTTTCTTTCTTTTTCTTCTTTAATATGATCAACAATGGCGGCACCAGTACCTACAACTGCTGCAACGCCAGCACCAGCAGCTGAGACTGCTCCAACTGTACCTAAAACTGGCAATGATGCGACTACTGCAGTAGCTGCTGCTATTCCAACAACTGTCTTCCCAAGGAATTTTACTAAACTCATTTAAATCATCCCCTTATTTATCTTTAGGTTTATTGATTAATAATCTTTATTTTACATTAAATTGCATCATAAGTAAATCTTTAAGCAGTTATACATTATATATAATCGGTTACATAAATTAGAGAATACTATTAAAAAAATATTGACAAAAAAAACACCTTAAAGTATAATATTCTAAAACGTAGAAAACAAATTTGAATATTGTGAAAACTGTGATAGGGAAAGTAGACATTCTTCATATTCTTAGAGAGTGGGGACGGTGTAAACCCATAAATGGTTAATGTTGAAACTCACCCTTGAGTTGTAAGCTGAAATTATATGGTTTATATATTATATATAAACTATATTGGGTAAGCCGTGCCGGTGTATATTTATACATCGTTATAAAATGAAGATATAAAATGGGTGGTACCGCGATAGACTTTTCGCCCCAATGGGATGAGGTCTTTTTTTTATACTCAAAATTTAAAATTTATGTAAAATTGAAGGGGGTACAAAAATGAAAGCTGCAGAAGCAATAATTCAGTGTTTACTAGAAGAAAAGGTAAAAATAGTATTTGGTTACCCAGGAGTTCCGGTTGGACCTTTATATGATGCGTTAAGGAAGTCTGATATAGAACATATATTGGTAAGACATGAACAAGCTGCAGGACATAGTGCTAGTGGATATGCAAGGGCTACTAGGTCTATAGGTGTATGTATTGCAACTTCAGGACCGGGAGCTATTAATCTTATAACGGGAATTGCAACTGCATATGCAGATTCTATACCAATGATTGCAATAACTGGACAAGTTCGAACAGATTTAATTGGAAAAGACGTTTTTCAAGAAGCGGATATAATTGGAGCAACAGATTCTTTCACAAAACATAGTTATTTAGTTAAAGATGCAAAAGATATACCTAGAATTATGAAAGAAGCATTTTATATAGCAAGAACAGGAAGACCAGGTCCGGTACTTGTGGATGTACCACTAGATATTCAAAATACAGAAATTGAATTTGAATACCCAAGTGAAATTAACATAAGGGGATATAAACCTACTATAAATGGAAATAAGAGGCAAATAAAAAAGGCATTAGAAAAGATTAAAAATAGCCGAAAACCTCTCATTTGTGTGGGCGGGGGAGTCATGTCTGCCAAGGCTGAAAAGGAGTTAATAAGGTTTATAGAAAAATCTAATATTCCGATGGTACACACATTAATGGGTAAGGATGGAATACCATCAAAATATCTTTATAATGTCGGATTAATTGGGTCACATGGTTTTAAATACGCTAATAAAGCAGTAGCTGAGGCGGATGTTTTAATTCTTGTTGGTACAAGAGTTGCAGATAGAGCAACAGGTGGATCTAAGAGCTTTGGAAAAATGGCAGATATTATTCATATTGATGTTGATCCAGCAGAGATAGGTAAAAATCTTAGTGCCCTTATTCCTGTAGTTGGGGATTGCAAAAATATATTACAAGAGCTTACTGATGGAGTAACGAAAATTGATACAAAAATATGGATGGATCAAATTAGATTGTGGAAAAAAGAGTATGTGAAAATTAGGCCATCTCGCGAAAAAGTAAATCCGCAATATGCTTTAGAGCTTTTATCGCAAATGATAGAAGAAGATGCTTTGATTACTGCAGACGTGGGGCAAAATCAAATCTGGACTTCTCATTATCTTGATATGGTAGGTAATAGAAGATTTTTGACTAGTGGTGGACTTGGAACAATGGGATATTCAATTCCTGCATCAGTTGGATGTAAGTTTGCTTTTCCAAATAGACGTGTTGTTGCAGTAATGGGAGATGGAAGTTTTCAAATGAGTATGTCTGAGCTCGGAACTATAAAACAAAATCATTTGAATATAATATTTTTATTATTTAATAATTCAAATCTTGGTATGGTACGTGAGTATCAAAGCAATGTATATAAAAATACTTATGGTGTAAGTTTATGTGAAAATCCAGATTTTGTGAAACTCGTAGAAGCATATGGATTTTGCGGAAAAAGAGTTAACTCTAATTCAGAATTAAAAGGAGTTCTTGAGGAAGCTATGGCAAGTAATAAAACTTTTTTGATAGAATGTATTGTAAGTGAAGAAGAGAGTACATTATAGAAGGGAGTGGGAAATTATGAATAAATACATTTTATCTATTTTAGTTGAGAATCATCCAGGAGTTTTAAGTAAAATGGCGGGATTATTTACACGTAGAGGTTATAATATTGATAGTTTAACTGTTAGTATTACAGATGATCCTAGCATTTCGCGCATGACAATTGTAGTTGGTGGAGATGAACAAATCACTGAACAAATTGTAAAACAATTGAATAAACTGGTAGATGTAATAAAAATATTAGAGCTAAGTCCTGAAAGATCTGTTTCTAGAGAAGTGGCACTCATAAAAGTAACTCTTGATCAAAGCAATAGATCTTTTATAATAGAAACGGTAAATATATTTAAATGTAATATTGTTGAGATGAATGCAAAGAGTATTATTATTGAAATAACTGGGAATGAGGAAAAGGTATCTTCATTTATTGAATTAATGAGGCCATATGGAATTAAGGAAGTTGTTCGTACAGGACTTGCAGTTTTGCAAAGACGTTCAGAAATAGATTAGTAAATTTTCTCATGATAACCTAATACAAAATTTTCTATATTTTATGCATTAATACTTAATATAGTGTAATATAGTATGTAGTGTTATCGAATAAATCTTAAGTGAAAATAAATTTCAAAATATAGAACAAAGTTATTAGTAGCTACTTTGTGAGAGGAGATATTATGGATAATAGCAAATTGATTCAGTTTAAAAAATCTATTCCTAAAAAGTTAAGTGGTTTTATAGAACCAGAGTTATTTGTTAAGTATGAAGTTAAGAGAGGGCTTAGAGATATTGATGGTCGTGGAGTACTTGTAGGTTTAACGGAAATTAGTCAAGTGAATGCTTCAGTCGTTAAAAACAATAAGACAATTCCAGCTCCAGGTGCTTTAAAATACAGAGGCATAAGTATTGAAAATTTAGTGGATGGCTTTCTGAAAGATGGCAGATTTGGATTTGAAGAGACTTGTTATTTATTGCTTTTTAGTGAGCTTCCTAAGAAAGAAGAACTTAAAAATTTTACAGATTTACTTTCTAAATATCGAAATCTTCCAGACGATTTTGTGCGAGATATGATACTTAAAATGCCAAGCAAAAATATAATGAACTCGCTTGCAAGAAGTATATTGGCACTTTATAGTATAGATGATAAAGCCGAGGACACTTCTGCAAGTAATGTTTTAGAGCAATGCATGAGGCTTATTGCTTGTTTCCCACTTATGGTGGTTTATGGTTATCAGGCACTATCACATTATCATAACAATAATAATTTACTTATTCGTAGCCCACTTGAGGATTTAAGTACAGCTGAGAATATATTGTACATGCTTCGTGATGATAGTAAATACACTAAACTTGAAGCTACAATACTTGACCTTGCATTAGTTCTTCACGCTGAGCATGGTGGTGGTAATAACTCTACATTTGTTACACATGTAATAACATCTTCAGGTTCTGATACTTATTCAGTAATAGCAGCTGCACTTGGTTCTTTAAAAGGGCCCAAACATGGGGGTGCAAACATAAAAGTTGTTCAAATGTTTGAAGATATGAAAGAGAAAATAAGTGATTGGAAAGACGATGCAGAAATTGAAAAATATTTATTAAAGATACTAACTAAAGAGGCTTTTGATAAAACAGGACTAATCTATGGAATGGGCCATGCTGTTTATTCAATATCTGACCCAAGAGCTGTTATTTTTAAAAAATACGTTGGAAGACTTGCAAAAGCAAAAGGTTTAGAGGATGAATATAACCTTTATGCAAAGGTAGAGGAATTAGCACCTATTGTAATTGCAAGTGTTCGAAAGATTTATAAAGGTGTAAGTGCTAACGTAGATTTTTACTCAGGATTTGTATATAGAATGCTTGGAATACCAGATGAGATGTTCACCCCTATTTTTGCGGTTGCAAGGATAGCTGGTTGGAGTGCACACAGACTTGAAGAAATAATAAATAATGGTAAAATAATTAGACCAGCATATAAATGCGTTGCAGGCAACAGTACTTATATTTCATTAAATGATAGAAAATAATATTTCTTAACATCTAAGCAATAAAAAGAGGGACAACAAAACTGTCATAGTGGCAGAAGAGTTATCCTTCTTTTATTGACTAAGACTATTATATTACGTACAATGGTACTGGATATAAGATACAGATTTTGTAAAGGAGAAATTCATGACTAATATGAATAACATTTTAATAGGATTATTTATTTTTTTTACATTGTGGGCCTTAATTGAAGCTCAAGTTTATAGAGTGCGTAGAATTATAATTAGAAACAGAAAGATACCAAAAGGGTTTAATAACTTTAAAATAATTTTTATTTCTGATATGCATTATGGAAGAGGGTTCAGTAGCAAAAGATTAATGAATATAGTTAACAAAATTAATAAAATAAAGCCGGATATTATAATAATTGGTGGAGATTATTTAGACATTTCAGTAAAAAGTAAGAGAGATGTAAGTAAGTATTTAGATAAGGAGATCCAAGTTCTAAAAAAATTAGAAGCTAAGTTAGGAATTTTTACAGTCCTTGGAAACCACGACTATTTTAGGGGGAAAGAGTATTTAGTGAAGCAACTTAATTTAAATTCCTTTAAGATTCTTAAAAATGACAAGGAATTGATAAGTAAGTCAGGAGATACCATAGAAATAATAGGTATAGATGATTTACTTGAGGGAAATCCAGATGTCAATGTGTTAAAGAAAACGAGCAATAATTTTACGATTGCTATATCACATAACCCTGATTTTTTCAGTGATTATAAAAATGTTATTAATTATGACTTGGGTTTTGCAGGACATACCCATGGAGGACAAGTAACTTTTTTTGGATTATATGCGCCATATACATCATCTAAACATGGACAAATGTATTGCAAGAAGATAATTCATGAGGCAAATAGAGATATATTATTAACTAATGGCATTGGTAATGGAAAACTTCCTATAAGATTTTTTGCTATTCCAGAAATCGTAGAAATTGATTTAGAAGTCTAGGATAATATAAACTGTACAAAAAAAACATAGTATAAACATTTTAAAATGTTTATACTATGGGTAAAATGTGAATTTAAATACTTTATATTTTTGTTATGCTACTATTTCTTTAAGTAATTTTGAAAAGTATGCTACATGGGACTTTTCTTCTTCAAGAATTGTGGACAACATTCCAGAAATATCATCTTGAGATACTTTTTCGTACATTTGTGTATAAATACTTACTGTAAGTTCTTCTGTTTTAATTGAATAAGTAAGTGCTGCTTTTAAATTTGTGAAAGCATCCTTTGGTTGTTCTTTTTTATTGAAAACTTGATTTTCAATTAAATTTTTCAAGTATTTTGTTACTTCTATATCAAAGAGATAAGTAGAATCCATTTCATTACCAGTACTTAAATCAGTGAAAAGTTTTGTGAATTTCTCTTTGTGAATAAATTCTTGACCAGCAGCAACTAATAAAAAATCTTTGATTTTACCAGTTGTATGTTTAGCACCATTGATGTAAAAATTATATCCTTCTTCTTCCATTAACATGGCAATTTTCAACATTTCAAGACCACTAAAAGTAGTATTTGTCATAAGATCGCTCCCTTTCTTTTCTGCTTAATAGTATATTTTGCATAAAAACCCTCAAGATAATATTATCTTTCTTTTAATAAATATTCAAGACTTTTCTAAATATTTTTCTTTTAATTTACTATTTAGACTGAATTAATTCGTAATTTATATTTGTAGGTTTTTCTTTTGTATTTTTATAGGCATATATAATTTATAAAAATCAGCCGCTGTAAGGATTAAAGGTGGCCCATAATAGTTAAAAAAATCAATCATTTTGGTACTGTTTCCTATTGAAGGGTTTGCATAAACAAGTTGCTTACTAAAAAAGACTATTCCTATAGTACAACCTATTATTTTAATATTCATATTTAGTTTAATGTTATTTAGTCTTGACTCAAAAATGAAATTATTTATCTTATCAATCACTACTTTTCTAGGATAACTTAGATTAATAATGTTAATTATAACAAACTCCTCCTCATATATGTTTTACCTTATTAATTATATAGTATTATTAATTTAGTAAAGTGTTACTATAAGTGAGATTCAATTAATTATATTAATGTTTTTGAACTCTTCAATTTTTATGATATACTTGAACATGTGACTTTGTGTGTATCACAAAATGAAGAAGTGATAAATCATAATATTACAAGGAATATGGCACACATAAATAAAGAATATAAAGTAGAATTTATTAATAATTAAAAAGATAGTTATACTTATTATAATGGAGGAATTATTATGAAAACGAATGAATTGCCCAAGTATTTTAAAAAAATTGATGATGAACTATGGTTTGAAGAAGTTGAAGTTGAGAAAAAAAATCTTAAAATTAGTTATAAAGTTAATAAATGTTTTTCTTATTCCAAATCGCCTTATCAAGAGGTAGCTTTGATCGATACTAATGCATTTGGTCCATGTCTTGTACTTGATGGAGTAATGCAGACTACATCTGCAGATGGTTTTATATATAATGAAATGATTACACATATTCCAGTACTGACTCATAAAAATCCCAAAAATGTTTTAGTAATTGGTGGAGGAGACTGTGGAGCGGTAAGAGAATTATCTAAGTATGAAGAGCTAGAGACAATTGATATGGTGGAGCTTGATGAATTAGTAACACAGGAATGCATAAAATTTCTTCCAGAAATAAGTGGAGGTCCAAATTTTGATAAAAGAATTAATTTTAAGTTCGGAGATGGAGTTGAATATGTAAAGAGAACTGATATTAAGTATGATATTGTAATGGTCGATTCACCAGATCCTGAGGGTCCTGCTAAAGATTTGTTTGGAGAAGAATTTTATAAAAATGTAAAAAGAACATTAAAAACTAATGGAGTAATGGTATGCCAAAGTGAATCTCCAATGATTCATCGTAACATAATTGAGAATACAAGAAGAATACTAAAAAATAATTTTAAAATAGTAAAAACATATATAGCTTTTGTTCCAACTTATCCAGGTGGAATATGGAGTTTTACAATGGCATCAGATGTTTATGATCCTAGTAATATGGATGTAAATAGATTACCACTCGAAACTCGTTATTTAACAAAAAAAATTGTTAAATCTTGTTTTGATCTTCCAAATTTCATAAGTGATTTAAAATAGATTATTTTATGTTTTATTGTACAAAGTGTATAGATAGTAAAAATAGACAACATGAAGGTGGGCAAAAATGAACATTTTTAAGAAAAAATCTTTTGAGCAGATGCAAGATGGAATACATCAATCTGACTTAGAGAAAAACCTTACAGCGAAAGATATAGCGGCTTTAGGTATAGGGGCTGTTATTGGGGTAGGGATATTTGTTGCAACTGGTACAGGAGCACACATTGCAGGGCCAGCGGTTATTATATCTTTTGTATTAGCGGGAATTGTGGCTTGTTTATGTGGTTTATGTTATTGTGAACTTGCAACAATGTTTCCTGTAGCTGGAAGTACATATTCTTATGCCTACATTGCATTTGGAGAAATAGTTGCAATGTTAATTGGGTGGTGTTTAACAGCTGAATATTTAGTTGCTTGTAGTGCTGTTGCATCTGGTTGGTCTGGGGCGTTCGTAGGAATTTTAAAAACATCAAGTGTTAATCTGCCACATATTATTACATCATCACCAAGTAATGGTGGGATAGTAGATTTACCTGCAATACTAATAGTCTTATGCTTAACTGTACTTTTGTGTTATGGGATGGAGGAAAGTTCTAAAATCAATAATATAATTGTATGTATAAAGATAGGTATAATACTTGTTTTTGTATTAGTCGGAGTTGGCCATATTAATATAGGAAATTATAAACCTTTTGCACCATTTGGGTTTAAAGGAATTTTTGCAGCCACTGCATCAATATTCTTTTCATATCTTGGATTTGATGCTATAGCAACTAGTGCTGAGGAAGCTAAAGATCCTGAAAAAGGTGTATCTAGAGGACTTATAGCATGTTTAGTTGTGGTAAGTGTATTGTACATTGCTGTTGCATTTGTACTAACAGGCATTGTTCCATATAATTCTATAAATTTACAAGATGCATTGCCATCTGCACTATCGACGATAGGAATAAACTGGGGTTCTATTTTAGTTGGAGTAGGTTGTATAATTGGAATGATATCTACACTTTTAGTTGTGCTCTATGGTCAGGTAAGAATATTTATGGTAATGTCTAGAGATGGATTATTGCCAAAGTTATTTTCAAAGATTCACAAAAAGTATAAAACACCATACATAGCAACAATTATTACAGGTATTATTGCAGCGATAATAGCAGGATTTTTACCATTAGATATTATTGTTCAATTTCTAAGTATTGGAACTCTTTTAGGATTTATAGTTGTAGCCTTAAGCGTAATAGTCCTTAGAAAGAGAATGCCAGATTTTAAAAGGACGTTCACATGTCCATTTGTACCAGTTACACCAATACTTGCTATAATTTGTTGTTTGCTTTTATTAAGTAGACTTGGAATAAAAACATGGATTGGATTTATAGTTTGGTTAATAATTGGTATTATTACATACATAGTATATGGTAGGAAACATAGTGTTATTCAAAATGAAAATAGATTAGATATATAATATATTAAGAATAAGGCATGCCATTTAGTATAAAATGGTATGCCATTATTTGTGTTTTAATTTTAATAAATTGTTTAATTTAAAGGAGAAAAATAAAATGAAGATTATCATGTTTAGCGCAAGAGAAGAAGAATGTATTATGTCAAACGAATGGGGTAAAAGGCGTGGCGCTTTAATTAAAAACGTTTCTGAACCTTTAACTATGGATAATATAAATATAGTTAAAGGATTCGATGGACTTTGCCTTTGTCAAATAAAAAAAATAGATAAAGAAATTTATAAAGAATTAAATGAGATGGGAATAAAACAAATATCATCACGTACAGCAGGAGTTGATATGTTTGATATATTCGAGGCTACAAAATATGGCTTAACTATTACAAATGTTCCAGTTTATTCACCTAATGCTATTGCAGAGTACGCTGTAGCGGCTTCACTTAATATAACGCGTCATGTTATACAAATTGAAGAAGCAATGAAACGACAAGATTATCGGTGGACTAAAGATATACTATCAAAAGAAATAGGATCTATGACTGTTGCAATTGTTGGAACGGGTAGAATTGGATGTATAGCAGCTAGAATTTTTAAAGCATTTGGAGCAAAAGTTATAGGATTTGATTTATATCCCAGTGACAACGTCAAAGATTGTATAGAATATGTAGATACACTTGAAGAAACAGTTAAACAAGCAGATTTAATTTCATTACATATGCCAGCTACAAAAGAAAATTATCATTTGTTTAATAAAGCAATGTTTGATCAGATGAAAGATGGCGTGTTTTTAGTTAATACAGCTAGAGGCACAATTGTTGATACAAAAGCATTAATTGAAGCTTTAGATAGTGGCAAGGTTGCAGCAGCGGCTTTAGATACATATGAAAAGGAAGGTGACTACTATACATATGATTTTTCAAAAGAAAAAGTTGAGGATGAGATATTAAAAGAACTTATAAGCAGAAATGATGTATTAATAACACCACACACAGCATTTTATACCCAGGAGGCTGTTAAAGCTTTAGTTGAAGGTGGGTTGGATGGAGTTTACGATGTTATTAAAAATGGGATAAGTGAAAATAAAGTGATTTAATTTATCAAATATTAATTAGTAATTAGAAAGTATTTGTTGCATTAAATAAAAATATACAGGTACATTATTAAATTTATAAATATAGTCAGTATATTGCTAGTCTAAATATACTGACTATATTTATATTCAAAATTATAATAAATTCATATTTCTTAACATTTATATTTTTATCCTTAAATCCTTCAACTTTTATTAGAAATTCTTAACTAAACACTAACTTTAGATTTTAGATTTGTTATACCACTCTACATTAAGTGGTGTTTCTTAAGCTAGTGTAGCGGAGTTACATTTTATTACAATGAAAATTGTAGAGGAAAATGTATTATTTTTATAATTTAAGGCAAAATAAAGAAAATTATATTAAATATAAATGAAGGGGAAGATTTAGTGGAAAACGAGAAAAGTTTGAAGGTTATTCCTTTAGGAGGCCTTGGAGAAATAGGTAAGAATATAACCGCAATTGAGTACGCGGATGAAATCATTGTAATAGACTGTGGAGTATCATTCCCAGATGAAGGAATGTATGGTGTTGATTTAGTAATTCCAGATATAACATATTTAAAAAATAATGCAGAAAAGGTAAAAGGTATTTTTTTAACACATGGACATGAAGATCATATAGGGTCTCTACCGTACATTCTAAAACAATTGAATGTACCTATTTATGGTACGAAACTAACCTTAGGACTAATTGAAAATAAACTAAAGGAGCACAATATATTATCTGATTGTGAACTTAACTCTGTAAATGCTGGAGATACAATAGAACTACAAAACCTTAAAATAGAATTCATAAGAGTTACGCACAGTATAGCTGACTCATGCGCTATTGCTATTCACTCACCTATTGGTGTTATATTACATACTGGTGATTTCAAAATTGATTACACCCCCATTGACGGATTAGTCATGGATCTAGAACGTATATCAAATTTAGGTAAAGAGGGCGTACTGCTTCTTATGGCTGATAGTACAAATGTAGAACGAGAAGGGCATTCAATTTCTGAAAAAACTATAGGGAAGACTTTGACTAGAATATTTTCTAATGCGCAGGGTAGAGTTATTGTGGCCACATTTGCTTCGAACATTCATAGAATTCAACAAATTGTAGATTCCTGCGTGAAATATGATAGAAAAATTGTTTTTATTGGAAGAAGTATGGACAATATCTCACAAGTAGCTATGAATCTTGGTTACCTTCATATACCAGAAGATTATCTTATAGATATCGACGAAATGCACAATTATTCCAATAAAAATATTACAATAATAACTACTGGAAGTCAGGGAGAGCCAATGGCAGGACTTGCTAGAATGGCTTTTGCCACTCATAGAAGAATGACATTAGAGCCTGAGGATCTGTTTATTATTTCAGCATCTCCAATTCCAGGAAATGAGAAACTTATTTCTAAGGTGATCAATGAGTTATTCAAAAAAGGGGCAGAGGTAATTTATGAGGATTTAGAAGAAGTGCATGTATCCGGACACGCATATCAAGAAGAATTAAAATTAATTCATGCACTAGTTCATCCTAAATATTTTATGCCAGTGCATGGTGAATTCAGGCATTTAAGAAAACATGCTAAGTTAGCACAAAAATTAGGGATGTTAGGCGAAAATATATTTACTATGGAAACAGGGCAGGTTTTAGAACTTACAAAGAATGAAGCCAAGGTCACAGGAAAGGTACACACTGGATCTGTATTTGTAGATGGACTTGGCGTTGGTGATGTTGGAAGTGTAGTACTTAGAGATAGAAAGCACTTAGCGGAAGATGGCATGCTAACTGTAGTGGTTACATTAGAGAGGGAATCTTATAGTATTATAGCAGGACCTGATATAATCACTCGCGGATTTGTATATGCAAAGGAATCGGATGCATTGATTAGTGAAGTAAAAGAGATTGTTAGAACTGAACTTAATAAATGTTTAGATAATAAAGTTATTGAATGGCATGTATTAAAATTTAACATAAAAAAAGCTATAGAGCAATATTTGTATAAAAAAACAAATCGTAGACCAATTATTCTTCCAATTATTATGGAAATTTAAACAGAAAAAGTACTTAACATATAATAATAATATCTTAAGTACTTTTTTATTGTAACAAGTATATTAAAGTTTTAAATAGTTAAAACTAGCTAAGTAAACATGGTATTAGAGGTTATTTGACTACTATTTATTAAAAAGAAATAGAGCTTAATAAAGATAAAAAAGGAATATTATCTAATATATTAAATTATAAGGAGGATTTTAAATGAATAAATTTCAGAAAAAAGTCGAAGATGTAATGGAATCAATAGAGGAATCAAATGCCTTTAAGTGTGAAACAAGAAGGGATTTTAAGAAAGTAGCAAAAGCTTTAGTTGAAACAAATGGAAATATACCTAACTTTGCAAAGTATGATTTAGATACAAAACATTGGAAGAGTGCTGAAAAATTTATTTAAATACATTTTATTAGAGAAACAAAGTGTATTTTAAAAAGGTGATTTTAATGAAAAAATCAAAAAGAAATTTTTTACTTGTTATAATTATGATTTTTTTAGCTGTTTTAACAAGCTGCAAATCTAATGAAATTACGGGAACTACTAAAATTGAAAGTCAAAAGAAGCCTATATTAGCTAATAACAATAAATACAATAAATTTAGTAATATACAGGATTTAAAAGTACCAAAAGATAATATTAATATTATTTTTGAGGGAAGGTCACTAAAATTAATAGCATCAATATATAATAATAAAAACAGATTATACCTTCCATTTGCTGAACTTATTTCTAAGCTTGATGGAAAAATAGTATGTAATAATAATGTAATAAATATCAGTGTTAATAATAAAAATATATCTATAAATAGTAAAGATAAAAAATATTGGTATGATGATAATACGAATGCTAAATTCAATCTAAAAAAAGATATTATGAAAAGCGAGGGGACTTTATACATTTCTCTGTTTGATTTATCCACAATGTTAGATTTAAAAACTAAATGGAATATAGAAAATAAAAAAATTTACTTATTTTGGAGTAGAGAAAAGATAGTACCTTTTTTTAAAAATCGATTCAGTTCAAAGTATGCATTGATAAGGCTCGAGGATATAGCAGCTGCGCAAAGATATAAGACAGCTGAGCAATTAGAAAAATTAAGAGTGGTAGGTGATTATCTATACTCATGTGGAGTACCTTTTCATATTGCATGGGTCCCACGGTATATAGATAAACTTAAAAACATTGATAATGATCCATCAAAAAATTGTAACATTTATAATGCAGATTTTATTTTTACAATGGATTATTTGATTAATAAAAATGGGTTTATTGGTATTCATGGCTATACACACCAATTTAAGAATGAGGTCAGTATAGATGGTGTAGAGTTTAATGAAAAATATAATACTGATGAGAAAAGCATAAACGAAAGACTAAAGCTAGCTATAAAATGCGCTAATGATTTACAAATGCCATATACTTTCTTTGAGACACCACATTATGAAGCAACAAATTATCAACATAAAATAATGGAGAAATATTTTAATTATATTTATGATCCTAATAGTAAATACAAAGAAAGTTGTAATAAAACTATATACAAAGGAATTAATAATAAAACCATATACGTTCCTACACCACTTGATTATGTGGACGGTAAGGAAGACCTAAACAATATGCTTAGAAAAATAAATAATCTGAAAAATAATGACTTAGGAAGTTTCTTTTATCATCCTAATATTGAGTTTGAATTTATAAAAACTAATAAAAATGATGAACAGTATCCTGTTTATAAATATGATGAAAATTCTGTGCTTCACCAAATTATTAGAAATTTTAATAAAGTGGGTTATAAATTTATATCTATTAAGGACCTAAAGTAGTTTTACTTTAATTTCATCTTTAATGGAAATAAAATAAATAAGAATCACTATGGAGTTAATAGTGGTTCTTATTTATTTTATAATATTTTATTAAATTTTATTTACTTATCTTTTTCACATGAATTTAATTCTAAACCTGAAACAGCATTTTTTGTCAAAGTGTTGCCAATAGCTCCACCAACACTACCACAAGTTTTTGAACTATAATTACTCCAGTCATAATCCTTTGGAGTTTTTATTCCCAATAGATCAGCTTGCTGAGTTTTAGTTCTTGCATTATTTATTTTTTCATCCATAAAAACACCATCCTCATTTTTTATTATACCTATAGTGTTTGGCTTTTATTTTTAAATTATGTGAGTTATTTTGTTCAAATTAGATATAGATAAGGTAGAAATTACAGCGCAAATAGTTTTAATGTTTTTAGATATTGAACTTCAACAGGTGCTACCATACAAAGAAAAATATATAAAAATTGGAATAAAAGTTTGCTTTTTAAAAAAACTTGATGTATTATAAACTTATAAAAAAGAAATCGATTTCATATCTATGTTTACCGGTTTCGTTAATTGATTTAGTTAATTGGTTTCTATAAAGGGAGCAGAGAGTATTATGAAAAAAGAAAAGAACTTGATAACAATAAGTGAAGTAGCAAAATCTGCTGGTGTATCTAAAACTACTATTTCAAGATATTTAAATGGTAAGTTTGAGTATATGTCTGGCGATACTAGAAAACGGATACAAGGAGTTATAGAAGAATACCATTATAGGCCAAGTAATGTTGCAAAAACTTTAAAATCTAACAAGAGTGGACTTGTTGGTGTAATAGTTGCAGATATTGCTAGTCAAGCTTCTTCTATATTACTTAAAGGAATAGGTGATGTTTGCACGTCTCATGGATATCAAGTGCTTATATCAAATGTTGATAATGATCCAGCAAAAGAAAGAGAATATATACAATCTTTAATGGATAATAGAGTAGAAGGAATTATAGTAAATACCACTGGTTATAATGAAGATTTTTTAGTTAACATTAATGATACAAGGGTACCGATTGTACTTGCAGACAGAACTATGGATGAATTAAAAATAGATTCAGTGACCACAAATAACCATAAGATGACCTTTGATACAATAAAGTTTTTAGTGGATAAGGGTTATAAGAATATTGCTTTTTTCACAGAAAACCCAACAAATAATAGTGTTAGGTTAAACAGGAGGCAGGGGTATATAGATGCAATGAAAGAATTACTGAATGTAGATACCGAAAAATTAATATATACAATTAAACCTGCAGATAAAAATGGTTGTGCTAAAGCAATTGGAAATTTTAATAGTTTATACAAAAATGATAAGAAGGCAATATTTACTGTCAACGGAGTTATCCTGTTGAGTGTTCTTAAGGGGATACAGCAATGTAATTATAAAATACCAGAAGATTTTTATGTTTGTGGTTATGAAGACTGGGGTTGGGCAACACTCGTTTACTCAGAAATGCCAGTTATATCTCAGGATACTTATAAAATTGGTGTTGAATCAGCTAAGATGCTTATAAAAAGAATTAATGGGAAGGGAGATTTAAAACCAAGGTATAAAGAATTAGAGGATGTACTAATAATAAAATCTAGATAAAATATGTAGTAGGATAAGCTAAATTAAATGATCTAGACTTTTTTCAGTCATAGCTAATTTAAAAAAATTATTATGGGGGAGTGGAAATATGTTACAGACAGTAATTGGTATTCTTTTATTATTAAGTTATGTTATATTTGCAATATATGCAGCAAAAGGCGGAAATCTTATGATAGGTTTCTTTGTAATGGCAGTTTTATGGTGTGTGCTTGGTTCAATAGCTGGGGTTGTTAATTGGGATACAATTAATACAAAAGTATTTCAAGGCGGGCCAGAAGGATATGGTGGTACAGCAGTTATCATTATCTTTGGTAGTTGGTTTGGACGTGTTATGCTTGAGACCGGTATTGCTAAAACAATTATTACAAAGGCAGTTGAATTAGGCGGTGACAATCCTGCAGTTGCTACAATATTACTTGTATTAGTTACAGCTATTATATTTACAAGCTCATATGGAGCAGGGGCAGTTATTGCAATCGGAGTTATTGTTTTTCCTATAATGTTGTCACTTGGTATTCCAAAACCGGTAGCAGTGAGTGCCTTTGTTATGGCTGTTGGTGCAGGAATGTACCTAAATATGGCACAATTATCACAAATGGTTGTTCTAGTTCCAGGTTATAAACTAACAGATGGTTACTATACTTTTGGGTTTATGGCATTCGGTGTACAACTTGCAGTAATAATAATTATGATTTTGATTAGTACACGTAAATCTAAAATTAATCACGCATGGGCAGCACAGTCAAATGTAAATGGTGATTCAGGAAATGGATCAAATTTATTATCACTTTTGACTCCATTAATTCCTGTTGTATTATCTATATTCTTTGGATGGAAATCGATACCATCACTTATAGTTGCCATATTATTCGCATTTGTGTCTACTGGGAAAATCAAAAATTTCAGAAAATTTACATCAGTTGTACAAAAGACATTTTATGATGGAGTTTGTGACGTTGCAATGGTGTTTGCATTTCTGTTTTTCTTGCAAATGTTTGTAAAGTCAGCAGGTGCATGTTCAGTTTTATTAAAACCTATCATCTCACCTCTTGTTCCTCAAAATCTATTTATACTTTTCTTAGGCTTTGGTGTGTTATCAATACTTGGATTATTCCGTGGGCCATTAACTGCTTGGGGCGCAGGAACAGCAACACTCGCTATGATGCAAAGTACTGGAATGTATTCAGCAGCAGTATTATTCCCATTATTTTATATACCTTCAGTTTCCATGAATATATCATGTTGCCCAACACAATCATGGAACCTATGGTCAATTAACTTTGTTAAAATTAATGTTAAACAGTTTATGAGGACTATAACATTCTGGGGTTGGCTTGTATGTTTAATAAATTCAATGCTTGCTTACTTCATATTAGTATAAAAATACAAGAATGTTTGCTAAGCAGCAAGGGGTATATGGACCCTTGCTGCTTAACAAATATAAACCCTAAGAAATTGAAAATAATTTTTAATAGTAAAATAGGAGGAATTTTATGGGAAGAAGACTTGTAAGGGTAGGAATAGATGTTGGTGGTACACATACAAAAGCAGTTGCTATTGATAATGCAACCCATGAAATTATTGGTGAATCAATAGTAATGACATCACATGAAGATAAGATGGGTGTTGCTGCAGGAGTTATCGAATGTTTTGAGAACTGCCTTAAAAAGAATGATATTGCTCCGGAGGATGTAGTTTTTATAGCTCACAGCACAACTCAAGCGACAAATGCATTACTAGAAGGTGATGTTGCACAGGTAGGAATCATTGGAATGGGAAAAGGTGGCCTTGAAGGAATTCTCGCAAAACGCCAAACTAATATTAAAGATATAGATTTAGGAACAGGCGGGGTTATAAAAATACATCAAACTTATATAAAAGAAAAAGATGTTAACCCAGAAAACATTGAAATAAATATAAATGAACTTATAAAGCAAGGGGCTTCAGTAATAGTTGCATCCAAAGCTTTTGGAGTAGACAGTATGAAAGAAGAAGAAATGGTTAAGGAGGTTGCGCAAAAACACAATATTTTAGTTAGTGTGGCCTCAGAAATAAGCAAGTTATATGGGCTTACTAGAAGAACAAGAACTGCAGCTATAAACTCTAGTATATTGCCAAAAATGCTTAACACAGCAATTAGTACAGAGGAAAGTGTTCGAAAGACTGGAATTAAAGTTCCACTTATGATTATGCGTGGTGATGGTGGGGTTATGAATATAACAGAAATGAAGAAACGTCCAGTGCTTACAATGCTTTCAGGACCAGCAGCAAGTGTTATCGGAGCATTAATGTACTTAAGAGCTTCAAATGGGATATATTTTGAAGTAGGTGGTACAAGTACTAATATTGGTGTAATTAAAAATGGACGGCCAGCTGTAGATTATTCAATAGTGGGTGGACATAGAACATATATTAGTTCTCTTGATGTTCGGGTACTTGGAGTGGCAGGCGGAAGTATGGTACGTGCAAGTAATAATTTATTAGTTGATATAGGTCCAAGAAGTGCTCATATAGGTGGACTTTCTTATTCTGTTTTTACTCCTGTGGATGAGATAGTAGATCCAAAACTTGAGTTTTTTGCTCCTAAAGTTGGAGATCCAGAGGATTATGTAGCTATAAAGCTTAAAAATGGCAAACGTGTTGCAATTACCAATAGTTGCGCAGCTAATGTACTTGGACTTATTCCTAAAGATGATTATGCTCACGGAAATGTTAATTCTGCGCGTAAAGCTATGGAACCATTAGCAAAATACTGTAATATTTCTGTTGAAGAACTTGCAACTCAAATACTTCAGAAAGCATTCGAGAAAATTGATCCTGTTATAAAGGAATTCGTAGAGAAATATAAACTAGAAGGTGATCAAGTTTCACTTGTAGGTGTTGGTGGAGGAGCTGCGTCTCTAATTCCATTCTGTGCAGATAAGATGAATATAAAATATAATATTCCAGAACATGCAGAGGTTATATCATCCATAGGTGTTGCATTATCAATGGTTCGTGATGTAGTAGAAAGGGTTATTCCAACGCCAACAACAGAAGATATAATTGCAATTAAAAGAGAAGCAACAAACCTTGCAATAAAAAGTGGAGCATTGCCCGGAAGTATTGAAGTTCATATAGAAATTGATACTCAAAGCTCAAAAGTAACTGCAATAGCACTTGGTTCAACAGAAGTAAAAACAACAGATCTTCTTGCTGCTTGTAGTGAAGAGGAAGTAAGAGCGCTTGCATCAGAGTCAATGAGTGTAACTCAAAAAGACTTAAAACTTGAAGCAAAATCGGATGTGTTTTATGCTTTAACATGTGAAAAAAATGGTAAAAATATGATTCGACTTATAGATAAAAAAGGTTTTATAAAAATACAAAGGGGAAATGCCCATGTATTGACCTGCAATATAACAAATGTTAAGGAAGAGGTTGAAAAACTTTGGGATTCAGAGGTTACCTTTAAAAGCCAAATGGCATTTACTCCAGATATATATATGTGTATAGGTGGAAAAGTTTTAGATTATGCTGGTGTACAGAGTATTGAACAGCTATTTATGATTATGGATACAGAACTTATAGGGATAGATCCAGAAGAAAAGATAATTATTGTGGCGGCGAAGTATGATTAAGGATATGGTTTATGAACTACTTAAGTTTGATGAAAATAAATGGGAAGCATATGCATTTTCTCGTGAACCACTAAAAGGTAAAATTACTCAAAAACAAAGAAGTGAATACAAAAATGGAGCAGAGAATTGTGGACGTGATATAGCAATTGAACTTAAAGAAAAATATGGTGCATTAACGCCTAGAGAATACGCTAAAAAATTAGGAGTAACAATAATTGACTCCGCAGAGCAGGAACGTGGCGAATACACTATGTTTGCTAAGTTTAACGAGCCAAGTACTATAACTGTTTTTAAGCAGGTAGTAGACATGTATGATGAAATTATAAAGACAGAGGGATTAAAAGAATGTTTAGGAGATATTAATGTTTGTGATGTTCTAATTGCACATGAATTATTTCACAGCATTGAGTGCAAAAGGCCTGGAATATATACAAATCAGGTTAAAATAAAGCTTTGGTCATTAGGTACATATAAACACATGTCAAAGCTTGTATGTCTCCCAGAGCTCGCAGCTATGGCATTGGTGAAGGAGCTCCTAAATATAGAATATTCACCATATATATTCGATGTGGTGCTCTTATATACATGCAATAAGAGAAAATCTAAGGAATTATTTGAAGCCATATGTAGACTTAATTAGCATATGGCATGTTTTGGAGGTATATATCATGAAATTAATTAGAATATTAAGTTTTATTATATTAGTGACTTCAATGATGTTTGTTATTAATATTGTTAAGTCTAAAAAGGCTGACCCTGAAGCCTCAGAATTAGCACGCGTAAGGGAAACACCTGTTACGGCTGGAGGGGCAGTCATTGTATATATTTTGGGTATTAC
>Ga0209123_1001314_pt1 | contig 25150 bp, 22 predicted proteins | sample BarGraIncu00431A_FD_184500 | JGI IMG/M metagenome (GOLD analysis project Ga0209123, IMG submission 184500) | Arctic peat soil microbial communities from Barrow, Alaska, USA - Barrow Graham LP Incubations 004-31A (SPAdes) (version 2) | ecosystem: Environmental > Terrestrial > Soil > Wetlands >...
GGTACTTGAGCCCCTGCCCTTTCTCCTGCCGGTTCATATTCGGTTGCAAAGAACTGCCCTGCGAAGCCAAACTTTATAACAAAACTGTTTCCTGCTGTCAATGCTTTTTCTTCCGACCGGTGCGTTTCTTTTTCGAGAAGCGCCCCGTTCATCAGCGAGGTGCGGTTATAACAAACGCTTACGCATGCGTCAACGCCTTTATAATTTCATTTTGCCAATGCGGGCAAAGCCTCATACATAGCGGCCGGTTATGAGGTAATTAAAAAGAGCCTCCAGGCGAGTAACCTGGAAGCTCTTATTTTACCACCTATGTAGCGCGGTTGCCAATCCCAATCGACTCTGGCAACGCGATACTATCCCTGCGCTGCCTGCAGCGCCTGCTCGATGTCCGCAATGATGTCTTTCACGTCTTCGATGCCGACCGAAAGCCTGATGAAGTCCTGGCTCACGCCGGAAGCGAGTTGCTCTTCCGGGGAAAGCTGCTGATGCGTGGTCGATGCCGGATGGATTACCAGACTCTTGGCGTCCCCAATGTTGGCGAGGTGCGAAAGCAACTTAACGCTGTCGATGAACTTGGTCCCAGCCTCGAGTCCACCCTTGATACCAAACCCGATGATGGCGCCGGCCCCGTTGGTCAGGTACTTCTTGGCGTTGGCGTGATCCTTGTGACTGGTAAGCCCGGGGTAGTTGACCCAGGTGACCAGCGGATTCTGCTCCAGCCACTCGGCAACTTTCTGGGCATTTTCCACGTGGCGCTGCATCCTGACGTGAAGCGTCTCCATCCCCTGGATGATCTGGAAGGAGTTGAAAGGGGAAATGCAGGCGCCCAGATCCCGCAACAGCTCAACTCTCATCTTAATGATGTAGGAGATATTGCCGAGGGCATCCCAGAACTTGAGTCCGTGATAGGAGGGGTCGGGCTCGGTGAACTCAGGGAATTTACCGTTATTCCAGGGAAATGTCCCACCGTCGACTACGCAGCCGCCGATGCTGGTCCCGTGACCACCGATAAACTTGGTGAGCGAGTAGACCACGATGTCCGCTCCGTGCTGCAGCGGTTTAAAGACATACGGTGTTGCCGCGGTGTTGTCCACCACGTACGGGATTCCCGCGTCATGCGCGACTTTGGCAATCGCCTCGAAGTCATCCACATTGTTTTTCGGGTTGCCGATGGCCTCGCTGTAAACCAGGCGGGTGTTCTCGTCAATCGCCTTGCGGACATTCTCCGGGTCCGAGGAATCGACAAACTTGACCGTGATGCCGAGTTTGGGAAGCGTGTAGTGGAACAGGTTATAGGTGCCGCCATAAAGGTAACTGGTGGAGATGATGTTTTGCCCTGCGCTTGCGATATTGAGAACCGCATAAGTGGTCGCCGCCTGGCCCGAGGCAACCGCGAGGGCCGCAACGCCGCCGTCCAGCTCAGCCATTCTCTTTTCCAGTACATCCGTCGTCGGATTCATCAGCCGGGTGTAGATGTTACCAAACTCCTTGAGACCAAAGAGGTTCGCAGCATGCTCCGCGCTTTTGAAAACGTAGGAAGAAGTCTGGTAGATCGGCACCGCGCGCGATAGCGTGGTCGGATCAACGGTCTGGCCTGCATGCAGTGCTAGGGTATCAAATCCATAGGTATTTTCTGACATATCGTTACTCCCGCCCCTCTAGAACCAATTTAGTAAAGAATCAACCTTTGGAATATATACAAAATCACATCACTTCTGTCAACAAATTTACATAGACTTTTTCAGGCCATTAGTCGGGAAGCCTGCCATACAGTTCCGTGGTATGCGCCAGTTTGGTGGCGAGCTTTGCAGTGAAGGCATCAGGTGAACACCTCCAACTCCAATTCCCCCCCGCAACCCCCGGGATATTCATCCTTCCGGTGCTCGGCAATTCCAACAGATCCTGCATCGGGATGATGGCGTAATCGGCCACCGAGGCGAGCGCACACTTCACCATCTGCCAGACGATGTCAGCCCGATCGCGGTCTAGGTAGGAGAGCACCGACTTCTGCTCCTTCGGCTTCAGGGAGTCGAACCAGCCAAGGGTAGTGTCGTTATCATGAGTCCCGGTGTAGGCGACGCAGGACCGGACATGGTTATGCGGCAGGTAGGGGTTGTCCGGGCCTGAGCCGAAAGCAAACTGCAGAATCTTCATTCCCGGGAAGCCGAACTGGTCCCGCAGCGCCTCCACCTCGGAAGTTATTATACCGAGGTCCTCCGCGATGATCGGCAGATTTCCCAGTGCGTAGCGCAGGGCATGAAAGAGCGCCTCGCCAGGCCCCTTGACCCAGCGGCCATTGATGGCTGTTTTCTCCCACATCGGAACTTCCCAGAAAGCCTCGAACCCGCGAAAGTGGTCGATGCGCACCATGTCGTAGAGCGACAGGTCGTTGCGCAACCGCGCGACCCACCAACTATAGCCTTCGGCAGCCATGCGGTCCCAGTTGTATAAAGGGTTGCCCCAAAGCTGTCCCGTCTTGCTGAAGTAATCAGGAGGCACCCCCGCCACGACGATCGGCACACCCTTTTCGTCTAGGTGGAACAGCTGCGGATTGGCCCAGACATCCGCGGAATCGAAGGCGACAAAGATGGGGAGGTCCCCGATAATGGAGATGCCGAGCACATTGGCGTAACTTTTCAGTTTCCTCCATTGACGGGCGAACTGCCACTGCAGATATTTCTGCTCGCCAATAGCGCTTCCCAGCTTCTCAGTCCAAGTGACCAGGGCCTCGGGGTCTCGATGTGCCAGCGCCTCCGGCCAGGAATTCCAGCTCTCTCCCTGGAAGTGCTCCTTCAAAGCCATGAAGAGGGCAAAATCATGCAGCCAGAAAGTCGTGTCGCAAAATTGCCAGAATTCTTCCTTGCGCCGCTGGGTCGCTGTGGCAAAGAAGCGGGATGCCGCCCCCTTCAGTAGCCCTACCTTATAAAGCTCTGTGGCGCCGTAGTCGACCCGCTCGGAAGGGGCGTCCGGCTGGAGATCCTGCAGCGCCAGATCGCCTTCGTCGACCACCGCCTCAAGGCTGATCAGCAGCGGATTCCCCGCGAAGGCCGAATAGCAGGAATACGGCGAGTTGCCATAGGCTGTCGGTCCGAGCGGAAGTATCTGCCAGAGCGACTGTCCCGACTTGTGAAGAAAATCGATGAAACGGCGTGCTTCCTCGCCGAAGCAACCGATACCACCGGCCCCAGGAAGGGAGGTGGGATGCAGGAGGACCCCACTCTTTCTTTTTCTCACCATGATCACCTCGATTGCATTAAATTTATCAGGCAGCTATCAGTTGTAGCGAGCAAGCAGAAAAGTTAACATAAACAAATTTAGTCAGGATACTATCACGAGATTGACACAGTAACCAAACAATTAATACGGCCTTAACCACTATCTGGTAACCGCCGCCAACGACTGACTGATGCTGGCTGCAGAGCCATGACATTAGCCCAAAAGACTATGCCACAGAAAAGCTATTTTGCAAACATGTGGGGACTTTACCGAGAGATCGAGAGGTGTTATAGTGCCGCCATGGAAACTATCAAGACAGCGACATTTGAGGCATTACTGGAGTCCGCCCTTCCGGACGGCGATGGTGGGTATATCTTTACCTTAGACGGCGAAAAGTTCGCGATCAAGGACACCCTGGAAATTACCGGGATCGCGACTAAAAAGGGTTATATCATCATCTATTAGGTCGCACTGCCATCGGCAGGGCGTCCAACTGATGAAAGCCGCTTGCGGGGAGGTTCGCCCTTAACTCTCCCATGGGCTTTAAGGACGTTAAGGACCTCTTTTTAATTCAGCTCAGGCCGCTGCTAGGATCTCGTCCACACGCTTGCCATCGAGGGTCTCCTCTTCGAGTAGCGCTTCGGCAAGGGCGTCAAGCTTGGCACGATTGGCTGTTACCAACTCCAGCGCCTTCCCCTCGGCCCCGCGGATCAGGGATGCTATCTCCTGATCGATGAGCCACGCCATCTCCTCTGAGAAGGTCTTCTCCTCGGCGAGCTTCATGCCGAGGAAGGGGTGCTCCTCTCCTCTGGAAAAGGTCATCGGACCTATCTTCTCGCTCATCCCCCACTGGCAGACCATCTTTTCCGCAAGTCCCGTCACATGTTTCAGGTCGCTGGCCGCCCCGGAGGAGATGTCCTTGAATACTACCTGCTCGGCAACCCGTCCTCCCAACGCCACGCAGAGGCGGTTCACTAGATAGGCACGCGGGTAATGGTAGCGGTCATCTTCGGGGAGCTGCTGGGTCACGCCAAGAGCACGCCCCCTCGGCAGGATGGTTACCTTGTGAACTGGATCGGTGCTTGGCAGCAGACGCGCCACCAGGGCGTGCCCCGCCTCGTGGTAAGCGGTGATCCGTTTTTCTTCATCCGAGATCACCATGTGGCGCTCTCCCCCCATGAGGAGTTTGTCTTTGGCCCGCTCCAGTTGTTCCAGGCTCACGACAAGCACGTTGTCGCGCGCCGCAAGGATCGCCGCCTCGTTCACCAGCCCCTCCAGATCCGCGCCAGTCATCCCAGGCGTTCCCTTGGCTATCACTGCAAGATCGACATCGGCCGCCAGCGGGATCTTCCTGGTATGCACCTTCAGTATTTTCTCCCGGTCCCGCCAGTCAGGGCGCTCAATTACGACGTTCCTATCAAAGCGCCCGGGGCGCAGCAGCGCGGGGTCAAGCACGTCGGGCCTGTTGGTGGCGGCAATCACCACCACTTCGGTGTGCGGATCGAAACCATCCATCTCGGAGAGGAGCTGGTTCAGTGTCTGCTCCCGTTCGTCGTGGCCACCACCGAAACCGGCACCGCGACTCCTTCCCACTGCATCGAGTTCGTCGATAAAGATAATACTCGGCAGCACCTTGCGCGCGCTAGCGAAGAGGTCACGCACCCGGCTGGCGCCGACCCCAACGAACATCTCAATGAAGGCGGAGGCCGATATGGAGAAGAAAGCAACCCCCGCCTCCCCCGCAACCGCCCGGGCAAGGAGCGTCTTGCCGGTACCGGGAGGGCCGACCAGCAGGACCCCCTTGGGAACCTTCCCACCTATCTGCTGAAATTTTTTCGGTTCCTTCAGGTACTCGACGACCTCGCGCAACTCCTGCTTTGCCTCCTCCATCCCCGCGACGTCCGCGAAGGTAACATCGGCACGCTCTGAGCTGTAGGCTTTCGCGCCGGAGCGCGCGAATCCCCCCATCATGGCGCTGGGACCCTGGCTCTTCATCCCTCTCATGATGAACCACCAAACTCCCAGGATCAGCATCCAGGGAAGCAGGTAAATGAGCAGGTTGCCGGCAGCGGAACCCTCGGCGGGCAAAACCACAACCTCTACCTTGCGCGCGGCGAGTTCCGGCAGGAGGGTCGGATCCCCCATGGAGGGTAGGTTGCTGCTAAAAAGCGTGGTGTCTACAGTCGCCCCACGCTGATCCAGGACTGCGGGCAACGCTACCTTGGAACGAAAATCGCCCCTGACGTTATTTCCCCTGAGGGTTACCTTCTTCACATTTCCTGCGGCAAGTTCGTCCCTGAAACGGGTGTAGCTGATCTCCGCCCCACGCTCCGCCGCCTGTTTCACGATGGATCCGTAAAATAGATCGAGCATCAGGACTAGCAAGCCGGTTATCAGCAACGGTCTCCAGATCGTCTTCCCCATGTGAAAAGCTCCTCGGTGCTCTTGACTGTACTGCCATCTCAAGGAATTTTAACCGAGAAGGGGAGCATTACAAGGATTTGGGCCAGGCGGCAGGGTTAGAAGGTGAAGGTTTTGAGAGAGGGCGAGGGAAAGTTTTGCTTGGCTGTACAAAAATTATTTCAGCCAATCAGGGATTTCCAAGTAAAAGAGAGGCGAGGAGAGCGCTGGAACGCTGCTGATTTGGTTCAGCGTTCCAGCTGATAGACCCCGAAACCGAAGGACGCGCCTTTCCCCAGGTGGGTCGCACTTCCCAATTGCAGCAGCAGATGAAATGGCTCCAAATCGCCGACAAAGCTTACGCTGCCAACCAGGCCCGCCGGCCGTCCGGACCATATCTCCAGGCAGCAGTTGGAATTAGTCGTCCGAATAGATTCAGAGGCAAGGGAAAGCCAGCGATAATCGAGCGGCAACTCTGCTCCTTCATAATGGTAGGCAAGTGAGGAGACCCGGCGCATGAGCACCCGAACCAGTGCGGAAAAGCTGAAGCGCCTGAGCAAGCGCCCCTCATGGGTAAGCTTGAGCGGAGTGATAAAACGGACAGTCACCCGGTCCGGCAGAAGTGGCCCTGCTCCGATCGGATCAAGTGGGCTCAAAAGTGGGATGGCGGGATTGAGTCCAGCCGCGACGGGCTCACGTGCCCCACCGGGACACTCGGCCTCGACCAGAAGCAGTGTGGCCTGAATCCCATCGAGCAGCAGTTTTACCGCGGCGATGAAGTAGACCAGATGATGAACCGAGCTTCCGAACAGGGTAAGGGAACACGCGAAACGAGCTCCGCCGTTCGGTAGCGGCAGCAGTGCCGGGAAATGGAAAACGAAGGGAAGCGGGGGCTTCTGGTGGCGCCTGACCGCGTCGGGATCCCTCGCGATCTTTTGGCCGAAGTTCTCCGGATAGGGACAACTGCCGCCCGAGACGCAGCCGGTACAGTCCGGGCGCCGGCAGGAAAGTGCTCTCCGGAAGGCGGCGTCGAAAGCGCTTCGGCTGGAAAAGAGAAGGTAGGGATCGTCTATGTCCTCGTCCAAGGTGAAGCTGAAGAAGATTTTTACATAGTTAAGTTCCACAAGCGGCCTCCCTAACCTCCTTTATACCGATGCTGCGACGGCGACGCAACAAAATAGGCTGGGGGTAGAAAGATGCTTTTGGGTAGATGTGCTGCAGCCGCTAATTTGCACAGGCAGACAAAAAAAGTGGCCCCCCACAAATCGGGGGGGGCCACTTTTAGTTACTGCAGTGTGAGAAAGCATATATCAACTCCGAAAAAACGTTCCCCGGGTGACTTCTGCTTTACTTTTGGTTGATCGCGCAAAGTTTCCACTGGTTGTTCCCTACCGGTCGGGTAAAGGTCCAGTATTCCTCAAATTTCACCGGTTCGGTTTTACTACCCGAGAGTACCGCCCCGGTCGAATCGTCAGTCGTGTAATCCAGCAGGTTCGCATACACCATAGCGGTGATGAAGTCCTTGCCGCTTTCCTGCCACGCCTCGGAAATTTCCACGCTTCTTACCGCAATGTTCTCCAAGCGGTTAATCTTCTTCTCCCGCAGCAAAGTATCGACGTCGCGCTGCAGAAGGCCGCGCATCTCGTCAGTAAGAACCGCGGCGGCGCTGGAAAGATCCCTATTCATGAAAGCGCCCTGAATCTTAAAAAACATGTCCATGACGTTGTCATTGAAACGCTTCTCGTCAAAGGAAGGATCCATCTGCCTGATAAAAGAGAGACCTTCGGCGAGTTCGTCACGCGCCGGTTCGTAGCTCACGCCCGGGTTCTGGTTCTGGTAATCGTTGATCTGGATTACCTTTCCCTGCTGGCCGTAGCCCTCATCATTTGTCCTGTTTTTTTTTACGAAACGGTAGATCAGGTAGCCAATGCCGGCCAGCAGCAGGATCTCGAAGATTCCGATGCCGCCACCTCCGCCGCCACCGTAGCCACCGCCACCAAAGCCCATCGATCTAAAGAGCATGCCGCCCAGCATGCCGCCGGCCATGCCGCCTAGCAGACTGCGTCCGAATCCACCGAACCCGGGCGAGGGCTGCTGGTAAGGGGTTGAGGGACTAGGCTGGGAAGGCGCGTAGGACCTGGAGGGTGATGACTGGGACGGCGGCGCGACCGGCCGGGAATAACTCCTGGTCCCTCGGCTCCCCATGGAACCCCCGCCGCCTACCCTGGCCTGAGCGTTTTGTTCGACAGCCAGAAAGGTCGTCACCACTAACGCCGCCAGCATCGCCAACAACCTGATATTCTTACTCTTCATAATAACTCCTTTCGAGTTTCTTCATGCTCTGTATATCTTTTTTTTGATCCCTGCTCCCTAGTCCTTCCAGGAAGCGCCGGGCGTTGCATCTTCAGCCAACCTCTGTTCCAGATAATGGTTCACCCGCTTCAAAATGGCAAGGACAGCCGTGGTCTTGGGAAGGGTCGCTGCCAACTGCTCCAGCACACCCCGCTCCCTGATCAACCTAAAGGTACTCGGGAAGTTAATATCATAAACCCATGACAGTTGCAGTAGTTTAAAATCGTGCTGACTTTTCAGCATGGTCAACCTGACCATTTCGCCTGCCTCAATTGCGGCCAAGACTTCCGGGGAACAGTCGGGGAGGTCCGGAAAACCAAGACCGGCGGCTGAGGCCCGTTCCCCCTCCGGAGCAAAGAAGTACTCAATGAAAACCCGCCAGATGTCAAGCTTGTCCGCGTCCCGCACCAGGCGCAGCAGGTCCTCGGTCTCAAAAGGGAGCCCTGCGGGAATCTGAAATACGTTGTGCAAGCCCACCGCAAAACCGACACTGTCGCGCTCAGCTTTAGGAAGGAAATCGAGCAGGGGGTTTTGTTTCAGGATCTGCGCAGAAAGATGGGCATGGTTGATCGATTCGCTGTCCAGGAAGGTTCGAAACTCTTGGTACTGGGGAAAGCGCCCCAAGTCGTGACAGAGAGCCACTACCTGGGCAAGCATCTGGCGCCGCTCTCCGCCCCCCTGAGCGATCAGACGCGCAGCATCGCAGACGTTGCGGGTGTGCACCTCTTTCAGGTCAAAGTTGCGCTGCACCTCGGCATCTGTGCTACGGAAAGATGCGCAGTAGGCCGTAAACCAGGCGCTCAGGGATGTCAAATCTGTTACCGGTGCTGCGTTAATCATGCTTACTCTTGGCCACAATAAACTCGGCGAATTCGGCCATAGCTTTCGACTCGTCGCCGGTTTGATACGAGATCACGCTGCGCAGGTGCGCAAAGGAATCAATGTCCATTTTGTCAAAACTGCAGCCGATCCCGCCTGGCATCAGCCGTGCTACGGTTCCGCTCACGTTGATGACGACCGGCTCGACCGCGGCCGAGAGATAAATGGTGATTTCCACGGGGGTACCGATCGGCAGCACTTGATCCGTCGCGAGGTACAGCCCGTGCAGGCTCACGTCCCTCACCTCGCCCTTGAGCACCTCCCCTTCGGCCTGCAGCAGCGCTGAGACCTTGAAATCAACCCGGGAGAAATTCCGCTTTTCTTGCATATGATCCCCTTTATGCCGCCTGTTAAAAAAGGGGGCAAGAAGCCCCCTTTGATTAATCATCAGCGCTTCGTTGTTACTGTCTAGTCCTCGAAGTTACCTTCGGGGCCTTTGTCCTTGGAAAGTCCTTCAGCGCGTTTTCCCAGCTGCTCGCGGGTCCAATGAGCGGGATCTTCGATCAGCATCCCTTTGGGGCCGAGGTCATAGCTGCCGGCGGCAAGTATGGCGGCTATACCAAGCGGCGCGGTGTCCGCGGAATTGAAGACGTTGGTGATCAGGTTGTAGGCAAAAGCCTCTACGCGCGCTGCCATCCGGTCGCGAATCGCTTTGGGCTGTGCCAGGAACTTGTTTTCGAAGGGAAGGTTGAGGCTTTTGTAGTCCCCTTTCTTCCACCCCTTGGAGTCGGCGAAGGCGACCATCTCGGCCCAAAGCTCCTCGGTCATCCCTTCGTCCTTCACCTTGATGAAGTTTCCGTTGGCGTCCAGTTTCGCGTTGCCGTACTCATTAACCTCGAGTCCCCAGGAAATGAACTGCAGCGCGGTGGCGACGTTGGCCTTGGTGGTGCGGGTCTTTTGGGCGATCTCGCGCAGCCTTTCATAGCTGTTGCCGGAGGTGCCGTGCTGTGCTCCGTTCACTCCGTACGGCTTGACCGCTTCGTGGATGGAAGCGGTCAGCTCGACCTGGATTCCCGCGTCACTGGCCTCGAGGCCGTGGGTGGTGCCGTTATTGAGAGCGATCCAGTCCGGGAAAACTTCATGGGCGTTCAGGCCCTGGATCAGGAAAAGTGCCTCGGGAACCGTGGAAAGCCCCTGGAAGCCCTTGATTTCGCCGACTTCGGTTTCCAACCCGGCCCAGGCCGGGATGTACTTGGCCAATTCCAGGTTTGCCAGCAGGTTCTCTTCGTCGGGAAGATGCGAGGCATCGATGGCGATCGAGGTGATCCCTGCGTCGAACATGCTCGGAATCTCGACCCTCGCCTGCATTACGTCGGCGTCTCCCTTGATTCCGTAGTGGTCGGCGTGTATGGCAACCGGCACCGTAATGCCGAGTTCGTTGCAGGCCGCATCAACCTGGCGCGCCATGTTCCAGTAGTTGGTCGGACAATACGCCTTCTGCCCCCCCTCCGACTTGGCAATCTCAATGAGGATCGCCGCGTTCGCTTTCTGGGCTGCAGCGAGCACCCCGCGAATGACGAAATGATTCCTGCCATTTGCGGCCAGAGCGAGAGCGTGCCCCTTGGCGTTCATGGCACGGTCGATGACCTTGCCGCTCACGATAAGCGCCTTGGAGTTGGGGAAAAGCTTCACCACATTGGGTGGGCGGCCGATTTCAAGCGCTTTTACGAAATCTGAAGCTGATGCTGGCATATTTCCTCCTGTTTGCTGGATTAATTGCACCATTGCAAAAAACGAATATCTTATAACATCTTAATACAGTAAAGACAAGGAAAGTTCACTGGCCTGTCAGGGAGAACGCTCTGCTACTCCCCCCGGCAAAAGGGCCAGTCCCCAAATACTCCCCGCGCCAGAAGGCAGCGGCCTCACCCGGCGGCAGTCCCGCCTCGCCCAGCGAGAACTCGAAAGTTTTGGGCGCCCCCTCCGAGCGGGAGGCGTTCGTTAGTGCCAAAGGGTAGCGGGCCAAGGTCGGGAAATCACCGCGCACCGCCTGGGCGGGGAGCTCGAGCGCCAGGGTCCCGGCCGAAACCTGATACTGCACCCCCTTCTCAGCAGCGGGGAGCCTCGCATGGAGCAGCAGTTCCCCGGTCGCGCCACCCGACCAGCGAAAATCGTAGCAGGGGAGCCAGCGCTCGCCGCTGGTAAGATAGGTCAACCGCGCCTTACCGCCCGAAAGCCAGATCCGCGCGACTGCCGCCCGCTTCTTGGCCGCCGCCAGTTCCAGTTGCAGGGCATCGAGGGAGTGCTGGCACTTGCGCTTGCCCCGGTACACCGACTCCAACTGCGCCAGAGCAAACTCGGTCCCCTGCTGCAGGGAACTCACGGGATTGGGGTTGGCCTTGGTCTTTCTGGGCGCCTTGCCGCTTTGAGACTTGACTGCCGCGCTGAAAATCTCTTCCTGACGCGATAGCGCCTGCATCCGGTCCTGCTGTGCACTAACCTGCTCCTCGATGCGTGCAATCTCGCGACTGCGACGCCGGTCACGCTCCGCGGGGACCAGTTCCACCCGCAAAACGCTTGCCGCGCCCAACGGCTTCACCCGGAGCGAACCGGGGGTGAAGGAATCCGGCAGCGCATACTCTAGGTAACCGTCAACCGCTGAGGCTTCCTGCTCCACCCGGGTGCCGTCCAGGAAAAGTACGATATTTTTCCCGCCGGCACGAGCCGACTGGCACGAGAGGAACAAAAAAAATCCGGTGCAAAGCAGGGCCAGGCGCATGGGGCACCTCATTAAAACCGAGGGGAATAAACTCTCAGAAACCCAAGGGTGCAATGATACAACGTCCCGCGGCATTTGCAAGCGCCTGCCGATGATTGCTACTTGGCGGTGTCCAGCAGCTCGACTTCAAAGATCAGGTTTGCGTTGGGCGGTATCGCTCCGGGCGCACCGGCTGCGCCATACCCCAGTTGAGCAGGGATGAAAAGTTTCCTCTTGCCGCCCACCCTCATGGACATGACACCCTCGTCCCAGCCGGGAATAACCTCTCCCGCGCCGATACGGAACACGAAAGGCTTGCCGTGGTCCAGCGAGCTGTCGAATTTTTTGCCGTCCTCGAGCCACCCGGTGTAATGCACGGTCACGCCTTTGCCGGAGACCGGTGCGGCTCCACTTCCTTTGACGATATCGGTATAGGAAAGCCCCGAAGCAGTCTTAACTTCGCCGGCGGGACCTTGGGTCTCGGCACTTTTTTCCGGTGCATTTTTGGCTTCTTTCTGGGAACAGGCAGGAATGGCAATCGCCACGATGAGCAGCAGCAAAACGATGAATTTTTCTACATTACGCATGAAACCTTCCTCCGTCAGCATTTGGATCTGTCTTGTTTTTTTGCCCTGTACTACGATTACGTGCTTAGACTCTCTTGCTTTAATATGCGCAGTTCTCGCCACTCTCGGCGGCGCTTTATTATTTGATAACTTGCTGATTTGTTTTCGCTTCTACTCCGCTCAGCGAAGACCTGCTTCGGATGATTCCTGGTAACTTAAGGCTATGTCGCCCTGCGCCTCCGCTCAGGGAGCAGGGAAGGGGACAGTCACTGTCCCCGTCTCCTCAGGTGGCCCGACCTAATCGAGCAGGTGCAGGAACAGTCCGCTTCTTAACTTGGGCTCAAACCAGGTCGACTTGGGAGGCATGATTTTGTCCTCGTCGGCAAGCGACATCAGCTCCTCGATGGAGGTGTGAAAGAGCGAAAAAGCCACCTGGTAAGCGCCGGAGTTAACCTCCCGTTCCAGCTCCGCGACTCCGCGAATGCCGCCGACGAAATGGATGCGCTGGTCCGTGCGCGGGTTGCGCACCCCGAGTACCGGACTTAGCAGGTTGTCCTGCAGGACGGAAACATCCAGGGAGGCGACAGAGTCACCCTCGGGGAAGGAGCCCTCGCGGGCGACCAGCTCGTACCACTTGCCGGCCAAATACATGCCGAACTGGTGGCGCCGGACCGGGCTGAGAGCGCCGGGAACCGGAGTGACCTCGAAACGCTCGGCGACCCGCGCCATGAATTCAGCGACGCTTCTGCCGTTGAGATCTTTGACCACCCGATTATACGGCATGATGGTCATTTCGTTGTCAGGAAAAATCACCGTAAGAAAGAAGTTGTACTCTTCTTTCCCGCTGTGTTTCGGGTTGGCGTTCTTTCTAAGATCCCGCACGCGGCTTGCTGCAGCACTGCGGTGATGACCGTCGGCGACGTAAAGAGTGGGGATCGCGGCAAAACGCTCGGTCAGCATCGCCACCTGATCTGGAGCGGCAACGGCCCAGAGGGTGTGGGAGACCCCATCGTCGGTAATGAAGTCATAGAGCGGCTGCTCGAAGGTTATCTGGTTGATCGCCTCGGTGACAACGGGATCGTTACGGTAGGTGTAGAAGACCGGTTCGTCGTTAGCGTTCAGCGCGTCGATGTGGCGCACGCGGTCCTCTTCCTTGTCCGCCCTGGTCAACTCGTGCTTTTTGATGGCACCGCTTTGGTAATCATCGACCCCGGCGCAGACCACCAGCCCGGTTTGCGTAATGCCGGACATTTTCTGGCGGTAGATGTAATAGCGCTCGCTTTCGTCCTGCAGCAGCACCCCGCGCGCCAGGAACGACTGGAGATTCTCATGTGCCTGTTGATAAACCTGGTCCGAGTGGATGTCCGTCTCTTTAGGGAGGTCGATCTCCGGCCGCGAGATATGGAGAAAGCTCACCGGGTTTCCGGCGGCCATCTCTAGCGCCTCTTCCGTGTTCATGACGTCGTAAGGGAGAGCCGCGACCTTTTCAGCCTGCTCTTTTTGTGGGCGTACCCCTTTGAAAGGTTTTATAAATGCCATTCAATCGCTCCTGTTAGCCTTGTGCGTTTTGCTGGTGCGTTATAGTTGGTTAAAAATATCTCTTGGCTCCGACAAAGCGCTTTTGGAAGTAGCTCTCGTCCATGGTCGACACCTTGATGTCGTCACCCCTGCGGGGCGCGTGCACGAAGCGGCCGGCTCCAACGAAGATTCCGACGTGGGTGATTTCCTCGGCTGAAGCCCCAAAAAAGACCAAGTCCCCGTCTTTGAGTTCATCTCTGGCGACTACGTCCCCCACCCGGTATTGATCCCGCGAGGTGCGCGGGATGTTGACCCCGCAAAGGTTGTAGACCGCCCGGGCAAACCCGCTGCAATCCATGCCGTCCACCACCGTGTCCCCGCCCCAACGGTACGGGATTCCGACAAAACGCTCAGCGGTACGGGCCGCTATGCTGCCCATGTCGCTTCTTTCCCGCCGGGGTTCCACCTTCTCGCGCTGTTTTACAGCCGGAGCAGGTTTGGTAAACGACGGTGCCGGCGCCTTTTCCAGAGACGGCTCACGTACCGACATGGTCATCTTGGGCTGGGGAGCCGCGATGAAGTAGGACGATATCATCCGATCCTTGACGAGCTTCTGAGCCATCTTGCTGGCGTCTACCCTGCGGTTAAAATCGCCGAAACGGACGGCGTAGATGCCGTTTTCCCGTTTGAAATAGAACGCTTCGATACCTTTTTCCTGTAGCTTCGAAGTGAGACGTTCGGCGTTTCTTACCTCGGAAAAGGCCCCTACCTGGATGGCAAATCCCACGTCCTTCAGCCCCGCTCGTTGCGCGGCGCATCCGGTTGCGACCGGTGCCAGTAGTAACAGGCAGCATGTGAGAATGCGTATATTTTTAAACATTGAGATTCCTTGTAGCTAACTATTCGGCACTGACCCGGGTTTTGAGAGAGAATTCGTTCAAGTCAAAAGCCTAAATATCCTTGGTTTCCCTACGCACGCCCATCAGGTATGCGACCACGAACTCTTCCAGATCGCCGTCCAGCACCGCGTCCGGGTTGCCGCTTTCGACACCGGTGCGCAAATCCTTCACCATCTTGTAGGGGTGCAGCACATAGGAACGGATCTGGCTGCCCCAGCCGATTTCCTTCTTCTCGCCGGCGATGTCGGAGGCCTTCGCCTCGCGCTCGCGCAGCTCCTTTTCGTATAGCTTGGAGCGCAACACCTTCATGGCGGTCGCTTTGTTCATGTGCTGGCTGCGCTCGCTCTGGCAGGCGACCACGATCCCCGTCGGCAGATGGGTGATCCTGATGGCGGAGTCGGTGGTGTTGACGTGCTGACCGCCGGCGCCGCTGGAGCGGAAGGTGTCGATCCGCAAATCGCTTTCGACGATCTTCACATCGATGTCTTCCTCTTCAATGATCGGAAAGACGAACACCGAGGCAAAGGAAGTGTGGCGCCGCGCCGCGCTGTCGAAGGGGGAGATACGCACCAGGCGGTGGATGCCCGCTTCAGCCTTGAGGTAACCGTAGGCGAACTCGCCGGAGACCGAAAAGGTGACACCCTTAACGCCCGCTTCTTCGCCACCCTGATAATCGGTTATTTCGGTCTTCCACCCTTTCTTCTCGCAGTAGCGCAGGTACATGCGCAGCAGCATCTCGGCCCAGTCCTGGGACTCGGTGCCGCCGGCGCCCGCATTGATGGAGACGAAGGAACCGGAAGCGTCGTGGTCACCAGAGAGCATGCGACGAAACTCGACCGCGCTCACCCCGTTTTCCAGCTGATCGTTCATGACGGCGACCTCGGCGAGGGTATCTGCGTCAGCCTCCTCGGCACCCAGCTCGATCAGTTCGCGGATATCCCGCGCCCGAAGCTCCAGGGTTTCCCAGGCGGTGACGTCCTTCTCCATGACCATCCGGGCTTTCAGCACCTTTTGGGCGTTTTCCGCGTCGTTCCAAAAATCGGGGCGGGAGGTCTGCTCCTCCAGTTCCTGCATGCGCTCCTTCTTGTCATCTACGTCAAAGAGACCCCCGAAGCTTAGTAATCCGCTCTGCGAGCCCTTCTATCTTGGCAACTTCTTCTCTGAACATCGGAAACTCCTTTAAATTTTTGTCGCCAACTACTATAGCAGTATTTTGCCTGTCACGTCACGGACAAGTCGGCATTTCAAGCGTTTCGTTTTCGATAACCGTACAGCGCGAGCACCCCGCAGGCAGCCAGGCAAAGTAGCGCAAAGAGGTCGCCATGGCGGCTGTAGAAGCTCCCCCCCTCACCTCTTCGAACCTGCGCGCTCAGCGTCGCTTCCTCGAAGAGTTGTGTCATGCCGTGGATATGACCCTTGCTGTCAATGACCGCCGAGATCCCGGTGTTGGCCGCACGCACCAACGGCACCCGGTTCTCCACGGCACGAAAGACCGTCATGGAAAGGTGCTGATAGGGAGCGGAAGACTTCCCGAACCAGGCGTCGTTGGTGATGTTGACCAGAATCCCCGCGCCCGCCTGGACGTAAGCGCGGGAAACTTCGGGAAAAATACCCTCGAAGCAGACCAGCACTCCGATCTTCCCTCCGGTCGTCTCCAGCGGAAGCGCACTCCTGCCGGCCGAGAAGTCGCCGATACCCGCCACCATCTTGTTCACGAAGGGGAAAAACGCGGCAAGCGGCACGTATTCGCCGAAAGGTACCAAATGCAGCTTGTCGCTCCTGCCGAGCACAGCACCGGTCGGAGAGATCAGAAAGGCGCTATTCAGGTAGCGGGTCAGTTCCCCTTGTTTCTCAAAGGCAGGGCTACCGGTCACCAGACAGCTCTTCAACTCGACGGCCAGCGATTTCACCCGCGCCGCGTAAGCGGGCTCGCTTTGAAAAAAGAACGGCAGCGCGCTTTCGGGCCAGACCACCAGGGTCCCCCCGGTCTGGCACCCCTGGCGGGTCAACCTTTCATAGGTCGCCACGGTCGATTCCTCGAACGCCGGGTCCCACTTGACGTCCTGGGAGATGTTCCCCTGCACCAGCAGCACCTGCTGCAACGGCCCGTTTTCCACCCGGGTCAAGGCATTAAGACCGTAACCGAGCGTCGCCGCCAGCAATACCAGGAGCGCGAGAAAGCCGCGCACCGGATAGGGCGCCTCCTTCTCGCGAAACCATACCCACATGCGGTAGAACACGACGTTCGCAAAGGCAACCAGGAAGCTGACGCCGTAGACGCCGGTCAGATCGGAGATCTGAATCAGCGGCAGGGTGCGGTACTGGGAATAACCAAGGTCGGCCCAGGGGAAACCAGTCAAAAGATAGGAGCGGACCAGTTCACCTGCGACCCAGAGCACCGGAAAGGAGCAAAGGGCTGAGATCCGCCGCTTCTCGCCCTGGCGCGCGAACCAGAGGACGGCGCCGGGATACAGGGCAAGATAGGCAACCAGCGTCAGATAAAGCGACACGCTCACGGCGGCCGGAAGCTTGCCGTAGGTCATCATGACGATATTCAGCCAGTAGAGGACCCCGGCATAGGCGGCGCAGCCAGCGGCAAAGCCGAGCTTGAAGGCGAGTTTGGGCGCGGTCCCCGCCGCCGCGACAAGGAGCGGCACGAAGGCAAACCAGGCCAGGGGTGAAATACCGGGCTTCGGAAACGAAAGCGCCAGCAGGACTCCAGAGAAAAGCGCTAAAAAGTAGCGCCACTGCACTGCATCTCCCGTGCTACGGGTAAACAACTTGATCACGGGCTTTCCGTTTCTCTATCCAATAGCCCCGGCTCACGCCTGACGATGCGTACCCGGCTGATGCGCCGTTCGTCCGCCTCCAAAACAGTCAGCTCCAAGGTGTCGCTTAAGACCACCTCGCCGGAAACCGGAATCCTGCCGGTGAGGTGGAAGATGAGACCGCCGACCGTCTCGAACTTGTCCCGCTCCACGACAATCTTGAAATGCTCCTCAATTTCCTCGACCGGCAGCCTGCCGTCCGCGAGGATCGCGCCGTCCGGTTCCACGGTAAGCCGCTCCTCCTCGAGGTCATACTCGTCCTGGATATCACCCACGATCTGCTCCAGCAGGTCCTCGATGGTGACGAGCCCGGAGGTGCCGCCGTACTCGTCGATCACCACGGCCATATGCACCCGGCGCTTTTTGAAGTCGTGGAGCAACTCTTCGAGGTTCTTGGTCTCCGGGACGAAGAACGGGGGACGCATGATCTTGCGCAGTTCCACAGCCGCGTCCAGCGCCCCCCAATAACGCAGCAGATCCTTCGCGTAGATGAGTCCGATGATGTTGTCGATGGTCCCTTCGAAGACCGGGAGCCGCGAATGACCGCAGGCGATGATTGCCTGGAGCACCTCGCTTACCTCCGCCTCGATGGAGACGCAGGCCATCTCGGTGCGCGGCAGCATGATCTCGCGCACCACGGAGTCGCCCAGGGCGAGGATGGAGCGGATCATCGCGTTCTCCTCCTCGTTGATCAGGCCCTCCTCCTCGCCGGCATCCATCATCTCCTGGATTTCCGCCTCGGTTACCCGCTTTTTTCCTTTCAGGAGCCTGCCGAAGGCCTCCATCAGCCCGGGCCCCTTTTGTCCGTTCTCCTCGTCCAAGGGTAGTTCCTCTCCGTTACTATTGGTGTGATGATTCCGATGATTGCGCGCCATCAGCCGAGCGCCCTAAACAAGCCGGTTATCGCGACGGTCAAAAGCGTCCCGGTCAGGGCACCCATGACCACCTCGCGCATGCTGTGAATGTGCAAAAGGAGCCGGGAATGGCTCACCATGATCGCGAGGATGAAGCAGAGCAGCGAGATGAGTGGGTCCTGGGTGTGGAACGAGACGCTGGTGGCGATGGAAAAGGCGACCGCTGCGTGCCCGCTCGGCACCCCTCCCCTAAGCGGCGTACCGCTTCCGGTCAGCGACTTCAGGATGATGACGGCGATGAGCACGATGACCACCGAGACGACGGTCCCGATCTCGGAGCTGGTTCCTACCATGGCAAGTCCCCCCTTATAAAACGGGAAAAGGTACTTGGCAAGTACCAGATACCCCAGGATCCCGGTGCCGAAGGCGGCGACCAGCACGGCCCCCGCTGCGACATCCTTGGCGATCTTGGCCATCGGGTGGAACTCCGGCGAGATCATATCCACCACGACCTCGATCGCGGTGTTCAAAAGTTCGGCGAAAAGCACGAAGGAAACCGCCAGGGAGATCAGCATGAACTCGACCGGGGAGACCCGCAGCAACAGCGCCAGGCTCAGGACCAAAAACGAGGCCGCGAAATGCCGCCTCATGTGCTTTTGGGTGCGCGCCGTGTAAAGGATCCCCTCGATGGCGCAGTTCACCGAATCGATGAAACGGGTCGGCTTCACTGGAGGCTCCCGATGGCGCTGAGTGTCCGGCCGAAGGCCCCCCTAGACAAGTCCTTCCTCCTGGAGCAGCGCGAAGATCTCCCGCTCCCGGTTCTCCATCCGGATCGCTTCTGCCTCGCCGCTTCTTTCGTGGTCGTAACCCGTTATGTGCAGGATGCCGTGCAGCAGGAGAAAGGTCAAACGGTTCCAGAAAGGCTCCCCGGCCTCCTCCGCCTCGCGGGCTGCGGTGTCCGCCGAGATCACCACGTCGCCCAACTGCTGCGGGTTGAGCGCGCCAAACTCCCCTTCCTGCATGGCAAAAGAGATCACGTTGGTCGCCTTGTCCCGGCCCAGGTAGTCGCGGTTCAGGGTCCGGATGGAGCGGTCCCCGACGATGGAAACTGAGAGTTCGGCCTCAGGACATCCCAAGGCGTCTAAGATCCTCTGGGCCACCTTTCTGAGCGCCGGAATCCCGACCGGCATCCGTCTTTGGCGATTCGCTATCGCTATCATCTGGGGACTTCTTGACACAGTTTTTCTCCTTGTAGGCCGGTTCCGGATAGTCGATCCGGTGGTGGTAGATCCCGGCGAGTATCTGGTTGAAGCTCTTGGCAATTTCGTGCAGGTTCTTCAGGGTCAGCTCGCACTCGTCGAGCTGGCCGTCCATAAAGATGTTGTTGATGATCTTCTGCACCAGCCCCTGGATCCGGGCCGGCGTCGGGTCGACCAAGGTGCGCGAGGCCGCCTCCACGCAGTCCGCCAGGAGCACCAGTCCCGCCTCGCGGGTCTGCGGCTTGGGGCCGGGGTAGCGGAAATCGCGCTCGTCGACCGGCGGGGATCCCGGGACTTCCAGCCCTTTCGCCTTCAGGTAGAAAAAGCTGATGAGCGAGGTGCCGTGGGACTGGCGGATAATCTCGATGATGGGGAGCCCGATCCGGTATTCGCGGGCCAGTTCCACCCCTTCTTTCATGTGCGAGATCAGGATCAGCGCGCTCATACTCGGGGAGAGCTTATCGTGCCGGTTCTCGCCGTCGCGAATGTTTTCGATGAAGTAGAGCGGCTTTTTCAGCTTGCCGACGTCGTGGTAGTAGGCGGCGACCCTGGCCAAGAGCGGGTTGGCGTTAATCGCCTCGGCGCCCGCCTCGACCATGTTCCCGACCAGCACGCTGTGGTGATAGGTGCCCGGGGCCCGGATCATCAGTTCGCGCAGCAAGGGGGAGTTCAGGTTGGCAAGTTCCAGCAGCTTCACGTCGGTCGTGTAGTGAAAGACCGCCTCCACGAGCGGTACGGTTCCGGAGACGAAGACGGCGTTCAGGATACCGCCGCAAAAGGCGAAGCCTACGCAGTAGACCGCCTGCAGGGAAAAGGGGCTCTCCCCGTAGACGTGGAAGCAGAGCGCGACCGCCACGTTCACCACGGAGACCTTCAATCCCGCCGAATAGATGGTGCCCCGCTCCTTACACTGGCGCACACCATGGGCGCCGACAATCCCCCCGAGCAGCGCGTAGATCACCACCTGCAGTGAGTTGTTCATCATGATGCCGATGAGCGGTGCGCAGACCGCGCAATAGACGAGCGCCACCTCGGAGTTAAGGATGATCCTGACGATGATGACGCTTGCCGCAAAGGGAAAGAGGTAGAAGTAACTGGCGGTGTCAACCGAGGGGAAAAGCCCGCCAAGCGCAGTGGAGACGGCAAAGACGAACTTCAGCGCGGCGAAATTGGCCACGGTCAAAAGCGTCAGGAGCAGGATGTCCTTGTTGGTCGGGTTGAATTTCCGGATGTTCTTGCGGGCAAACCGGTAGGGGGAATAGCAAAGGACGAGGACCAGCCCGAAGATGCCGAAGCCGGTGACGACCGGGGCAAGGCTCTTGGACTTGTAGATCTTCTCCAGCTTCAGCGCCTGCTCGGAGGAAACCCGCTCGCCGATCCTGACGATCATCTCGCCGCGCTTCATCTTGAAGAGAACCGGGCGCACCGCGGCCCGCGCCTCGCCTTTCTTGTCGTCGCTGCCGTCGCGGTCGAAGGTCAGGTTGGCCGAAAGCATCCGGAGGGCGACCCCCTTCAGGGTCTCGATATCCCGGGGCGGAGCGCCGAGGCTGAGATGCAGTCCCTGCAAGGAGTGCTTGGCGCTGGTCAGGTCGATGACCGAGGCGAGGTCGCCCGCTGCGACCTCCTGCTTGGTGCCAGGGGCGACGACCAGGATGCCATGCTTGCGGTTCGCGTTGAACTTCACCAGGTCGCTGACGATACGCTGACGGTAAAAGGGTGCGATCTGGCGCCCGAGGTCGGAGAGAAAGGCGCGCTCCTCCTTCACCCGGGTAAACGCCCCGAACTCCTGCGCCGAGAGATCGACGCCGAGCAGGTCCGCGGCCGCTTGCCGCACGACAGCCCCCTGCTTCCCCTTCTCGTGAATCAGGTCCAGCGCCTGCTCGAAGCGGTGCACGATCTCCAGATTGGCATTGGGGTCGAGAGTGTAGACGAACGGGGCCGTCGCTTCCGCTTCGGCGCGCTTTTTCTCGGTGAGAAGCAGGTCCTCGATCAGGTAGTCCTGCGCGGCGCGAATGTCGGAGGTGGCGATATCCCCTTCCCGATAATTGACGGAAAGGAACTGCGGGCTGGGAATGATGAGCAGGGTGAGGAACAGCGCGGTAAAAAGCAGTAGCACGAAGCGGGTGCGCTTTTCATACTTCTCCCCGGAGAACGCGACGGCGAAAGCTTCCAGCCAGCATTCGCAGAGTCGGGCCAGGGAGCTCTTGTGCTTTTTTTGTTTATCGCCGTTATCGGTGGGCATTATGTCAATGGTTCCCATGTCGTAGGACAGATGCTGCTGGGGTGCAGACAAGCAGTCAATATATCCTCTTTCCGCGATTACTGTCAATCTAAACCAAGTAGCTGTCAGAGGGTTCCGCAGATCGTTCTGCCATGTTAATAAAATTTTACAAAACCGCTTCCATTTGACAGCAGATGTGGTATATACCTGAGTTCTACTGACAGGCGTTGCCTGTTTACATTACATCAAGCGGAGGGGAGAGATGAGCCAGATAACCGAAGTGTACGCCAGAGAGATCCTTGATTCCAGAGGAAACCCGACTTTAGAGGTTGAAGTGTTCCTTGATTCAGGTGCCATGGGAAGAGCTGCGGTTCCCTCAGGAGCTTCGACGGGCGAGCGCGAGGCGCTGGAATTGCGTGACGGCGACAAGGCGCGCTACCTGGGCAAGGGGGTTCTCAAAGCGATCTCCAACGTGAACGACATCATCGCCGACGAGATCACCGGCATGGACGCCACGGATCAGGCGGGAATAGATAACCGGATGCTCGCCCTCGACGGTACCGAGTTCAAGAGTCGCCTGGGCGCCAACGCGATCCTGGGCGTTTCACTCGCGGTCGCCAAGGCTGCAGCCGAAGAGGTAGGCCTGCCGCTGTACCAGTACATCGGCGGCGCCAACGCGAAAGAACTGCCGCTGCCGATGATGAACATCATCAACGGCGGGGCCCACGCGGACAACAACGTGGACATCCAGGAATTCATGATCATGCCGGCAGGCGCCACCAGCTTCAAGGAAGCGCTGCGCATGGGAGCCGAAATCTTCCACGCCCTGAAGAGCGTATTGAAGGAAAAGGGATGCAACACCGCGGTTGGCGACGAAGGCGGCTTCGCTCCCGACCTGAAGTCGAACGAAGAGGCGCTGGAAGTCATCATGCTCGCGATCGTCAAGGCCGGCTACAAGCCGGGCGAAGACGTGCTGCTCGCCCTGGACGTTGCCTCCTCGGAACTGTTCAAGGACGGCGTCTACACCTTGGCCAACGAAGCACAGCCGAAGAAGAGCGCGAAGGAATTGACCGACTACTACGAGATGCTGGTGAACAAATACCCGATCATCTCCATCGAAGACGGCATGGCGGAAAACGACTGGGACGGCTGGAAACTTCTGACCGACAGACTCGGCAAGAAGATCCAGATCGTGGGCGACGACCTTTTCGTCACCAACCCGGCGATCCTCAAGGAAGGGATCCAGAAAGGGATTGCCAACTCCATCCTGATCAAACTGAACCAGATCGGCACCCTGACCGAAACCCTCGACGCCATCGAGATGGCTAAAAGGGCAGGCTACACCACCGTCATCTCGCACCGCTCGGGCGAGACCGAAGACACCACCCTCGCCGACCTCGCCGTGGCAGTCAACGCCGGCCAGATCAAGACCGGTTCGCTCTGCCGCACCGACCGGGTCTGCAAGTACAACCAGCTGCTGCGCATCGAGGACGAACTGGACGACGTCGCCATCTTCCGCGGCCACGACGTATTCTACAACATCCGCAAGTAGTTAGCGGAACTGGTAACTAAAGCGAGTTGAGTAAAAAGGGCGCACCTCGACGGGTGCGCCCTTTTTGTTTTTCCCTTTGCGAGGTTGATCCCCCCTATTTCCCCATCCCCATCCTGCTAATCCCTCACCCCTGCCTTCTCCCTGGCGGCGGGGGAGCAAAATCCGCCAAGCTGCAGATATCCACCATCATAGACGCGACCGCCGGTCGCCCCTACAGACATCAATGGCCAAAGGCGCAACGCACGCCCCTTTTTTCAGCATGTGCTGAATGCGCTTGGGCATTGCCCCCGGTCGGGAAAAGCCAATAGACGGAAAAATGCCGCCGGAGTAAGATATATCTCATGGAAAGAGATCTACCCGCAGCAAGTCAGCAAACCTTCAAAGGAGGAAGAAGTCATGGCATGCACAGACGAAAAACATCCGGAGCATATCTGCTCTTTGACGGCGCGCGGTGAAGTTGAACTGGTACATACTCTAGCCCTGCACCCGACCTTCGAATGCGCAAAGTGCGCTGCGAAGGTAAGCGATCAGGACCGGGTCTGCGACCCGGTGGCACTCCCGGAAATCGGCTGGATGGGGGACGGGGCGGACGTTAAGCTCTAGCCCCAAGACGCTGATATCCTGAAGTTGTAGCCCACCCTACTAGCAACTCTCGAATTTCGCATACTCGGACTCTTCTACCCTTGAAAAGTCTCCCCCTCCCCGTCAAGGGGAGGGCCGGGGCGGGGATGGGGTTTAACCGCCTCAGGCTGAGGGCGCAAGACTCTTGCGCCGTTTCCCCCATGAGGGTATACTCCCGCCCATGCTAACTTACCAGATAGAAGCACCCGACCATTTCAGACGTGTAGACAGCTTTCTGCGTAACCTGTTGCCGACTGCCCAGTTCTCCTACCTTAAAAAACTTCTCAGCGCCGGGCATCTGACGGTGAACGGAGAACCGACCGACGCGTCCCGCATTCTCAGGCGCGCCGACCAGGTATGCCTGAAGGAAAGCAGCAAGACTGCCGCGTTTCTCGCCCGCTCCACGCCGGAACTGGACATCCTCTTCGAGGACAGCTGGATCGTCTGCTTCAACAAGGCCCCGGGCCTCGCTGTGCATCGCACCGAGGACCCCGACGAGGTGAACCTCGTGGATCTCGCGGACAACTTTCTCAAAAGAAGGGACGGAGTGAGCCGGTTGCGCCCGGTGAACCGCCTTGACAAGGGGACCTCGGGTGCCATCATCCTCGCTAAAAGCGCGGTCGCTGCCGGGATGTTCGGCAAAATGATTCAAAATGACGGGCTTGGGAAACTCTACCTTGCCATGGTGGAAGGGAAGCTCCCGAGAGAGGGAGTCATCGATCTGCCGCTCGACGGCAAGGAATCCCAGACCCGGTACCTGCGTCTTTTCCAGGGAAGCGCAGGAAGCCTGGTGGCGGTCTATCCGCTGACCGGCAGGATGCATCAGATCAGGCAGCACTTCAAGATGTTGGACCACCCGATCCTGGGAGACAAGCGCTACGGCGGCAGGGTGCTCCCCGGGTTCACCGGGCACCTGCTGCACTCCTTTACCACCCGTCTCGTGCATCCGGATACCGGGGAGTCCCTCGAGATTCCGGCACCGCTGCCGACCCCGCTCTTGCGGACCCTGGTGCGGCTCACCGCCTTGAAGGAGGAGACGCTATTCCACTCGCTAAACGAAATCCCCCCTTCCGAGGTGCTCTCACTTCCCGTGATTTCCTAGCGGGATCAACTGCAACGTAGTGCGAAGGCCCTGGGAAAGGGACTGGCTGCGCAGGTGCCAGTCCCTTTTTTTATAGTCCATCCTCCAAATCAGCCCCATCAGCTTAGAGCTTGACCTCCCCCCCCCCTTTTACACCACTTTACCCCAGGCATCTGCACTCATGTTCTTCATGGCCGCTATCATAT
>Ga0209123_1001315_pt1 | contig 25149 bp, 14 predicted proteins | sample BarGraIncu00431A_FD_184500 | JGI IMG/M metagenome (GOLD analysis project Ga0209123, IMG submission 184500) | Arctic peat soil microbial communities from Barrow, Alaska, USA - Barrow Graham LP Incubations 004-31A (SPAdes) (version 2) | ecosystem: Environmental > Terrestrial > Soil > Wetlands >...
ACAAGAAAAAGAACAAGAAAAAGTAAAATTTCAAAATTTATTAAACGACAAAGATATATTATTAAATCAAATAAATATTCAAAATAGTATACTATCAAGTAATTTAATAGGTATAATAGATTCTAGGTCATATAAGTTAATGAAACCTATATCAAATTTATATAATATTTTATTTAGAAAAAGATATAAAAATAATAAAGAAAATATAATTTAATAATATTATTAAATTAGAGGAGAACACTAAATGAATGATAATGTAATAACAATAACAGATTTAAATAAAGAATATAAAATGTATTTGAGAAAACAAGATAGATTATTAGAAACTATTTTTCCTTGGTTAAAAAGACATACTGTTTTTAAAGCAATGAGTAACATAAATTTAGAACTTAAAAAAGGTGAAGTTTTAGGTATACTTGGGAAAAATGGTGCACGGTAAATCTACATTACTTAAAATGATAACAGGTGTAGTAACACCAACAAGTGGAAGTATTGAAGTAAAGGGTAAAATAAGTTCTTTGTTAGAACTTGGTACTGCTTTTAACGTAGAGCTTACTGGTATTGAAAATATCTATCAACACGGACAGGTTATGGGTTTAACTAATGAAGAAATAAAGTCTAAAAAGCAAGAAATAATAGATTTTGCTGACATTGGAGATCATTTATTCCAACCTGTTAAAACTTATTCTTCTGGTATGTTTGCAAGACTTGCATTCGCTTGTGCTATAAATGTTGAACCAGATATATTAATAGTTGATGAAGTCTTATCTGTTGGAGATATGGCATTTCAACTTAAATGTTTTAAGAAATTTGAACAATTTAAAAATGCTGGTAAAACAATCATATTTGTTACTCATAACATTGGGGATGTACTTAGAAATTGTACAAGAACCGTTATAATAAGTGAAGGCAGAAAAATATTTGATGGAGATGTTAAAAACGGGGTAGAAAAATATAAAAAGATAATTGTTGGATTGGATGATGAAGAATCTAAAGAACAATTATTAACAGATAACGAAGAACTAAGTAAAAATAAAAACTATAAAAAGCAAAACTCTGTAAATGATAAATCAAGTTGGAAGAAACATTTTTCTGAAAATCCTAACCTAATTGAATATGGTAATGGAGATGCAAGTGTTATAGATTACGGTATATTTGATGAAAATGATAATCCTGAATCTATAATAGAGAATGATAAAATTGTAGTTTTTAAATCTAAAATTGTATTTAATAAAGATATAAGTGATCCTATATTTACTATGACAGTAAAAGATTTTAAAGGTTTGGAAATGTGCGGAAATAATACTTTGATCGAAAGAGTTCACACAGGTAAATTTAAAAAAGGTGATATTGTTGTTGCTGAATTTAAACAGATAATTCCTTTAGCACCGAATAAGTACACATTATCATTTAGTTGTACACATTTTAATAATAGTGGAGAACTAGAAGTTTTAGATAGAAAATATGATGCTTTGCTGATTGAAATTCTAGCTACCAAAGAGTGTGTAGGACTTGTAAAAATAGATTCTGAGGTTAGTGTAAATAAAATATAATCTAAATATAAGGAGAATTAAATTGAAAAAAATAAATAAAAAACAATTAATTGTTTTATCTAGTATAGTTATTTTAATATTATTATTTTTGACAACATTTAATATTGTGAAATATTCAAATGGTATGGATTTAGTACAGTTAAGTCCCCAAACAGAGTCTAGAATGATGGGATACATATTAAAAACAAAAGACAATAAAGTAATAGTTATAGATGGTGGAACAAAAGGTGATAGTGATAATCTTTTAAAATACATACAATCGTATGGTTCTAAAGTGGACTATTGGTTTTTAACGCATCCACATATAGATCATATGGGTGCATTCGAAAATATAATTGGTAACAGTCAAATCGAAGTTAAAAATATATATGTGACTTTGAATGATTTAGATTTTATAAATAAAAACGAACCCGCAAGACTTGATGAAGCCAATGAATTTTATAATATTTTGAAAAGTGATGCTGTTAAAGATAGAGTAAAAGAAGTTTCGCTAAATCAAATAATTAATGTAGATAACGTTAAAATTGATATATTAGGAACTAAAAATCCTGAAATAACTAATAATGAAGGAAATAATTCTAGTATGGTTATAAAACTTTACGTGAATGATAAAAGTATGTTGTTCCTAGCTGATTCAGGAGTTGAGAGTGGTAATAAATTAATACAAAATGAAAAAGATAAGCTAAAAAGTGATTATGTACAAATTGCTCATCATGGTCAAGCGGGTGTTGGAGAAAATGTATATGAACTAGTTAATCCTACATATTGTTTTTGGCCTACACCTAAGTGGTTATGGGATAATGATAATGGTGGTGGTGAAGATAGCGGTACTTGGAAAACAAAAGAAACTAGATCTTGGATAGACAAATTAAATGTTAAGGAAAACTATATTGCAAAAGATGGGGATATTAAAATAAGGATATGGTAATATATCCAAGGAGGATTTTTATGCCTAAGTTAAATCTTGAATTTTATAAAGAAGATATAGAGTATGACACTAGTGTAACTAAACAAGAAGAAGATGATATAATTCAATATATTAATAAATACAAAGAAAACGAATATAAAAAAATATTTGAGACAGATATAAGAGTTCCTGTTTTTGTTAATTTATCAGATATACGAAATAATATAATTAATTGGTATACGTTTAAATCAAATTCTGATGTCTTAGAAATTGGTGGAAATTTTGGTAGTATAACTGGAGAGTTATGTAAAAAGTGCAAAAGTGTCACTTCTATAGAATTTATCAAAATTAGGGCAGAGGCTATTTGCAAAAGACACGAAGATAAAGAAAATTTAGAAGTTATATGCGGTAAATTAGAAGATATATCGTTCGATAAAAAATATGATTACATAACTATATTTGGAATAGCAGAATATGCAGATATTGTATTTGGGAGTCTAAACAAACTAATTGAATATGCAAAGTCTTTATTAAACGAAGGTGGTATAATATTAATAGCTATAGATAATAAATTTGGTGTTAAGTACCTTGCTGGAGCAACAAATGGTGTTAATGATATGCCATATTCAAACCTGACTGGAAATTATTCAAATGGATATAGAACATATGGTAAACATGAATTAGAAAACATATTTAAAAATAATAAATTTTCTAATTATAAATTTTATTATCCATTACCTGATTATAAATTAACCAATGTAATATATTCAGATGATTATTTACCAGATGAAAATGATAGTAAAGTTATGTATAATATTTACTATCATGAAAATGAAAATATACTTTTTTCAGAATTAAATCTAATTAAAGAGTTAATTAGAAATAGGGAATTTGAAAGTTTTTCAAATTCATTCTTAATAGAAGTAAATAGCGATAATAGTAATAATAACGTATTTATAGGATTTAATAATATAAGAAAAGATGAATATAGACTTATAACAAAATTAACAAAAGAAGATGCAGTAAAGATAGTTTTTAATGATAAATCAATAAATCATTTAACAAACATTGCTAGAAATATATCTAAATTGAAAGAGCTGGGATTTAATACAATAGAAATTTTTAGAGAAGACAATATTAAAAGTAATTTCATAAATTCGCCTACTTTTGATAAACAACTAATTAAAATATTAAATAAAGAAGGTAGAAATAACTTCTTAAGTGCAATAGATAGTTGGTATAAATATGTAAAATCGAAGTTTATTGAAATAAATAAAGATAACAATATATTTGAAAAATTTAATATTAAAGTACCAGAACAATTATTGAATGACATGACAATAATTAAAGAAGGATATATTGATTTAATATTTCAAAATGTTTTTGTTGATAATGAAGAATATATTATATTTGATCAAGAATGGTATGAAGAAAATATACCTTTAGAATTCATTTTATATAGATCAATATATAATTTATTTTTTCATAATAAATCTATTGAAAAAGTAATAACAAAAGTAGAGGTTTATGAATATTATGATATATTGAAATATATAGAAGTATTTGAATCTTTAGAAAGAAAATGGCAAATCAACTTATCAAATAATAATATTATTAAATTTTACTCAAGCACTTATAAAAGAATAAGTAGTTTGAAAGAAATGAATTTGGATTTTAAAAAAATATTACTAGAAAAAGAAGAAGTCATTGATGAAATTGCAATTAAAAATAAAGAATTAGAAGTTGAAAATAAAAATTTAAATGACAAATTAAATTTCATGTTAAATTCAAGAACTTGGAAATATACTAAAATATTTAGAAAGTAAAGTAAGGAGTAAAATATGAACAAACTATTATCAGTAATTGTACCATGCTATAATGTAGAAAAGTATCTAGAAAAAAGTATAAAATCAATTGTAAATCAAGAATACAAAAATATAGAAATAATTGCTATAGATGACTGCTCAACGGATGAAACATATGCAATATTAAAGTTATTAGAAAAAGACATAAAGAATTTGAAAGTTTTGAGAAACAAGAAAAACTTTGGTTTAGCTAAAACTAGAAATATTGGTGTGAAATTTGCAAAGGGTGAATACCTAGGCTTTATAGATTCTGATGACTATATTGAAACAGATTATTATAAATGCTTAATAGATGAATTGAAAGATGATATTGAAGTAGTTGTAACAGATATTATTCTTGTAAATGAAGATGGAATAGAATTACAACCTGTAGTTAGTTGTTGTATCGGTGATGTTAATAAATTTAACATAGTAAACAACGGTTTAGCAGCTTCAGCATGTAATAAAGTATTTAGAAAAGATTTACTTATTAAATATCCATTTCTAGAAGGAAAAATCAATGAAGATGTTGCTTCAATAATACCTATAATAGTAAATAGTAAAGGTGTACAATATACAAACAAAACGAAATACTATTATGTTCAAAGAGATACATCTATTCAAAATTCAGAGTTTTCCCAAAAAAGATTTGATATGTTTGATGCAGTGGACAAGTGTTTAGAAAACATAAAAGACGATAAAAATTATGAGGATTATAAAGAAGCAATTTTATACCATCAAGTATTAATGCTTTACTTATGTATAATAGTAAAACAAGAAGACTTTACTAAAAGATTAAACTTATTAAAAGTTTTTACAAAAAAACAAGAAAAATACAAATTGTATAAGAATAAATACTTAAAAGATTTTATACAAGGTCAGCAAATATATAGGAGAAATTATTATAAAAATCTAGCAAGCTTACTAAAATATAAAAATGCTATGTTAATTAATCTAGTAATATTATTAGATGAAAAATTAAGGGTGTTTGCAAGATTTATTAAAAATATTTTAAATGGTAATATTTTAAAAAATATAATTAGACATATTACTAAAAGGACTGTTATAAAAGTGCGGAATTAATATGAATAATCTAATAAGTTTGGCTAAAAAACAATCCAAAATGAAAGATAATAATATAAAAGTTTCAGTTGTAGTACCTAACTATAACTATGAAAGATTTTTGTTAAGTAGAATATATAGCATACTCAATCAAGAAGAAAAAATATATGAATTAATAATTTTAGATGATTGCTCAAAAGACAATAGTAGAGTATTAATAAATCAAATTGTCAAAAATCTAGAAAAATATATAAATATTAAAAAAGTATATAACAAAGAGAATACCGGTAGTGCATTTAAACAATGGGCGAAAGGTTTTAAATTAGCTAAAGGAGACTATGTATGGATAGCAGAGGCTGATGATTGCTGTGAAAAAACTTTACTTAAAAATTTATTAAAACCGATAAGAGAAAACAATGAGGTATATATATCATATGCAGATACAGCATTTATAAATTCATGGGAAAAAATATTTTTAAAAAGCATTAAATCAGAAATAGATTTAATGAAAACAGGTCACTGGGACAAGGACTATATTAATAAAGGTATAGATGAAGTAACAAATTATTCTTTTTTGAATTGTACTATAGCAAATGTATCATCTTGTATAATTAAAAATGATAATTATGATGACATATTTAATAAAATAGGTGAATATAGACAAGCTGGAGATTGGTTATTTTATGTAAATGTTATTAAAAGAGGATATGTAGCATATACAGCTAAAGTTTTAAACTATTATAGAGTACATGGTGAAAACATAACAAGTACTATGAAAAAGCAAAAACATTTAGAAGAAATAAAAAGAATACATGCAGAAATAAGTGAAGGATTTGAATTAAACGAATGGCATGAAGTTGAAAGACAAAAAAGATATGAATTTTTAACTGAAGTATGGCATTTAGAAAAGGAAGAAAAGTAATAAAAAAGGAGTATAAGTAAAAACTTATACTCCTTTTTATGCTAAAAATCAACATTTATTAGTACAATTATACCTAAATTGTTCCGTAATATTTTGTATTACCAAACAAATCATACTTGTTGCTGAGATTTTGTGTCTGATTTTGTCGTAAAGATTGTAATGATATTAAAGTGGGAGTATAATGTATTTACCAAATAATATTGGAATAAAAAGGAATTTAATACTAGATATGAATATGCAAATATTATTTAGAATACGCAATTGATTTCTATAATAAAGAAAGGAAATATGATATGAAAAAAATGCTTTTAGGATTATTGTTATTAATATTTTTTTGTATAGAAATTAATTTTAATAATGCAGCCATACAAACAAATGAAAATTATGAATATGAAATTATCTATAATGAAGTAAAAATAATTAAATATATAGGTATAACAAACGCTAATAATATTATAATACCAGAAACAATTGACGGTTATTCAGTAACAAGTATAGGGAATCATGCATTTTATAATTATAGTAGTTTAACGGGAAATCTAGTAATACCAAATAGTATAACAAATATAGGCGAGTATGCATTTTTTGGCTGTAGTGGATTAATTGGAAATCTAACAATACCAAATAATGTAACAAACATCGGAAATGGTGCATTTTATCAATGTAGTGGTTTTAATGGTAAATTAGTATTGTCAAATGGTTTACTAAGCATTGGAGATTCTGCATTTTATCAATGTAGGAGGTTGACAGGTGATTTAACTATACCGAACAGTGTAACAAACATTGGTGAAGGTGCATTTACTTTGTGTTATGGATTTAGAGGTAATCTAATATTATCAAATGGATTACAAGAAATCAAGGAATCTACGTTTAGCTCATGTAATGGTTTAACAGGAAACTTAACAATACCAAGTCGTATAAACAGAATAGGAGATTTAGCGTTTTCTAATTGTAATGGATTTAATGGAAATTTAACATTGTCAAGCAGTCTGACTAGTATAGGAGGCATGGCATTTTATAATTGCAGTGGGTTGAAGGGGAATTTAGTAATACCAGATAGTGTAAGTAGTATAGAGCCTCATGCGTTTGAAGATTGCTATGGGTTTACAGGATATTTAGTAATACCAAGTGGCATAATAAAGCATAGTATAACGATTATAAACGGTGTTTATAATGATACATCATATGATGCATTTGAGGGTTGTTATGGACTATTGATAGATAAAGAAGCACCAATACCTGGAACGGCAACTTTTAAAAATATAGACGGAAGTGAATATATTCCAGGAACATGGACAAATCAAGATGTAACCGTATCAATTATAAATGGAAGTGACACAGAATCGGGACATAAATCCACTGTAAGCAACTACTCAGAAGTAACAATAAGTGGAACAACAAAAGTGATTATTACAACAACAGATAATGGAGGTAATGTCACTACAAGAGTATATGACGTGAGAATAGATAAAATATTACCAATAGCAGGAACAGCGACGTTTAAAAATGCAGATGGAAGTGATTATATACCAGGAACATGGACAAGTCAAAATGTAAACGTAACAATAGTAAATGGAAGTGATTCGTTATCTGGACATAAATCAACAGTAAGTAATTACTTAGAAGTAACAGTAGATGGAACAACAAAAGTAATTATATCGACAACAGATAATATGAGAAATGTTAATACACGAGAATATGAAGTAAATAAATCAGATTATACATTTGAAATTATTTCTGATAAAGTAAAAATAACTAGGTATGTAGGTGTATCAAATGTTAGTAATATAGTAATACCAGAAGAAATCAATGGGCATATAGTAACAAGTATTGGGGACTATGCATTTAACAGTTGTAGTGGACTCACAGGAAATATAACTTTTCCAAGTAATTTGGAAAATATAGGGGAGTTAGCATTTGCCTATTGTAGTGGATTAACAGGTAATATTATTATACCAGATAGTGTGAAGATTATGGAATATGGCGCTTTTGAGGGATGTAGTTCAATAGCAGGATATTTAAAATTATCAAATAATCTAATAAGTATTGAAGATAGAGTATTCAATGGTTGTAATAGTTTAACCGGAAGTTTAACAATACCAGATAGTGTAACAAGTATAGGCGATAATGTATTTAGTTCTTGTAGTGGTTTAACCGGAAGTTTAACAATACCAGATAGTGTAACAAGTATAGGTGATAATGCATTTAATTCTTGTAGTGGTTTAACAGGAAGCTTAATAATATCCAATAGTGTAACAAGTATAGGAAATAGAGCATTTAGTTGGTGTACTGGTTTATCAGGAAACTTAGTATTACCAAATAATTTAACTATTATAGGTTCAATGGCATTCTACAGTTGTATAGGGATAAGAGGAAATTTAACAATACCATATAGTGTAATAAGTATTGGAGATTTGGCATTTGGAGATTGTAGCGGTTTATTAGGAAATTTAACAATTTTAAATAAAGAAACCAATATAGGAAATTGTGCATTTAGTGGTTGCGATGGCTTAATACTGCCTATAACTGGAACAACTACATTTAAAAATGCAGATGGAAGTGAATATACTCCAGGTACATGGACAAATCAAGATGTGAATGTAAGTGTAATAAATGGTAATAATGCATTATCAGTATATAAATTAGCAGTAAGTAATTATTCAAAAGTATTATTGGAAGGAATTACTAATGTAATTGTATCATTAACAGATACTTCAGGAAATATATATCAAAATACATATATTGTTAAAATAGATAGAACAATGCCAATAGCAGGAACAGCAATATTTAAAAATGCAGATGGAAGTGCATATATTCCTGGTACATGGACAAACCAAGATATAAATGTGACGGTAATAAACGGGAGTGATATATTATCAGGACATAAATCAACAGTAAGCAACTATTCAAAAATAACACTAAATGGTATAACAAAAGTAGTTATAACAACCATAGATAATATAGGTAATGTTTCTACAAGAGAGTATGAAATAAAAATATATAACAAATATCCAACAGATATCCTTTCACATTGGAGTCAAGATATAATAGAAAAATGGATAGATAGAGGTATAACTGCAGGAGATTCAAGTGTAAACGAATATTATCCAGATCAATATATATTAAAATCAGATTTAATGTATACAATAAATAGATTAATGAAGTATACAGATAAAGTTGCTGATATAAGTAGCATAACTGATGTAACTAGTGCTGACTGGTATTATGCAGATGTACAAAAGGCTATAAAAGCTGGTTATGTATATCCAATGAGCGGTAATAATGTATATCCTAATGCTACTGTAAATAGAGAAGAATTTATGGTAATGATGTCTAGGGCGCTTAAATTACCAGATGCTAATTTAAATGTTTTAGATAAATATACAGATAGTTATAAAACAAGCGGTAATATAAAACAAGAAGTAGCAAATTATATAGGAGCATTTGGATTTAGTGGTAATATGGTAGGTGGACAATTATGCCTAATACCGCAAAACACATTAACAAAAGCAGATACTTTCTACTTTATAGATAAAGCATTTGACACATATGATAATCCTCCAGTAGTAAATAATGTACCAAATGATACAATAAATCATTGGAGTAAAGATATAGTAGAATCATTGATAGATAGAGGAATAACAGCATCACATAATATAACAAAATGTTTTTATCCAAATGATTATATATTAAAAGCAGACTTAATATATACATTAAATAGAATGATGAAATTTACATATTTAGCTACATCAGATGAAATGAGTAAATATACAGATGTAAATACAAATAATTGGTTTTATACAGATGTACAAAAAGCAGTAAAAGCCGGATATATATATCCACTCGGAAATAGTAACATATATCCAAATAGTACTGTAAATAGAGAAGAGTTATTTGTTATGATATCAAAAGCACTTAATCTACCAAAGGCAGAGTTAAGTGTTTTGGATAAATATATGGATAAAGATAAAATAAGTAGTAATATAAAACAAGAAGTAGCAAATTATATAAGAGCATTTGGATTTAATGGTAATACTATAAATGGACAAATATACTTAATACCACAAAATACATTAACAAAAGCAGATTTGATGTATTTTATATACAAGGCTCTTCCACAAGAGAAAATTAATGTTTTAAATACAAATAAACAATTGAAAGTAGGAGATACTTTAAGTGTAGAAGTCGTTATATCACAAAATGATTTAACTGGCGATACAAATCCTCAATTAAGTGTAAAAATAGGAAGCGGTGGTGAAGTTTTAATAGAAGCTACAAAACTAACAGGTAATATATTGACATACAACTATAAAATACCAGTTGGTGCAAGTGGCTATATTAGTTACAAACTAGTAGGTGGAAATTTAAAAGGAACGGGTAATTTAGATATAGCATATAGTAAATATTATCTATGTGATTTGTTTAAAACATTCCAAATTTAATTTGTAAATATTAAATCTAGATATACCATTATACCAGCCATTGGTATAATGGTATAATTTTATTCTGTATTCATTACAACGCAAGCGCCGATACGCTAAATGATACAAGGTAATTATTGGAAGCATATTAGATAATAAATCAAAAAGCAAAACAAATAAATTGATAATGTATTTAGTTACATACATCAGATATAAACTAGAAAGTGTGGTTTGAATATGCAAAAAACCTGGAATATAAACCCAAAAACATGAGATTATTAAAGTAAAATAGTTGAAATAAATAAAGATGTGCATTATTTATAATGTGAAATTGTTGGACAAACTATAAAAAATATGCTATAATTAATATAGTTAATAAAGTTATATATAACTTAAAATATATGAATATTGGGGTGATAATATGAAAATCAGAAACAAATTTATAATTATAATGTTTATAGTATTAGTAAGTCTAGCATGTTTTAATTTAAAAAGTTCTAGTGTTTTCGCTATTTCAACTGAAGTTGAGGGAATAGAAAATTTTCCTGATAGCTATAAAGGATATTTAAATGTATTACATACATTATATCCAAATTGGAAGTTTAGTGCTTTGAATACAGGTTTAAATTGGAGTGATGTAATTTTAAATGAGGATGGTGTTACTTTAAAAAATGCAGTTCCAACGACATATGCTGATATGTGGAAATATATCCCTATTACTTCTGTAGAAGCAGAAAGTGGATATTGGGTTTCTGCGTCAACTAATGCTATTAAATATGCTATTGACCCAAGAAATTATTTAAATAAAACAGATATTTTCCAATTTGAGAAAACTAATTACAGATCTGACTATCAAATAAAAGCCGGTGTTGAAAGCATATTAAATGGGACAAACATGTATAATAAAAAAGTTTCGTATGTTGATACTAATAATATTACTATTGATTTAGATAAAACTTATTCGGATTTAATAATAGAAGCTGGTTCTACGTATGGTGTCAATCCATATCATTTGGCGGCAAGAATTAAACAAGAAACAGGTGGAGATATATATAATAATACTTCAATATCAGGTAAAACAGCTGGATATATTGGTGTATATAATTTCTTTAATATAGGAGCAGGTCAAGGAGTATTATCTGGATTGCAACATGCTAAAGATCTTGGGTGGAATAGTCCTAAAATTTCTATAGATGAAGGTGCAAAGTTTATATATAGAAATTATATATATTATGGACAAAATACTATATATTTGGAAAAATTTGATGTTAACCTTACAGCTACTGCAGTTTCTATATATCAATGGCAATATATGAGCAATATATTTGCACCAAAAAATGAAGCATATAGTTTATACACTGCATATAATTCTATATCTAGTGATGTTATGCAAGAACCTTTTGAATTTTTAATCCCAGTATATAATTATCGTCCAGATATAGCTGTTGGATATGATGACGTTTTAGGATTTAATAAAGTGAATGAATCTGTAGTAGTTAATTCTACACCATATAGTATATTAAATATAAGATCAGGACCATTTGTGGACTCTACAATTATAACCACAGCAAATAATAATGATGTAATAACTAGAATATCTGTATCTAACAATTCTTCAATATTATATGATAAGGTAAAACTTTCAAATGGGATAGTAGGATATGCGATTCATGATGCACTTATTGTAAAAGTGCAAAGTATGAATCTTAATAAAAGTAGTATAAATTTTGATTATGCAAATCAAACAACTAAATTGAGTGCAAATATAAATCCATATAATGCAACAAATCAAAAAGTTATATGGTCTTCAAGTGATACTTCTGTTGCAACTGTTTTACAAGATGGTACTGTTACATCAGTAGGTCAAGGTACAGCAGTTATTACTGCTAAATCAGAAGAAGATCAAAATAAAATTGCAATTTGTAATGTAACTGTTCAAATATATCCACCTGATATAGAAGGACATTGGGGTCAATCAATAATAGAGAAATGGATAGATCGAGGAATGACGGCAGGACACAGTATAACTAAGTTATATTATCCTGATCAATACATATTAAAATCAGATTTAATGTATACAATAAATAGATTGATGCAATATACTGATAAAGTTGTTGATATAAGTTGTATAAGCGATGTCAATGCTATTGATTGGTATTATACCGATGTACAAAAAGCTATAAAAGCTGGGTATGTATATCCAATGAGTGGTACTAATATATATCCTAATGCTACTGTAACTAGAGAAGAATTTATGGTAATGATGTGTAGAGCGCTTAAATTACCAGATGCTAATTTAAATGTTTTAGATAAATATGTAGATAGCTATAAAATAAGCAGTAATATAAAACAAGAAGTAGCAAATTATATAGGAGCATTTGGATTTAGTGGTAACACTATAAATGGACAATTGTGTTTAATACCACAAAATCCATTAACAAAAGCTGATACTTTCTATTTTATAGATAAAGCATTTGATACATATGATAATCCACCTGTAGTAAATAATGTACCAAATGATACAATAAATCATTGGAGTAAAAATATCGTAGAATCATTGATAGATAGAGGAATAACAGCATCACATAATATAACAAAATGTTTTTATCCAGACCAATATATATTAAAAGTAGATTTAATATATACATTAAATAGAATGATGAAATTTACATATTTAGCTACATCAGATGAAATGAGTAAATATACAGATGTAAATACAAATAATTGGTATTATACCGATGTTCAAAAAGCAGTAAAAGCCGGATATATATATCCACTCGGAAATAGTAACATATATCCAAATGGTACAGTAAGTAGAGAAGAATTATTCGTTATGATATCAAGAGCGCTTAATTTACCAAATGTAAATTTAAGTGTTTTAGATAAGTATACAGATAGTTATAAAATAAGTAGTAATATAAGACAAGAAGTAGCAAACTATATAGGAGCATTTGGATTTGGTGGTAATACTGTAAATGGACAGATATGTTTGATACCACAAAATATATTAACAAAAGCAGATTTAATGTTCTTCATATACAATGCTCTTCCACAAGAGAAAATAACTGTTTTAAATACAGTTAAATCGCTAGGTGTAGGTAATACTTTAGATATACAAGCTACTATATCACAAAATGGTTTAACTGGAGAAACAAATCCACAGTTAAGTATAAAGATAGGGAATGGTAGTGAAGTTTTAGTAACTGCTACAAATAGAGTAGATAAGGTATTAACATACAGTTATACAATACCAACAGGAGCAACTGGTTATATTAGTTACAAACTAGTAGGTGGAAATTTAAAAGGAATGGGTAATTTAGATATAGCATATAGTAAATATTATCTATGTGATCTGTTTAAAGTTAATTAAATACGGTTATTAAAATAATAAGAACTGTAATATGTGGTTCAATGCCAAATATTACAGTTCTTGTTTTTAAAATAAAACTAAAATGTAAAATTATGTATAAATATACCAAATCAGTAAAAATTTTTAAAAAGTAATAAATCACTAAAAAACTGTTGTTTTTTAGTGATTTATAATATATAATTAAATATATATATTTAAGGAGAAACAAATGAATAAAAAGATTAAAATTATTATTGTATCTGCACTATTATGTCTATGTTTAAATAATATAGGTGCGGTTGTAATCAAAGACCAACTTACAAATAAATATACGACAGTTAACACAGAAATAACGGATTCAAGGTTGCAACAGTTAGATAAATACATAGCAGAAAACACTACTAGTAATAAGTTAAAAGATAATGGTAGTGCATTAAATAGCTCAGATGATGTTGATAAAACTTCACAAAGAAATGGAGGGCTAATTTCTAGCAATTTAACATTTAGAAACAATTCTAGTAAATTTTTATTATCAGCTACACAATATGATGTAAAGTATGATCCTAGATCTACGAATATGACTCCTGTAAAAGATCAAGGATATAATGGTACTTGCTGGGCATTCGCATCATTAGGCGCAGTAGAATCTTTTATGAAAACAAAAAACATTGAAATCGATGCATCAGAAGAACACGATAGATTTGTTATGAGTAATAATTATAAAGCTAAAAACCTTAATAGAGGATATTTAAATAGGAATCCAGATGATGGAGGAAATTTCTTTATTACGGCAGCATATTTAACAAATGGATTTGGTTATATTGATGAAAATTTAGCACCATATAATCAATCAAGCAATGGTGATTGGAATTTTAGTACAAGTTTAAAACCTACAAAAATAGTTGATGATATAGTTATGATTGATTATGATAAAGCTAAAATAAAAGGTAACATAATCAAATATGGTGCTGTAGATTCTAGTATGAATATAGGTAGTAGTGGTATTGGAAGCGGAGCAAGTATGTATTATAATATTACAAACAAGGCGTATTACTATAATGGAACTAATCCAAACGATCATGAGATTTTAATTGTTGGATGGGATGATTCATATGATAGATTAAAATTTAATTCATCAGTTAGACCTCCTAGCAATGGTGCGTGGCTAATAAAAAACAGTTGGGGCACAGACTTTGGTGACAATGGATATTTTTGGGTTTCATATAATGATACTGGATTGAATAATTTCGACAATTTGTATTCTAGTATTGCAAATATTGAAGATGTTAAGGCGAATGAAAGGTTTTTAACCAATTCAGAATTAGGTGCAACTGATATTTTAAGTTCAGAAAGTAGTATGTATGCTACAATAGAGACTTACAACTTAATGGACAAGGATAATTGTATTACAGAGGCTACACTATTTGCATTAGAAACAGGTGTGGATTATAGAGTATATTTAACTAGAATGGATATAGATAACTATCCTATTACTCTAGTAGCACAAGGTACTTTTACAGATTTTGGTTACAAAACAGTGAAATTAGCATCTCAATATGGTTTGTCTGGATCAGGTATATATGGATTAATGGTTGTAGTAGACAGTAATGATTATAATTACAGACTTATACCAACAGAAACTAGGACAAGTCTATATGAACCGGTATCTTCTCCTGGTCAAAGTTATTGCTATAGTAGTAGTATGGACGCGTTCTTAGAATATTCTTCAGTAGGATATAACTTTGTAAATAGAATAACTGTTGAAACAATATTAACATATGGTGATTTTAGTTATGCACTAGATATGGATAACAAAGCTACTATTACAAAATACACTGGAAATGCTACAAGTTTAGTTATTCCAACAACTATAAATGGATATGTAGTTGTTGGAATAAGATCTGGGACATTTTTCACCACTGATAGAAATAAAACTTTAAAGACTATTACTATTCCAGAAGGCATAAAGGATATTGAAGCTTTTACTTTTTCGGATTGCGAAGTTTTAGAAACTATAACATTACCTTCAACTGTTGTTAATCTAGATAGTTTGCTTATCTGGACTGAAAATTTAAAAACTATTATATTACCAAGTCATGCAAATTACGTTGTACAAAATGGTATATTATATTCAAAAGATATGACTAAATTAGTTCAATACCCATTGGGTAAAGTGGATACAAGTTACATTATGCCGGCAAGTGTAAACACATTAGCATTTTGTGCATTAGCTGGAACTAAAAAATTAGAGGAATTGACTCTGTCTGATGATTTAGTTAATATAGATGATGATATAGTTGTTTTTGATGGTGACAAACTAAAAAAAATATATACAAATAATAATTCTTTATACTCAAATATTGATGGTGTTTTAGTTAGTAAAGACATGAAAGAATTAGTAGTGTATCCATCAGGAAAATTAGAAACTAGTTATATAATTCCTAGTAGTATTGAAAATATAAAAAGCTATTCATTTGATAATACAAGAAATTTAAGTTCACTTATTATTCCTAAGAATGTTACAAATATAGAAGAATACGGAATACTTAGAAATAGTACACTAACTAAATTACAAATATTAGATAACGCTCCAAATATACAGCAAAATTCAATATCTAGTTATCCAGATGCGTCTACAAATCTTACAATAGAAAAATATTTATGGAAAATAGGTTTTAATACAACAAATTGGGCACAGTACAATTTTGTTAATTTACTTGCTGATTTATATAATCATTGGAGTAAAGATATAATATTAAAATGGATAGATAGTGGAATAACAGCAGGGCATAGTATAACTAAACTATATTATCCAGATCAATATATATTAAAATCAGATTTAATGTATACAATAAATAGATTAATGAAGTATACAGACAAAGTTGCTGATATAAGTAGTATAAGTGATGTGGCTGGCACTGATTGGTATTATGCAGATGTACAAAAGGCTATAAAAGCTGGTTATGTATATCCAATGAGCGGTAATAATGCATATCCTAATGCTACTGTAACCAGAGAAGAATTTATGGTAATGATGTGTAGAGCACTGAAGTTACCAGACGCTAATTTAAATGTTTTAGATAAATATGTAGATAGCTATAGAATAAGCAGTAATATAAAACAAGAAGTAGCAAATTATATAGGAGCATACGGATTTAGTGGTAATACTATAAATGGACAATTATGTTTAATACCACAAAATACACTAACAAAAGCAGATGCATTCTTTTTTGTAGATAAAGCTTTTGATACATATGATAACCCACCGGTAGTAAACAATGTACCAAACGATACTATAAATCATTGGAGTAAAAATATAGTAGAATCACTGATAGATAGAGGAATAACAGCTTCATATAGTATAACAAAATGTTTTTATCCAGATCAATATATATTAAAAGCAGATTTAATATATACAATAAATAGAATGATGAAATTTACAGATTTAGCTACAGTAAGTGAAATGAGTAAATACATTGATGTAAATTCTGGTAATTGGTATTATGTAGATGTACAAAAAGCAGTAAAAGCCGGATATATATATTCACTCGGAAATAGTAACGTATATCCAAATGGTACAGTAAATAGAGAAGAGTTATTTGTTATGATATCAAGAGCGCTTAATTTACCAAAAGCAGATTTAAGTGTTTTAGATAAATATACAGATAGTTATAAAATAAGTAGTAATATAAAACAAGAAGTAGCAAACTATATAGGAGCATTTGGATTTGGTGGTAATACAATAAATGGACAACTATGTTTAATACCACAAAATACATTAACAAAAGCAGATTTAATGTTCTTTATATACAAAGCTCTTTCACAAGAGAAAATAACTGTTTTAAATACAGTTAAATCGTTAAGTGTAGATGATGATTTAGATGTAGAGGCTACTATATCACAAAATGATTTAACTGGAGATACAAATCCACAGTTAAGTATAAAAATAGGAACTGGTAGCGAAGTTTTAGTAGATGCTACAAATAGAGTGGATAATAAATTAACATACAATTATGTGATACCCACAGGTGTAAGTGGTTACATTAGTTACAAACTAGTTAATGGTAATTTAAAAGGTATGGGTAATTTGGATGTAGCGTATAGTAAGTATTACTTATGTGATTCGTTTAAGGTTAATTAAATAAAATTACTAACAATAACAAGGACTGCAATATATGGCTCAATGTCAAATATTGCAGTTTTTTGTTTGACTTTTTGGGTAATTTAGTTTATAATATATACAACATAACTTGGAGGTAAATTAGTGAGTATTTTAAAGAAAATATATAATATGTTGAAAAGAATATTTAGGAAAATAAGAGGTTTATTTAGAATTTTATCTGATATAAATTTTAGGAGAATAAAAAAGGGTATAAAGTATGTAAGAATTAATGGATTTAAGTTTTTAATAAACAAACTTAATAATCATTATATGAATAGAACAAATGCCATTGATATGACTAACGACTATAGATTATGGATAAAAAACAACGAACCTAACGCTCAAGAATTACAAAATCAAAGAGAATTTAAATTTGAATATACACCAAAAATAAGTATAGTTGTTCCAATGTATAATACACCAAAAAACTTTTTTGTAGAACTTATAGAATGTATTTTGAATCAGACATATACTAATTGGGAGCTTTGTTTAGCAGACGGAAGTAGTGAGAAAGCTGATTTCATTGATGAATTAATCAAAGACCCTAGAATAAAATACAGACTATTGGACGAAAATGGTGGAATAGCTGAGAATACAAATGAAGGCTTGAAAATGGTAACGGGCGATTATATAGCCCTATTAGATCATGATGATAAATTCCCATTATTTACGTTATACGAAATAGTTAAGACTATAAATGAACATAAAAATGTTGAATTTATATATACAGATGAAGATAAATTTATGATATCTGATGAAGATAGATATGATCCACATTTTAAACCAGATTATTCACCCGATTTATTGACAAGCTATAATTATATAACACATTTATCGATTTTCAAAAAAGAATTAATGGATAAATTAAATGGTTTTAATAAAACATATGATGGTGCTCAAGATTATGATATTATATTAAGAGCTACTGAGATTTCTAGAAAAATTATACATATACCAAAAGTACTTTACAATTGGAGAGTTCATCCAAATTCTGTAGCATTTGATAGTACTACAAAAATGTATGCTTATGATGCTGGACTTCATGCTATAAAAAGTCATTTTGATAGAGAAAATTTAAAAGCTACAGTAGAACATGAATCTAATTTAGGCGTTTACAGAGCTAGATATGATATAGTTGGACAGCCTCTAATATCAATAATAATTTCAAATAAGGATTGCTATATTGATTTGAAAAAATGTCTGGAATCAGTATTGAAATCAACATATAAAAATTATGAAATTATAATAGTTGAAAATAACAGTACAACAAAAGAAATATTTGGTTTTTATAATAAGATACAACAAAAACACGCCAATATTAAAGTATTATATTATGAAGAAAAAGGATTTAATTTTTCTAAAATAAATAATTTTGGTGCCAAAGAAGCAAAAGGCGAATATATTTTGTTATTAAACAATGACACAAAAGTTATAAATAAAGATTGGCTAGAAGAAATGGTTTCTATATGTCAAAGAGAAGATGTTGGTATTGTTGGAGCTAAGTTATTCTATTATGACAATACAGTGCAACATGCTGGTGTAGTTATAGGTATGGGCGGAATTGCAGGACATATAAATAAATTAATTGATAAAAGCAACATTGGATACTATTCAAGGGCATCTGTAATAAATAATTATAGTGCTGTTACTGCTGCTTGTATGCTAGTAAAAAAAGAACTATTTGAAAAAGTAAATGGACTTGATGAAGAGTTTAAGGTAGCTTTTAATGATGTTGACTTTTGTTTGAAAATAAGAGAATTGAATAAGTTAGTTGTGTATACACCTTATGCTAAACTATATCATTTTGAATCTAAAAGTAGAGGATATGAAGATACACCAGAAAAACAAGCGAGATTTGCTGGTGAAGTGGATTTATTCAGGAAAAAATGGATTAAAATATTGAATGATGGAGATCCATACTTTAATAAAAACTTCAGACTAGATATGTCAATATATTTTGTAAATCCAAATAAAATTGATAATTAAGAATTACAACTATTAAAAATAATAAATATTGATAAAAGGGAGTAAGTAAATTGAATAAATATTCTAATATATTGAAAGATGAAGTAGAAAAATTTGGTAATTTTATATCAAAAAACAAAAAATTAGTAATCACTATATTTTTCTTTGTTATTCTATCTTATGGATTTAGCTTATGTAATTTTACTATTGGAGTGGATACAGAATGCTCTATTTTAGCCCAAGGCTCAAATAGTCAAGATTGGATTGGACAGGGAAGATTTGGAATTGGAATTTTAAAAATAATATTTAGCACAAATCAAATATTACCTTTTAGAAATACATATTTAGCTATTGTACTAATGATTGTTAATGCAATATTATTATGCTATACTCTCAAACCAAAAAATAAAAAGAATAATACAATGCTTAGTAGTATCCTAGCTATATTGTTTATAACATCACCTATAGTTGTACATAACTTATACTTTACAACATATAATTTTGAAATACAAGTAGGCATTCTACTCTGTATATTAGCTTCATATATATCATCTAAATATATATTGAGTGGGGATAAAAACAAAATATTATTTATATTACCTACCTTAATAATGGCATTTAGTATAGGAATTTATGAATCTTTTATATCATTTTATTTTGCTTTGATATGCTATAAAATAATTGATCACTTAATAGAGTTAAAGAATGAAAATAAAATAATGAAAAACAGTGAATTTATAAAAATCGGAATAAGTTATATTAAACTTATGGTTATATCAGTTGTTATATATTATGTAATTAATAAAATATTTACAATTTTTATACCTAAGGATAATTATACTGATGCATTCATAGATTGGACTAAATATAACTTTGATGTTGTTGTAAGTAATATTATAGAATATATGAAATCAGTACTTTTATTTAATGACATAGTAGGTACAAATGTAATTTTTTATACTTGTGTAATTTCAGTTTTATTAGTATTATATTATTCAGTATTTGTAAAATCACTAAGAATTAGTATTCCTTTATTAATAATTTCAATTATATTATCTCCATTTATACTTACAATAGCTTTAGGGCATGGGATGCCGTTTAGAACTCAGCAAGCATTAATTTTAATTACACCTTTAATATTCGCAATTATGTATAGAACAATAAATAATAATTATATTAGAAATGTTATTTGTCTTATTGTGATATTAATTGGATTTAATCAATCCATGTATACAAATAAACTTTTATATAGTGATTATGTTAGATATCAGCAGGATTTAGATTTAACAAGGGAAATAACAAATAAAATAACTGATTTAGGATATACAGAACCTGAAAAGTACAAAGTTATATGTATAGGGAAAAAAGAAGCTGATCAAACACCAAATTTAATTTATCAGGAGGCAATCGGGCGTTCATTATTTGCTTGGAATGACGGGGTTCCAAATAGGATAAGCGCATTTATGATAATTCATGGTAATAACTATATGGGATTCAATTCTGACGATATAAAAAAAGCTAAAGAATTCTCTATTAAAATGCCGATTTGGCCAAATAGAGATTGTATTCAATTAATAGATAATATTATAGTAGTTAAGTTATCTGATGATAGTAATATGTAATTAATTTGTACCAAATAGAAGGAGAGAATAAATTGAATAAATATGCTGATATAATTAAAAATGAAACAGAAAAATTAAAGAATTACATAATGAATAACAAGAAGCTAATAATTATTATAATATTTTTTTGTATTTTATCATATGGATTTAGCATATGTAATTTTACTGTAGGTGTAGATACAGAGTATGCTATTTCTTCTCAAAGCTCAGACAGCACAACTTGGGTTGAACAAGGGAGATTTGGTGTTGGGATTTTAAAAAAAATATTTAGTACTAATCAGATATTACCATTTAGAAATATATATTTAGCTATTGTTCTAATGATTATTAATACTATATTATTATGTTATGTTCTTAAACCAAATAATAAAAATAACAACAAAAAAAATAAAGATGCTGATAGTAATAGCATGCTCAGCATTATTATGTCCATATTGTATATAACATCACCTGTTTTTATACATAATTTGTATTTTACAACTTACAATTTTGAGATACAAATAGGTATTTTATTTTGTATAGTATCCGCTTATATGTCATCTAAATATATATTGGATGGAGAAAAAAATAAAATATTTTTCATATTACCGGTTTTAATAATGACGTTTACCGTAGGAATTTATCAATCTTTTATATCATTTTATTTTGCTTTAATATGTTATAAAATCATAGATTACTTAATAGAATTAAAACGTGAAAATAAAATCATGAAAAGTGGTAAATTTATAAAAATAGCTTTTGATTATTTCAAAATCATTGTAATATCAGTAGTGTTATATTATATAATTGATAAAATATCTTCTGTTTTTATACCCAAAGCGCAATATATTAGTCAATTTATTGGTTGGAAAACGTATGGTTTTGATTTTGTGTTCAATGGTATTATACAATATATCAAAGATATACTAGTACACACTAAAATGGTAGGAACTGGAATTATTTTCTATACTAGTTTAATTTCAGTTTTATTGGTAGTGTATTATTTTATATTTAAAAAATCATTGAGAATATATATTCCCCTATTAATAGGTTTAATTATGTTATCACCATTTATGCTTACAATAGCTTTGGGAAGTGATATGCCATATAGAACTCAACAGTCATTAGTTTTGATTACACCTTTAATATTTGGGGTTATGTATCAAACAATAAATAATAGATATCTCAGAAATATTATGTGTCTTATTGTAGTATTAGTTGGATTTAATCAGTCTATGTATACAAATAAACTTTTATATAGCGATTATGTTAGATATCAACAGGATTTAGATTTAACAAGACAAATAAATAATAAAATAACTGAATTAGGTTACATAGAACCGGAAAAATATAAAGTTATATGTATAGGTAAAATTGAAACTGATCAAACACCAAATATAATTAAGCAAGAATTAATTGGATATTCTATATATGAATGGGATGAAGGAAATCCAAAAAGGATAAGCGCTTTTATGCGAATTCATGGTAAAAATTATATTAAGGTAGATACTGACGATGTAGATATTAAAAAAGCTAAGACTTTTGCACTTGATATGCCAATTTGGCCAAATAAAGATTGCATTCAATTAATAGATAATGTTATAGTTGTCAAGTTATCTAATTAGTATTATACAAATATAGGGGAGGTATTTATAAATGAAAATAGAATTTAACAAATTAAAAAATCAATTTGAAAAATATCAAGTGGAATATGAAACTAAAGCATTAGAAGTATTAAGAAGTGGATGGTATGTATTAGGCAAGGAAGTGGAAAATTTTGAAAAGGAATTTGCCGAATATATAGGTACAAAATATGCAGTTGGCTTAGCAAATGGATTAGATGCTTTGCAAATAGCTTTTAGAACACTGAATGTAGGTAAAGGAGATGAAGTAATTGTTCAAGGTAACGCTTATATAGCATGTGTTATGGGAATAACTTCAAATAAAGCAACGCCTGTATTTGTCGAACCAGATGAATATAATAATTTAGATTATTCTAAGATAGAGGAGAAAATAACTAAGAATACAAAAGCTATATTAGTAGTTCATTTGTATGGACAATCTTCTAATATGGAAAAAATCTGTGAAATAGCTAAGAAACATAATCTGTATGTTGTTGAGGATTGTGCACAATCTCATGGTTCTACATTTAATGATAAAAGAACAGGAACATTTGGAGATATTGCTTGCTTTAGTTTTTACCCAAGTAAAAATTTAGGTTGCTTTGGTGATGGTGGAGCAATAACTACTGATGATGAGAATTATCAAAAAATAGTTAAAGTATTAAGAAACTATGGTAGTGGAATAAGATATATAAATGAATTAGAAGGATATAATTCAAGATTAGATGAATTGCAAGCTGGATTATTAAGAGTTAAATTGAAATATTTAAATGAGTTAAATAAAGAAAGAGAATATATTTGTACTAGGTATTTAGATGAAATTAAAAATGAAAAAATTGAATTACCCAAAGTTTTAGAAAAAGCTACGTCTGCATGGCATTTATTTGTTATACATACACCTCAAAGAGAAGCGTTAATAGAGTATTTAAAATCTAATAATATATCCACTGTAATACACTATCCAATACCACCACATTTGCAACAAGCTTACAAATATTTAAATATCCCAAAAGGTAGTTTACCGATAACTGAAATATATGCTGATGAAGTCTTATCACTCCCTTTATATAATGGAATGAATGATGAAGAAATAAGGTATGTAATAAATATTATAAATAAGTTTTAAATAAGGAAGTGAAATTATGAATTTGAGACAATTAAAAGAAAAAGATGCTGTTTATATGCTGGAATGGATGAAAGACCCTGAGATGTTTTGCTTTTTTCAATTTGATTCGAATAATATAACATTAGGGAGTTGCATTGATTATATAAACAAAAATACACTTGATAATGTTAATAATCATTATGCTATTGTTGATGATAACGATTTCTATTTAGGAACTGTCAGTATTAAAAATATTGATAAGAAAAATAAGAATGGTGAGTATGCAATAGCTGTAAGAAAAGAATATCATGGAAAAGGCATTGCAGAATTTGCAACTAAAACTATTTTAGAGATATCATTTAACCAACTAGAATTAAATAAAGTATATCTAAACGTTTTAAGTGATAATACAAGAGCTATAAGGTTTTACGAAAAAATAGGATTTATATATGAAGGTGAGTTTAGAGAACATGTATATGTAAATGAAAATTATAAAAACTTGAAATGGTTTGGAATCTTGAAAAAAGATTTCGAGAAAGTGGGTATGTGATGGAATTATATAAAGAATTGAATTTTAATGAATTAGGTGATGAAAGAGGCCATTTAGTGATTGCTGAAGTTCCATTAAATATACCA
>Ga0209123_1001316_pt1 | contig 25134 bp, 15 predicted proteins | sample BarGraIncu00431A_FD_184500 | JGI IMG/M metagenome (GOLD analysis project Ga0209123, IMG submission 184500) | Arctic peat soil microbial communities from Barrow, Alaska, USA - Barrow Graham LP Incubations 004-31A (SPAdes) (version 2) | ecosystem: Environmental > Terrestrial > Soil > Wetlands >...
ATACACAGCTAAACAGGCAAGATATAATCAAAGTAAAAATCAAACAGAAATACTGATAACACTTCCACAAAAAGGAGAAGCAGGCAGTTCGGTTACTGTTGAGTTGAAGAGGGATTAGTGATTAGTGGTTAGTGGTTAGGGTTTAGTGATTAGGGTTTAGTGATTAGTGATTAGTGATTAGTGATTAGTGATTAGTGGTTAATGGGTAGTTGGTAGGGTTTAGTGATTAGTGGTCAGTGATTAGTGATTAGGGTTTAGTGATTAGTGATTAGTGATTAGTGATTAGAATATTATTGATATACAATTCAACATATCAACAATTCAACAGTTCAACTAATCAACTAATCAATAGGGATTATATAAGTTGGATTCTTTGAGCCATTAAATATATGAATCTATGGCTAATGATACATAAAACGTAAGTTTTAGATTCCCGAAGGGAATCAATGTGAATAACCGCCGGTAAAACCGGCGGATGAGAATCACAAAAACAAATAGAGTCCGTCAGCTGACGGATTCAATAGCAAGATATTATAGTGTTGTTCAGTCCGCCAGCCGGCGGAGCTGGTGTTGTGGGTTGTTCGTCATCCCCCATCCCGATAGCTATCGGGACCGCAAGCTTCACTAGGGGTTATTCACATTTAGCCACTCCGTGGCACAGAATATTTTTTTATTAAATCCTATTTACAGCCAACTTATATAATGTCTATTATAGATCAACAATTCAACAGTTCAACAATTCAACATTTCAACTAATCAACAGTTCAACAATTCAACAATTCAACAATTCAACAATTCAACAATTCAACAGTTCAACAAATCAATATATTCACTTTTTCATCCAAAACAACACTTTTCTTACAAAAAGAAGGTAAAATTTATGTTATTGAGCAGAAATGTAAAAATAAAGTTGAAATTGTTTTGCATAATAAAAACTAAGCAGTAATTTTGGTCGACCAAATAGTTAGTTGGCATAATTCCAAATAATCAATTATCAATTGAGCGAGTCAACATTTCCTTTCCGGAATTATAAAATATCAATTGTTTACTTACAGAATACTTTTTAAGAATATGGCAACAAAAACAAAATCAAAAAAGGGACATAACTTAGACAAACCCGAAGATATCGTTATTTCGAAGATCAAGGAACTTATTAATTCAGGTGTTCTAAAGCCGGGTGACAAACTTCCTGCTGAAAGAAAAATGGCGCTGGATTTTGGATTTGGAAGGACCCAAATTCGGGAAGCATTGCATAAACTTGAGTTTTACAGCATCATCAAAACATTGCCTCAAAGTGGTTCGGTCATTAATGGTCTTGACATTACCACACTGGATGGCTTAATTTCGGATGTGCTGAATCTTCAGTCATATGACTTCTTTTCCTTAGTTGAAACCCGCGTACTTTTAGAAGTGAAAGCCATACAACTTTGTGCAGAACGAAGAACAGAACAAGACATAAAAATGCTTGAAAAAGCACATAAGAATTACGTAAAATTCTTTGAAACATCCGATCGGGTAAGTTACGACTTTGCCTTTCATCGCGCCATAGCTGAAGTAAGTCATAATCCTGTTATCAAAGCTATGTTAATGATAGTGATTCCCGACATTATGAAAATTTATCAGAAAGACCGAATTTGTGGCCCCAATATTGCCATTACCGATGAACATGCAAATATGCTCGAAAGCATTAAAAACGGGAACGTTGAACGTGCAGGTGAATTAATGACTCAGCACTTGCAGGGAGTTTTGGAATTTGCCAAATCCAGATTAGAATCGGTATAATAAAACAATAATGAATTTATTCAAAAAGCTATCCCAAATGGGATAGCTTTTTTTTTGAGAAGAAAGACAAAAATATGTTATGCAACATAAATGACAAAATAATGGCAAAATTATTTTGTACAGATTAAAACTTGCATTACTTTTGGTCGACCAAATGTATTGGTATGCCAATTTAATGAATTCAGAATTAGAGTATGCTGCCATCTAGAATTTTACAAACAAATAAACATATAACCGAATAAAACAATATTAGTTCTATACTAAAAACACAATGTGATTGCATTCGATCAACAACAGAAAAAGAAACAATCTTATTTTTAATAAACATGAAAAAAAACAGAAACAGCAAACGATTCTTCATGAACGTATCGTGGATGTTCATTCTCTTTTGCATGAACACCGCCGGGGGATTTGCACAAGTTAAAGTAAGTGGTACTATCACTGACAACGAAAAAGAACCTTTAATCGGCGTAAATGTGACGATTAAGGGAACGCAAACCGGAACCATATCCGATTTCGATGGTAAGTATTCTATACAGGCCCCCGACAATAAATCGGTAGTGATATTCTCTTATATCGGATTTAAAACTGTTGAAAAAACGGTAGGAACAAATAAGCAGATGAATGTTTCACTCGAACAAGATTCGCGCCTAATTGATGAAGTTGTAGTAGTTGCCTACGGAACTCAAAAGAAATCGCACTTAACCGGTGCTGTTTCTTCCATTAAGAATGACAAACTTGATGAAATTCCAGTATCGAGTATCGGGCAGGCATTACAGGGAAAATTAGCCGGTGTAAATATTCAGAATATTGATCCACAAGCAGGTGAAGCTCCGATTATACGGGTTCGTGGTATGGGTTCAATCAGTGCATCTGTAAGCCCTCTTGTAGTTGTTGACGGTTTTCCAATCCCTGATGGATTATCATCCGTAAGTATGGGTGATGTTGAATCAATTGAAGTATTGAAAGATGCAGCTTCTGCAGCTATGTACGGATCGCGAGCAGCCGGTGGGGTTATATTGGTGACGACTAAAAGTGGTAACCTAAAAAAACCGAAATACCAGTTTAAGATGTATACCGGTATTCGTTCAGCACTGAAACTTCCGGATATGATGAATACCGAACAATACACACAATTGCTTTACAATGAAGCAGGTTTACGTATGCAGGATCCTTCTGTTGATGGAACTGCAAATACAATGAAATATAACCTTATTACCACAGGTGAACAGGCTTGCTATCTGATTCAGAAATATTACGATGATCAACCAACAAACTGGTTAAACGAAGGTTTGCGGAATAATGGTTCCTCACAAAACTACCAGTTAAATGCATCGGGAGGAGATAAAAACATAAAGTATTATATTTCTGGTAATTACACTAGTGAAGATGGAATTATGAGAAACAGTAATTACGACAAATATAATATGCGTGCAAAACTGGATATCAGTTTGTCGAAAAACGTAACAGTCGGCATCAATGTTGCTCCTACTTACAGCCGTCAGGAAAAACCGGTGAATGACTTAACCGATTATACCCGTTTTCCTTCATGGTTAATGGTTCGTCACAATGCAGCAACTGCAGCATTAACAGGTAAAATTGCCGGAGATTATGCACAACCATCTGATTTTAATGGAACTAATATGAGTGGAGTTGGTATAGATGGAACAACATGGGATTTGACTGCTGTTAATCCATTCAGTTCGAGCAATCAAAATCCTACTTCCATTCGTGAGCGTACAAGCATTATTACGGATGATTACCGGTTGCAAAGCAATGCCTATTTAATTATTAAACTTCTTCCGAGTCTGGAGTTCAAAACATCAAACGGTGTTTATACGCAATACAAAGAATATAACAAAAAAGAACAATCCCAGGCAAATAAAGCCGGTGTTCCAAATCAGTTAACAAGGCAGACGACTTTTCATTCAGAGTTATTGTCCGAAAACACATTAAACTATATAAAGAAATTCGGAGATCACGATTTAAATGTCTTGGCTGGATTCACATATCAGCAAACCGGAAACCGCTATAATCAAATTATTGGAACCAATTTTCCAGATGAACTTATGCTTTCATTTAATTATGCAGGCGCAATCTTAATGGAAAGCCCTGCAGTAAATGGAACAACTTCCATTTACGAGACCGAAAGTCTTGCTTCATTTATTGGACGTGTTACATATGCTTATAAAGAGAAATATTTACTTTCCGGAAGTATACGTTCGGATGGAACCTCTAAATTTGCACCAGGTAATAAATGGGTGCCTTTCCCGGCGGGTTCTCTCGGCTGGCGTGTTTCAGAAGAAAGTTTCCTTAAACAGTATGATTGGTTATCTAATTTAAAACTACGTGCTAGTTTTGGATTGACTGGAAATAAAAACATTCCAAATAATTCCGACAAAAATATTCTCAACACAACCAATTACGTTACAGGCTCAGGTACAGGAAATCTTGTTGCCGGACTTGCAGCTAACAGTACTTTCTCCGGCAATCCTGACATTACGTGGGAACAGACTGCTGAAGGCAATTATGGAGTCGATTTCGGATTCCTGAACAGCAAATTTAATATTTCTGTTGATTATTATAATTCCAACACCATCAAAATGTTACTTCTTCAGCCTACAATGTATATTACAGGACATCAAACTTATTGGAACAATATAGGTAAGGTAAACAACGAAGGAATTGAAATTGAACTGACTACAACTAACATTGAAACAAAGGATTTCACATGGAAAACAACCGGAAATTTCTCAACAAACAAAAATACACTGTTAAATTATGGGGATCGGGATTATACAGACAATTTTGGTGAAAGAAGTGAAGTTTATCGGGGTATAATCGGTCAGCCTTCCATTCAATATTATGGATATAAATCCGATGGAGTATATACTTCATTCGAAGAAGTTGCAGCCGCAAAAACATTAACAGACGAGAACGGTGTTGCATTTACCTATGCAAAATTCGCACCGATACTTGGCGGTTTGAAAGTTGTTAACACTAATGGCGACAACAAAATAGATCCGAATGACAGGGTTGTAATTGGAACACCATTCCCTGATTTTACATATGGGATAAATAATACATTTACCTATAAGAGCTTTGATGTTAGTTTTTTAATTCAGGGCGTTCAGGGTGGAAAAATAATCGATGGTAATTTGAACTACAATGAAAACCTTCGCTTGAACACAGCTTACACCAACAACCGTTTTGTAAGTCCAATGTTCCCCGGTGATGCCAAAACAGTTTATTCAAACACAACCTCAGGAAGTGACTTGTTATTAATAGACTATGCTTTAGAAGATGGTTCTTATGCTGCTTTACGTGAGTTTACTTTTGGATATACTGTACCTCAGAAAATAATTAAATTATTGAAAATTACTCAATTCAGAGCTTATTTTTCTGCTCAAAATTTAATATACCTCATGGCACCAGGCTACAAAGGAGTAAATCCTGAAGCCCGTCGTAACAGCGGTCCGTATTCAAGTGCTTTTCCGCTGGTTGATGGATATCAAAGAGGAGTGTTTCCTTTGAGCAGAACAATGACGGTTGGTTTTGATATTTCATTTTAAACCATAATGAATCAATAACCTCGTAAAGTTTATTTTTTAATAACGATAAAAACAAATGAAAAATGAAAAATAAAATTAGTTTAATATTAGTATTAATTGCAGCTATTACATTTTCAGGCTGTGACAATATAATTACCGATGTTCCCGAATCGGCATTAACTCAAACTGATTTCTTCACTACACCAACCCGTATTAATAATGGTATTATGGGCTGTTACGAAGGAATGGCAAATATAAAAGAAGTTGAATGGCGGTTTACTGAAATCAGAAGTGATAACACCTGCGTTTCAAGTACCGGAACAGGACAAACAGAACGTGCAGACATTTGCGACCTGAAATTTTTCAGAACTTCTCCCAGCCAAACCGGATTACTTGATTTCTGGTATCTTCTTTATCAGAATATATCGAATGTAAATTCCATTCTGCCCTTTGTTGCAGAAGGTCAAACTTATGTTCCCGTTGAAACACAACGTGCTCAATATGAAGGAGAGCTTTTGTTTATCAGGGCATTTCATTATTACACTTTGGTAAATCTTTGGGGTAATATGTTTAAAGTAACCGGTGTTGTTGGACCGAATGAAGCAAAAACAATTCCACGTTCACCGGTTTCGGAAATATATAATGATATCATTATCCCTGACTTAATTAAGGCGGCGAACCAACTACCTCCTTCTTATTCTTCGAGTGATGCAGGCAGAATTACTAAATGGGCTGCCAAAAGTTTACTTGCAAAAGCATATATGATGATCGGTGGAGACGCCAATCTTACTTTAGCAAAAGGTTTATTGGAAGAAGTTATGGGGGCTCCGCAACTTGGTTTACTCACTACCGGAGTAACGGTTGGTGGTAAACTATTAAGTCCTTATGCAAGCATTTTTGATGTTTCAAACGAAATGAACAAGGAAATCATTTTTGCCATCCGTTATAAAGGTGGTGCTTATGGAATAGGCTCTACATTTTGGGGGACTTTCGCTCCAGAAGGTTCTGCAAATCAGATACTTAAAATAGGAACACCAATTGGGAATAATAATCCGACTCCTAACATTATGAATCTGCTTAAAACAGACTCATTGACTGATACGCGTATTGATGCCAGTTTTAGAATTTGGAAAAAATCAACAACAGCAAATATCCAATATATTTCAAAATATATTGATGCGAATATGACTCAGGCATTACAAGCAGAAAATGATTGGATTGAAATTCGTTATGCAGATATAGTTTTATTACACGCCGAAATTGAAGCTCAACAAAATGATTTTCCTGGAGCATTGATTGATGTGAATAGAATCAGAAACAGAGCGGGTGTAAAACCGTATATCAGTTTCGATTCAAAAACGGAGGCACTGGATTCAGTCTATACAGAACGTCGAAAGGAACTTGCTTTTGAAAATCAACGTTGGTTCGATTTATTGCGTATGGGAAAAGCTTACGGAGATCCGGAAAAAGCAATCAATATTTTGAAAACAAGTATTTTTGTTACTGACTGGACAAACTTATATTCGTTATATAGCCCGATTTTACCCCCAACTGAAAGTTCTTTCATAACCGATAGACTTTTATTGCCAATTCCTCAGCAGGAAATTGATACAAACAACGATATGGTTATTCCCCAAAACACAGGTTATTAATTTTTTAATCAGATCATTATGAAACAGATAAATAAAATATCAATATTGGTTTTACTAACAATATTGATTGGCTTCGGATTAAGTTCCTGTACAGTGGATGAACCTATCGTGGTCGTTCCAAAAACAGTAGATCAGTACATTGCACAATTCAGTGCCTATGTAGCCTCTGAAAGAACTTTTCTGGATAAATGCGTTGTAGGTTATAACAAAGGCGATTTTGCAACCTTGTCAGCAACTTCATTTAATACTTATACAAAAAATTACCGGGTTGCTTTACAAGCCGATTCAGCCGTTTTAGTGAAACCGGGAGTGACTATTGCCGAACTTGTTGCTGCCAATAATGCATTGGCAACACCTGGAAAAGCCTTTTGGGGCAAAATTAATATTTCAGATAGACGCCCGCTCAATGATTTGATTACTGAAGTGACTACTTTAAACAATAATACGTTAGTTGGAACTTCAGTCGGACAGATATCACAAGCTGCAAAAGATGCTCTTATAACTGCAATTGCAACTGCTACAACAACCCGCGATGCGCTGACAACCATTGATCGTCAGGTCACTGATGGTATAACGGCGCTTAATGCAGCAAAGCAGGCTTTTAATAATGCAATTGTGAAATAATATATCCAAAATCACTGTCGTATAAATCATACGGCAGTGACTTTTCGATTATTCTTCCTGGAAACATTTCAGTTCCTTCAACCCTAAGTTTTAAATTACAACCAAATGAAATACAGATTTTTAATTCTATCATTCATCTTTCTGCTTCCATCTTTCCATCTTTCTGCCAAAAGCTATAAAGTTGAGAACCAATCCGAATACAAAGAAAAAGTAAAAGATTTATTGCCCGGAGATACTTTAATTCTTGCAAATGGAATTTGGAACAACTGTCAATTAGTGTTTAAAGGAAAAGGAGAAAAGGGTAAATTTATAAATTTAGTTGCAGAAACTCCCGGAAAAGTTTTGCTCGAAGGGAATTCTTACCTTCAGCTTTCTGGTGAATGGTTAAAAATATCCGGATTAGTTTTTATAAAGGGTCATTCTCCAAAAAAAACAATAATAGATTTTAAAACAAGTTCCAGAGATTACGCCTACAATTGTGTGTTGACAAATTGTGTTATCGACAAATATAATCAGTTAGTAAAAGATTCAACTGATCATTGGATTGAAGTCTGGGGGAAAAAAAATACCATTGAATACTGTTATTTTGGCGGTAAAACCAATGGTGGAACCACCTTGGTAGTTTGGCCAAACGACTCAAGTTCTACAAATAATGATCACCATATTTATCGTAATTACTTTGCATACCGTCCTGTATTGGGTGTAAATGGTGGTGAAACCATCCGAATAGGTACAAGTCAGGTTTGTACGAATAGTTCGGCATCAATAGTGGAAGGAAATTATTTTGAACGCTGTAATGGAGAAATAGAAATAATATCGAATAAGTCTGGTGATAATAAGTACTTAAACAATACATTTTATGAATGCGAAGGCTGTTTAACCCTTCGTCATGGGAATAGAGCAATAGTTAGTGGCAACTGGTTTATTGGAAATGAAGTAAAAGGCACCGGAGGCGTTCGTGTTATAAATGAAGGTCATTTGATTTACAATAATTTCTTTTATAAACTCAGAGGAGATAATTTTCTTTCTTCTCTTGCTATCATGAACGGTATTCCAAATACGCCTGCAAATGGTTATTTACAAGTTAAAAATGTAGTTGTATCTAATAATACTTTTTATGATTGTGCTTTCCCCTGGGCTTTCTGTGTAGGATTTGGCGATCGAAACCGAATTGCGAGACCTGAAGGAGTTTTATTACTAAACAATTTAATTTACTCTCCTAAAACTTCAGAATTAATTAAGAAATTCGACAACTCAGATGGCATTAAGATGGATAACAATTTATTGATTGGCAGCAGTGGAGTTTCAAAAGAAGAAGGTACAGTAACAGGTAATGCATTTGAGGCAAAAGTATGGAATTTAGAAATGGCTTACACAAATTTAAAAGCAAAAAAATTACCTTATGTAAAGTTTGACATTTTAGGTCAACTACGCGGTGTAACTGTCATTGGAGCTTTCCAGGACAAAGATGAAAAACCATTGGTAGAATTAGCAACTTCTAAAAACTGTGGTCCGATATGGTACAAACCATAATTTATAGAAAAAAACAATTAAACAAAATCCTCTTAACCAAGTAATTACTTACAAGAAGATTCTATTGTATATTTAATATCAAAAAAATGAAAATGAAAAAGAGATTGCATTTATTGATCATCTTTGCGTTAGTAGCTTCTTCAGTCGTATCTGCTAAAAGTTACAAAGTGGCTAATATTACAGAATATAACGATAAAGTAAAAATTGCACTACCCGGCGACAGTATTATTTTAGCAAATGGCGTTTGGAAAGACGCGAAGTACATTTTTAAAGGAAATGGTAAATCCGGAAAATACATATATTTGAAAGCTGAAACTACCGGTAAAGTATTTATCGAAGGTGAATCATCATTATCTATTTCAGGAAACTGGCTTCACGTTTCCGGATTAATATTTAGAGAAGGTTATACACCGGGTAAAACTGTTATCGAATTTAAAACTTCGGAGACTGATTATGCTTATAATTGTGTGGTTTCAAACTGCGTAATTGACAAATTTAATCAACCACTTAGAGAAACAACAGACAATTGGGTCGCTTTGTGGGGAAAAAACAATACGGTTGAATACTGTTATTTTGGTGGAAAAACGAATGTAGGCACCACATTAATAGTTTGTCCAAACGATTCGAACAGTATACATAATAAGCATTGGATACATCGTAATTATTTTGGACCTCGTCCTCGATTGGGTTCAAATGGTGGTGAAACAATCCGAATAGGAACAAGTGAAGTGTGTCTAAACAGTTCAGAAACAGTTGTTGAAGGAAATTATTTTGAGCATTGTAATGGTGAAGTGGAAATTGTTTCCATTAAATCAAGTGATAATAAATTTTTGAATAATACTATTTTTGAATCTGAAGGAAGTTTGGTACTACGTCATGGAAACAGAGAAATTGTTTCAGGGAACTGGTTTATCGGAAACGGAAAACCTTTTACCGGAGGAATTCGTGTTATAAACGAAGGTCATCAAATTTACAATAACTTTTTTTACAAACTTACCGGAAATGAGTTCCGTTCACCTTTAACTATAATGAACGGTATTCCTAACTCTCCTCTAAGTGGTTATGCACCGGTAAAAAATGTATTAATTGCCAATAATACTTATATTGACTGTGCACTTCCATGGAATTTTTGTGTTGGAAAAAGTGAACGTAATCGTATAGTTACACCGCAAAGTACCCAATTAATAAACAATATTGTTTATTGTCCGAATACTCCTGAATTGATTAGTAGTTACGACAACACAGATGGAATTACACTTGCAAATAATTTAATGATTTCAGGTAAAGGAATTTCAAACGAAAAGGGATCAGTGCAAGGTGAAATATTGAATTCAAAAGTTTCGGATTTTGATTTTGTTTATTCTAAAGTTCAGGCTCAAAAAACACCAACAATAAAGTATGATATTTTAGGTCAATTGCGTGGAAACTCAGTGATTGGAGCTTTTCAGAACAAGGTTGAAAAACCAAAAATCGAAATTGCAAGTTCTAAAAACTGTGGTCCAAAGTGGTATAAACCGGAAATGAACCCTGTTAAAAAAGGATCTGAAAAAGGAAAAACCATTAAAGTGGAAGCCGGAACTGACAATCTTTATGACGCTGTAATTAAAGCCAATGCCGGAGATATTCTGGTTTTAAGCGCCGGTGAACATATCCTGACGAGGAAAATTATAATAAATAAAAGTATAACTATTAAAGCAGCTTCTAAACTTGAAACAAAGCCGGTACTGAAAATGAAAGTTACAGATAAAGAAGAACCATTGTTTGAAATATCATCTAATGTATATTTTCGCATAAAAGGCGTAAAGATTGATGGAGAAGGAGATAATATGTCAGCTTTAGCTCCAAAAAATGTTTTCTTAACCGGAAAAAACGCATTGGGTTATTCCTTATTCGTTGACAATTGCGAGATTTTTGATTTCAATGCTAATGAAGGATCAATTTTTAAAGCCTTCAATAGCACAATGGCAGATTCAATTGTAATTTCCAATTCAATCATACGTGATTCTTATCGGGGAATTAGTCTGGCAGCCGAAAAAGAAGATGGTAAATATAATGCTGAGACTGTCATATTTAAGAATACCGTATTCTCAAATTTATCCGATTATGCACTCGATTATTATCGTGGAGGCAATGACGAATCTACGGTTGGAGGTTCACTCGCAGTTAACCATTGTGTATTTGACTCAGTTGCAAAGTCTACAAATCAATCGATTATAAAATTATCGAGGATTATGTATGTAAAAATAAACAATTCCATTTTTTCAAATTCAACTGCCAAATCAACGGTTCAACTTTGGGGGTTATACGATAAGATTTCTGATTGCTGCCTTTTTAATTGTGAAAAACTCGAATTAATAAAATCGGCTAAATCGAAGAACCTTCTTTTTGTAAATCCTGATTTTGAAAAGAAAAGTTATTCACTATCAAATAATTCAGCTCTTAAAAATAAAGCTTCTGATGGTGGGAATATTGGATTGAAATAAAAAATCAGATAATTATTTAGAAAAAAAATTCAAACTATTAGCTTATAAACAAGCATTTGTATCATAATACTCATATTCAATTTATTATTATGAATAATAATAAAACATATCAATTATCACTTGCTTTTATAGTTTTAAGTTTTTTCTGTCTAAATACAAATGTTTTTTCTGCAAAACAAGTAAAATTAAAAAATACACAATTTGCTGAAAACAGCATTAAATCTGATATAATTAAGACAGAAAGAGAGCGAGTAATCCGTATGGCCGATAGTTTTTTGAATGAAAAACCGGAAACAGTAACGGCGTCGTCATGTCCGAGAAGTGCCGGTGGTATTCATGATTATTATTCTGAGGCCACTTATTGGTGGCCTGATCCGGCAAATCCCGCTGGACCATATATTCGAAAAGATGGCATAAATAATCCCGAAAACTTCGACAATCATCTCAAAGCTATTGGTCGGTTTTCTTGGATTGTGGGTACAGAAACTTCGGCATATTTATTAACAGGAAAAGCTGAATATGCAAAAGCAGCCGTCAATCATCTGAAGGCATGGTTTATAGATTCAACAACAATAATGCATCCACATTTGCTATATGCTCAAGCAATTAAAGGTGTAAATACAGGACGCGGAATTGGTATTATTGATGCGGTTTCGCTGATAGAAGTTACAAAATCAATAGTGATTCTCGAAAAATCTCCCTATTTGTCAAAAGAAGATACCCGAGTCATCAAAGAATGGTTCAGAACTTTTATGACCTGGCTCAATACTCATCCTTATGGACAGGATGAGATGAATGCAAAAAACAACCACGGTACCTGGTGGCATGCTCAAGTAGCTGCTTATGCCAGATTGATTGGTGATGAAGCCGTTTTGGAAAAATGTCGCAACCATTATAAAGAGATACTACTACCCAAACAAATGGCACAAGATGGAAGTTATCCTTTAGAGATAGAAAGAACAAAGCCTTACTCCTACTCGCTTTTCAATCTCGATGGAATGGCAACACTTGTCTGGCTGATTTCCGATAAAGAATTTGACGGTTGGAATTACACACTCCCTGATGGACGCGGCATGAATAAAGGGGTTGGTTTTATCAAACCTTTCGTTATGGATAAAACAAAATGGCCTTATCAGAAAGACATTTCCCGTTGGGATGAACAACCCGGCAGGCGACCCTTTATGCTTTTTGCAGCCATGATTCAAAATCAACCGGAATGGTTTTCAATATGGAAAGTAATTGATGCCAAATTCCCCAGTGACGAGAGCAGAAGGAATATGCCACTGAAAAATCCACTTCTTTGGATAGGTTTGACAATACCTTTGAAATAAACAAATCACCTACATTAATAGGTAACGTTTTTTTACAGATGGCTGTATTTAGTTTATTTGAAAGGTATTTATGCTGATTAAAGAATAACAAGGAATGAAACGAAAAGCGAAATTAATAATCTTATTTGCAGCAATATCAGCAATTACTGTAACATCTTCGGGGAAAAATCCGAAAGGAAATGAGTGGCTTAAAACTGCTCTAAATCGCTCGGAAGTACAACTGCTTGCTGCTGCCGAAAAGTATAAGAATACTCAAAAGAACCCAAGGACTTTTGAAAACGATAAAGTTGTTTTTGCTAGTACCAAAGATTGGACATGCGGTTTTTTCCCCGGATCTTTGTGGTATATGTATGAACTCACTAAGAATGAAAAATTCAAAACCGAAGCACAACATTACACCGAGATTCTTGATTTAGTTCAGTATCGAAAAAACACCCACGACTTGGGTTTTATGATTAATTGCAGTTATGGGAATGGTTTTAGAATCACCGGAAATCAGGCTTACAAAAGCGTGATGATAAACGGAGCGAACTCGTTGATGACAAGATTTCATCCTGAAGTAGGACTTATTAAATCGTGGGATAATCGTAAGGGTTGGCAATATCCGGTCATTATTGACAATATGATGAATCTCGAATTTTTATATGAAGTAGGCAAAATGACCGGTGAAACTTCCATGAAAGCAGCCTGTATTTCGCATGCTGACAAAACCTTGTTAAATCATTTTCGTCAAAACAACAGTTGTTTTCATGTGGTTAATTATGATAGCATTTCAGGCAAAGTCATTCAAAAAACAACCCATCAAGGATTCAGCGACAGCTCATCCTGGGCGCGTGGTCAGGCTTGGGCACTCTATGGTTTTACCATGATGTATCGGGAAACCAAAGATCCAAAATATCTTGAACAAGCCAAAAAAGTGGCTGCTTTTATTCTTAACCACCCCAATTTGCCCAAGGACAAAATCCCTTACTGGGATTTCGATGCACCCAATATTCCATCTGAACCACGCGACGCTTCTGCTGCCGCAATTATTGCCTCGGCATTACTTGAACTTAGCACCTATGTGAAAGACAATCCAATTTATTTTAAAACTGCCGAAACGATACTAAAAAACTTATCATCAGATGAATATTTGGCAGCTAAAGGCGAAAGCGGATTGTTTATTTTAAAACATTCAACCGGAAACTTTCCGACAAAATCTGAAATCGATGTACCACTTAATTATGCCGATTATTATTATATTGAAGCTTTGGGACGCTATATGAAAGTCATGGGAATTAAGAAATAAGAATATAGGCAAAAGCAAAGAAAAAGACATACAGCAACATATACTCAAATTTAAAATTTTTCAAAAAAGTGATTCAAACTTTCAAACTGAAATATAAAACTATGATAATAAGTCAACTTTTATCTAAAAAAATAATCTTAACGATCATTCTTGTTGTCAGTTCATTACAGTCATTTTCGCAGGTTACACTCGAAGCCGATGGACCCGGAAATACGTATGAATTGATTAATAGTGTTTTGGCACCCGGCAATACTGCTGTTGAGAATCCGGAATGTGTCCATCCAGAATTTGGTCGACATATTGCGGAAGTTTGGGATGTTGATTTAAACCAATACGTTTTTGAGTTTTATATTCACGTTACACCTGATAACGACCGCTGCATCAATTTCGACAGACAGCGGGTAGAAATTAAGACCTACGAGCCATCACCTGAAAATTTAAAAGGCGTTTCGGGTGAGACAGTAGTTTATAAATGGCGGTTTAAAGTACCAACCGGTTTTCAACCCTCGGCAAGTTTTACGCATATTCACCAGATCAAAGCTGTAAGTGGTGACGAATCCGATCCTCTTTTTACTTTTACGTGTCGTAAAGGAACTCCCAATAAGCTGGAACTGAATTATTACAAAAGTTCAAGTTTAAGTTCATCCAAATTAGCTTCAGTCAATTTATCATTGTTTGAAAATACTTGGGTCGAAGCCACAGAACGGGTAAAGATTGATAGTATAAATGGAACTTATTCTTTAACCATTAAAAAAGTGAGTGACGGGACAACAATTTTAAATTATAACAACAGTAAAATACTGACTATCCGTTCAAATAATAATTTCATTCGACCCAAATGGGGAATTTATCGTAGTTTATTAAATTCTCAGGATTTAAGAGATGAATCTCTACGTTTTAATAGTTTTTCTATTTATGAAGAGCCGATGACAGGCTTAAATACGCAATTTTTAAAGGTTGAAAATGAATTTAAAGTAACATCAAATACTTCGGCTAAAACGCTTAAAATTGAATACAATTTACCTGAAAATGATAAAATCTGGATTAATATATTTAATGTAAACGGTCAATCTGTAAAATCGATAAGTCAAAATGAAAGTCAGAGAAGTGGATATTCTCAAAAGCAAGTAGATGCATCAGACTTGAAATCAGGAATATATTTTATTAGAATGCGAACCTCATTCACAGAAAATACGATTAAATGCATTTTATAGAAATTTAAATTTGAAAAACCGATAAAAATGAAAAAAACAGTTAAGTTGATTTTAATCCTTTTAATTTCAAGTATTTCAATCGGATTGTTTGCTCAAGTCGGAACCAAAATCCGTTTGAATAATAACTGGCAATTCCTGAAAGAAGACTTGGGAAGTGCCTGGGAAGCAGTACGCCCGATTGTAAAACCCGGAAATCCTGAATGTGTGCCACTTTGGGAAAATGTAACATTACCACATTGTTTTAATGCAACTGATTGTGTTGATCCGGATATTAATTATTATCAGGGACCGGGATGGTACAAAACTCAAATTGAAGTCAAAAACCCTTTCAATCAAGGTAGAACGCTGCTTCATTTCGAAGGTGCAGGACAAAAAACCGATGTGTTTGTTTATACCACAAAAGTTGGTTCGCATGTTGGCGGTTATGACGAATGGACGGTTGATATTACCGATGCTGTAAATGCTTTTTTGCAAAATAAAACAATATCAGCATCTTTTAAGGGGAAAGTTCCACTTTCTATTCGTTGCGACAATTCCCGTGACGTTGAAATGATTCCGTCAAGTCTTTCCGATTTCAATATTTATGGCGGAATTTACCGATATTTGAATCTTATTTATGTTCCCGCTTTATCCATTGAACAGCTACATATTATTCCAACTGTTGATTCAAAAGGATTGCTTGGTAATTTCGATGTCAGCCTGAAATTCTTGAATAAATCGACATTCACAAAAGCCAATCTGCAACTTGAAATTTTCGATTCTACTGGAAAATTAGTCAATACAAAAAATCAGGAAGTTTCTACATTTGAAGGTGAAAAGTCAGTATTTACTGTTTCTTTGAAAAAGCCGAAGTTATGGTCGCCTGCACAACCCAATTTATATACATGCAAAGCTACTCTTTCCACAGAATCTGGTTTGCAAACCGTTTCAGAAAAATTCGGATTTCGGAATTATGAATTTGTTGAGAAAGGTCCTTTTATGCTGAATAGTACACGTTTACTTATTCGCGGAACGCATCGGCACGAAGATTTTGCAGGAGTGGCTGCCGCTATGACTGAATCGCAAATACGTGAAGAAATGATATTGATAAAAGAAATGGGTGCCAATTTTATCCGTTTGGGGCATTATCAACAATCGCGAATCGTACTGAATCTATGTGATAGTTTGGGAATTATGGTTTGGGAAGAAATACCGTGGTGTCGTGGAGGACTGGGCGGCGATCAATACAAAAATCAAGCTCGCAACATGATGACCAACATGATTACTCAACACCAAAATCATCCGGCTGTTATACTCTGGGGATTAGGAAACGAAAATGATTGGCCCGGCGATTTTCCCGAATTCGACAAGAAAAAAATACAAGCATTCATGTCCGAACTGAATGCCCTGGCCCATCAACTCGATCCGACACGTAAAACTTCCATCCGTCGATGTGATTTTTGCAAAGATATTCCGGATGTGTATTCACCTTCCGTTTGGGCCGGCTGGTATCGTGGAATTTATACCGAATACAAAGAGATGACAGAAAAAGAGATGAAAGGAGTCAATCGTTTCTTTCATGCAGAATGGGGCGGCGATAGTCATGCCGGTCGTCATTCGGAAACACCGGACAAAGTCTTACAACAGATAAAAATCAGAGATGGTGTTGATGAACAACTTGGTGATTCTGCACGCTTTAGCGGTGCTGCCCGAGCTTCGAAAGTTGGCGACTGGAGCGAATCGTACATCTGTAATCTGTTCGAATGGCACCTGAAAGAACAGGAAACCATGCCGAATCTTACCGGAGCTGCTTTCTGGACTTTCAAAGATTTCTCAACTCCCGGGAGACCTGACAATCCAGTGCCTTATGTGAATCAGAAAGGGGTAGTAGAACGTGATCTTACAAAAAAAGAGGCCTATTATGTCTTTCAATCGTTTTGGTCTGATAAACCAATGGCACACATTTACGGTCACAGTTGGCCAGTTCGCTGGGGAAATGTGGGTGAAGAAAAGATGGTCAAAGTTTATTCAAATTGCGATGAAGCTGAATTGTTTGTTAATGGCAAAAGTCATGGTACAAAAAAACGAAACTCACAGGATTTTCCGGCTGCAGGTTTGCGTTGGAATGTGGTGTATTCTACAGGCGAAACACAACTGAAAGTAATTGCTCATAAAGGAAAAACAACTGTTAGTGATGAAATAAAACAGAGTTATCAGACCGAAAAATGGGGCAAACCTGCTCTAATGACGCTTACTAAAATTGCACAACAAGCCGACACGGCAACAATTGAAGTTAAATTATTGGATGCTAATAAAATTACGTGTCTGGATGCCCGCAATGTAGTCACTTTTGGTTTAACAGGCGATGGAAAGTTGATCGATAATCTGGGGACTTCTTCAGGTTCCAGAGTAGTAGAATTACAAAATGGAAGAGCATTTATTAGTGTAAAGATGAATGGCGGTAATAGTATTGCCAGCGTAAAATGTAATGGGATTCCTACAGCCTTTTGTGAATTGGGAAAATAAAATTTTAAATATCGACTATATGGACTTAATTTCACGAAGATATTTTATTAAAAAATCTATGGTTGTAGCAAGCACTATCCCTTTTATTGGTATTGGAGAAAAAATGATGGCTATAACCAAACAAACTCAAATTACGGAAAATCTTGATGTTAGTATATTTTCCAAACATCTTCAGTTTCTTGATTACAGAGCATTGGGCGAAAAAGCAGCAGAAATGGGGTTTGCAGGAATTGATTTAACGGTTCGTGCAGGCGGACATGTAGAGCCAAAAACTGTAAAAACAGATTTACCAAAAGCTGTAACTGAAATTAAACAAGGCGGTTCAAAAGTAAAGATGATCGCAACTACCACCGAAAATGTAAATAATCCGTTAGATATTGATATTTTAACAGCAGCATCTGATTGTGGAATAAATTATTATCGTTCCAATTGGCTTAAATATCCAAAAGGGAAATCATTGCCTGATTCGTTGGATATGTATGCACAGCAATTGAAGGAATTGAGCCTTTTAAATAAAAAACTAGGCGTTATTGGTTGTTATCAAAATCATGCAGGTAATTTGGTTGGAGGATCGCTCTGGGAAGTTTATAAAATTTTAGAGTTGGTCGACAAGAATTATTTTGGAGCACAGTATGATATTCGTCATGCAATGGTGGAAGGTGCCAACTCGTGGGTAAATGGTTTAGAGCTTATTCACAAACAAATTAAAACCATTGTTGTAAAAGATTTCAAATGGGGAATTGTAAATGGGAAATGTGAACTTATCAATACACCAATTGGTGATGGTATGGTTGATTTTAAAAGATTCTTCAGAATGTTGAAGGATTATCAGATAAAAGTACCTGTTTCCATGCATTGCGAATATGATTTGGGAGGAGCCGAGAAAGGGAACCGTGAAATTTCGGTTTATCCCAGTGTAGTTTTCGATGCCATGAAAAAAGATCTAAATAAAATTCAAGAACTTTGGAGAGAAGCATAGTGTTAAAAAATGATTTTGAAATTTAAAAAGAACAATTATGAATATTAAATCCATTATAATAGGTATGTTGTTTATTTGCAGCATAAGTAGTTTTGCACAAGAATCGGAAGTTAAAAAAGTTTTATTTCCAACCGGTTATGAATCCAAAATTGATGAAGTTTATACCAAAGTGAATGATTGGAATGGACGATTGGACGTATATTATAACCCATTAAGCTCAAAACCTACACCGGTAGTTCTGCACATCCATGGAAGGCGGCTGGAATCATGGTACCAAAGAAAGTCAAACTGGTTTCGGTTCATATTTCAAAGCCGGATTTTCTATTGTGAATGTTGAGTACCGATTGGTGCAGGTTGCCACAGCTCCAGCAGCCATTGAAGACATCAGAACGACTCTGCATTATATTAAAGAGAATGCAAAAAAAATGAATATCAATCCTGATAAAATTGTTATTGAAGGAGGATCTTCCGGAGCACATTTGGCTCTTATGGTTGGCCTTTTAGAAAATAACAGAATCTTTGATACCAATTGTTCAAGTGAATTGGATATGAAAGTAGCTGCTATCATAATTAATTATGCTCCATCAGATTTACCAAGTTTATTAATAAATTCAACACTTACCAATTCGTTAACTAAATGGTTGGGGGATAAAGCAAACAATTCTGAATTTGTTGCTTCGGTATCTCCACTTACTTATATTAAAAAAACAAGTCCTCCGGTTTTTATTGTCCATGGTAATGCCGACAAGATTATACCTTACAGTCAATCGGTGGCATTGCAAAAAAAACTGAATGAAACAGGCGTATACAATGAGTTTATTACTGTTGAAGGTGGTGGACATGGTAGTTTTGAGAAAGAAAAGAAAACAGAAATAAATTTAGCCTTGATTGATTTTTTAAGAAAAGTTGAAGTAATTGAATAACTTAGAGCAATTTGGTCTACCAATTTTATGTTCTACAACACATTTCGAAAAATAATGCAAAAATAATTTTTTTATTGCGTATGAACTCATTACTTTTGGTCGACCAAAAAAAACATTAATGAAACAATATTCCCCTAAAGAAATCGCAAATCTAAATAATTATCAATCTTAAAATTCAAATCATTATGAAAAAAATTACTTTTCTTTTTGTCATTTTGCTTACAGCAATGATGGCAAATATTTCAAAAGTTTCAGCTCAAACACAGCTTACAACCCCAACTGTTGGAACTGCAACGCTTCCAACTTCAATAGGATTTACGGCTAACTGGACACCTGCTGATGCTAATGCATTAAGCTTTGATGTTAAAGTTTATGATGCCACTTTAGTTCTAGTTAAAACAGTAAATGCAGTAGGTGCAGCCACTGCCACTGTAGCTATAACTGGTTTAACACCTTCTACAGCTTATACTTTTACAGTTACGGCTAAAGGAGATGGAACAATTTTTACAAACTCAACCGAATCGGCTCCTTTAAGTGTAAGTACAAATGCATTTATAACATTGACCACTCCTACAGTTGGAACCGCTTCGAGAGTAACTTTAACGAATTTTGTAGCCAATTGGACACCTGTTAACAATGCAACCAGTTATAACATAAATGTATATGATGCTTCAAATGCATTAGTTACAGGATTTCCTAAAAATGTTACCGGTGCAACAACACAAACATTGGCAATTACTGCAACCGGTGGTGTTTTATTGCCTAACACCACGTATACATTTACAGTTACTGCAAAGGGAGATAGTATTACTTATTCAAATTCTTCTGAATCTTCAAAGTCTGCATCATTTACTACAGAAACTTCAGGTTCATTTGTTATGCAATATGCAGCAGCAGATGCTATTACGCTAACTGCTGATATAAAAGCAGGAGCAGCCTATATTTATGAACTTACTGAATCTGGTGGAATCTATTCTTTTAGTACAACCACAAGTGATAATAATACGATAATTAGAAACACTACCATTCGTGCCGCTGCCGGACTTGCTGCAAAACCAATTCTTAAGCTCACAACTACAAGCACAAGTGGTACTGCCAATATATTTAATACAGTAGTAGCTAATATAACCATTCGTTTTACTGGACTTGAATTTAATGGAACAAATACCGCAACAGGCGGTACACAACCGATTATATTTTATGCTAAAGGCACTGCATCTTTGAATTGTATTGTTTATTTTACAGATTGTTATATTCATGACTGCTTAAATGCCAGTGGTAACGGAGTTATACGACTGGATGGGATGACAGGAAACATCGTTGGAATCAATACCAGTTCGATGTACATTAAAAACTGTACTTTCTCAAACTTTGGAGGTCGTGCGCTTTATCTCAATACTGCAAATGTATCGGGAACTTTATATGGAGGCACTTGCAGTGTTGAAAATTCAACTTTTACTGGATGTCAGGTATTATCTTCAAGAGGAAATATAACGTACAATACAGCTGCTAGTGGTCTGTGGGCTGGTAATATAACATTCAATCATTGTACAATCGACAATATCGCAGTTAAATCAGGGGAAAACAGTTTCAGACAAAATTCGTTAGCCACCGGTGGTGTTTTCTCCATTCAAAATTGTATATTTACAAACGTTCAAGGTACATTAACTAATGCAACAATAGATTATTCTTATATTGCAGGTATTGCAACAGCTCCAACTGGTACTATTACTAATACATTTGCTGCATCACCAGTTCCTGCTTATACAGATATTGCCACTAATAATTTTAGACTTACAAATGCCGGTTCATTTATTTGCGCCGATGGTTTTATAGCTGGTAACACCTACAATACACTTTCTGTTCCAACTGTTTCAGATGGTGGTACCAATGTTACAACAGGTGGATTTACAGCAAACTGGGCAGCTGTGATTAATGCAAGCAGTTATGATGTAAGAGTATATGATTCAACTCCATCCCAAGTAGGTACAACAACAAACGTTGCAGCCGGAACTTTAAGTTTGGCGATTACAGGTTTGAGTTCAAATGCTAATTACACCTATACTGTTACAGCAATTGGTGATCATATTACTTATTTTGATTCAAATGTTTCGGCAGCTTCGGTACCGGTTTCAACTCTCGTTACCGGAATAAACAGAACAGAAGTAGGTATTTCAGTTTTTGTAAACGGAAAAACCATTGTCGCTTCTGAAATTGGAACAATGCAAGTTTACAATTTACAAGGTTCACAATTATTGCATACTCAAAATGTTGCTAAAGTGAATACCAACTTAGCAAGCGGTTTGTATGTCGTATGTTTCACCAATAAAGCAGGAAAACAATATATTCAAAAAATTGCTATTCAATAAGCAAAACTCAATTTTTTAGAAAATGATGTGAACGTCAATCAAACTGATGGACGTTCACGTTCATTTATTTTCACTGAAAAATAAAATCAATATATTGAATTTCATAAAATCAAACATTACAACAATATAAAAAAAACATCTCACTCATTATGAAAATAACAACTTTCAGCCTTTTTATTATTATGGTATTTGCATTGACTGTGCAAGCTCAACCCCGCATTTGGAATAGGGCCAACTTAGAAAAAGCAAAAATGGTTTCATCCGAAGCATCAAAATTAATAATACGTGATGCTGATAAAGCGTTAACAAAAACGATTAAAACTGTAATGGACAAAGAGATGATAGCCCCGAGTGGAGATAAACACGACTACATAAGTATGGGTAAGTATTGGTGGCCAAACCCGAAAACTGCAGATGGTCTGCCTTATATACGTAAAGATGGTGTGGTGAATCCGGAGATTGAAAAGCTTGACCGCGTACCGTTGGGTAATATGGCAAGAAGCATATCCAACCTTTCGTTGGCCTATTACTTCACTTCAGATGATAAATATGCTGCCAAAGCAGTAGAAAATTTGAGAATCTGGTTTATCAATAAAGAAACACTGATGAATCCTAATATGAACTTCGGACAAACCATCCCTGGACGCAATAACGGTAAAGGACGAGGCGAAGGCATTATCGACACTTATTCGTTTATAGAAATGTTGGATGGCATTGAACTATTGAAAAGCTCGTCGAAATTCACTAATAATGACAGAAAAGCTTTGACAGACTGGTTTTCAACCTATTTAGATTGGATGTTAACTTCCGAAATTGGGAAAGAAGAGTTTGCAGCCAAAAACAATCATGGTATTGCATTTGATGTTCAAGTTGTGCGGTATGCATTATTTCTAGGAGAAGAAGATATTGCAAATCAGTATATTAAAGAGTTTCCTGCTCGCCGACTTTTCACACAAATTGAGCCCAATGGTTCTCAGCCCCTGGAATTGGCCAGAACGACAGCGATGGGATATTCTCTTTCCAATTTGACACATATGCTGGATATGTGCAAGATAGCTAAAACATTGAAAATAGACTTATATAATGCTAAATCAACCGATGGTCGGAGTATTACAAAAGCCATTGACTTTTTGATTCCTTACTTAGGAAAGTCTGTGACTGATTTCCCTTATAAACAGATAAAAGATTGGGATGCCAAGCAAAAAGAATTATGCCGGGTACTGTACCGTGCAGATTCATTTACACCAAATCCGGTTTATAAAAATTTATTTAGCAAAAATTTAAATTCTTCCCAACAAGAGAGTAACTTTATACTTTATTAAAAATCGATTTTATGTTTTACAATTAAAAAATTATCATTATGAAAAAACTTTTTCTCTTTTTAGTAGCGTGCGTCGCTGCAATGACTTTGAACGCACAATTATTGTTAAATGAAACTTTCAATTACACTACGTCAACATTAGCAAGTGTAGCAGGGGACCCTAACACAAGTGCTACAAACAATACAACGTATGTATGGTACGAAACAGGAAAAACAACTGATTCAAATTCAGCTTCACTTGGATTTTCTGATCCTATTTATTACACGGATTATATTTCTTCGGGCTTAGGAAAGTCAGTGGTTATTGATTGGGGAGGTGCTGGTGCGAACACCAGAATAGATGTGTGTCGTTTTATACCATTGGCAAATAAATTTAATCCTTCAACTGCAACCAGCAATGCTTATTCCGGAAAACTTTATTATGCTTTTCTACTACAAGTAAATAATGCTGCAAGTTTTTCTGCAGGTGCTGATGGAACTGATTGGCGTGATATTTTTTGTATTGCTGGTGGTGGTTCAGATATTTTAGGTAATGAATATCGTGGTCGTTTTTATGTTAAACAAGATGCAACTGACCCATCAATTATTCATTATACTATTACCAAGAACACTACCATCTCATCAGCTGCCGCTCCAACAAATGAAGGCACTTTTCCTGCAGGACAAACAGTTTTAGTGGTTATCAGGCAAAACTTCCTGATTGATGCAACCACTAATCCTTCAGGAACAGTGGAAGTAATTATTAACCCTGTAATTTCTAATACAGAACCCACTTCAGGCTGGCTCAATGGTACTCCTGGCGATGCAAATACTTTTGGAGGAACTTATGGAGTTGCAATAAGAAGACGTGCTTTAGGGAGCACCGCAAGCATGTTGATCGGTGGTTTAAGAGTAGCTCAAACATGGTCAGATTTATCAGGACTAGGAACAGGCATCTCGCAAGTAAACAAAGACAACAATGGCATCTCATCTTTTGGAAAAACGATTGTTACCAACGGATTGGGTAACGTTAAAGTGTTCAACATCGCCGGCTCGGAAATGATAAATGCAAAAACAACCGGAAGATTGGAAACTTCGCTGCAAAAAGGTTTGTACCTCGTGCGTTTTATCGGTGCTGATGGAAAAATGGCTTCTGGTAAAGTTGCATTAGATTAAGTAGATTTTTAAGAACTATAGATTTGTTTAGGTTTTGAACGCGGGTGAGATGGAAACTACTTGCCCGCGTTTTCAAAAAAATAAAATGAAGCAACTGATTTTCACTTTGATTTTTTTACTTTGTTCTTGGTCAATAAGCGCAAAACGCACTATCGTTTCCACTGCCGCCGAAATAAATGGCGGAAGTTGGACTGCAGGCGATACCATCGTTATGAAAAACGGAACATGGACAAATCAAACGATTTCTTTTAAAGCTATTGGAACGGAAGTCCAACCGATTGTTTTAATGGCCGAAACTCCGGGAAGCGTTATTCTTACTGGTACTTCAAAATTGGGATTTTCAGGAAAATATATTGTAATTTCGGGACTATATTTCAAAGACGGAACATTAAGTGGCTCTGATGTAATCTCTTTTCGTACTTCT
>Ga0209123_1001317_pt1 | contig 25133 bp, 47 predicted proteins | sample BarGraIncu00431A_FD_184500 | JGI IMG/M metagenome (GOLD analysis project Ga0209123, IMG submission 184500) | Arctic peat soil microbial communities from Barrow, Alaska, USA - Barrow Graham LP Incubations 004-31A (SPAdes) (version 2) | ecosystem: Environmental > Terrestrial > Soil > Wetlands >...
TTAAAATTTGTTAAATCTCCTATGGACCCAGTGAAGCTTAAATCCAAAGAACCTAAAAAACCTTTAAATGCTTTTACATCATCAAATACAGTTGCCAAACCAATTCTTTCTACCATAGCCCCTGTACAGGACTTCAAAATTACCTTTACTCCCTCCTGTTCCTTGTCCACAAAATCTATCCTAGTAGACTCCAATAGAGTAAAATTTGATATATATGTTTTTGTTAAGGTTGGATCATCTCCTTTACCTTTAACATATTTATAAATTCCCCCGAAATCCTGCTGCAACTCGTATTTACTTTTTAGGTCTAAACTTCTTTTAAACGCTCGATATAAATCTGATTTAGTATGTCCATTTTCTAACCAATCCGTAACATCTTTGTTATCTCCCAAATCCTTAATGCCCTGGAGGTTTATTATTTTGAATACTAGAGAACACTCTAATAACTCAAATTTAATTTTTTCAACATACTTTCTGCCAGCTTCTCCAGTATCTCCACAAACAAAAATTCTTGCATTGCGTAAGATAGAAAAATCTTTAATCCCTTTACAGCTGGTAGCAACATAATCCTTATTTTTAAATATAGAATTTAAACTGTTACTATCTTTTTCACCCTCTGTTACAATTATGATTTTATCTTCTCTTATCCCATTTAAAACATTGTATAGGTTGTAAAGTAGCTCCTCACCATTTCGCTTATTTTCAACCTTGTCCTCTGAATTAATATGGTAATAGGATAGTGATTTCTTACCATCTAATGCTTTGAATTTAGCCTTATAATACATGGTTTTATTATCTCTATCTACAAAACTAAATACTCCTAACAGTTCCATTCCTCGCCTATAATCAAGTGTCTTAATCTCCCATTCACAACGTTCTTTAATCCTGTCTATTTCCTTTTCCTGTGAAGTTTTTTCTAAGGGTATGCCTAGATATTCTCTAGCTTCAGGGTACTTCATATTTTTAGTTTTCATGATGAAGTCAACCGCATCTCCTGTTTCTCCACACCCATGGCATAAATACCTTTGTTTATTGGCATCACTCATAAATTTCACTTTAAATGATGGAGTTTTCTCATTATGGAATGGACAAAGCATGGCATTTTCTCTATTAAATCTTCTTCCTGTTTCTGTTTCTATCAGTGATTTTAAGTCTATATCCTCAACTTCCATTTGTTTATATCACTTCCTTATGCTATGGAATTTCTTTACACATCCTATATTGTATTGTGAACTAATATTTACTCATTTTTTTATACTTTAAGTATTCCTTATGCAATAATTGAAGCCTATTCCATGTATATCTATCCCAATTAAATTTTTTATTAAACTCTTGAAACATACTTTCAATAGCTTCATCATCATCACTTGTCCAACCAACAATCACTCCATAAATCCATGCATCTTTTTTATCCTTTCCCCAATCTCTACTATCAAAAACTATGCTATTATGCAAAGATTCAAATGGATTTGTTACTTCTTTCATAATCACACCTCCAAATTCGCAATATTCTTGAAGTGCTAATTATTATTCTTTTTCATATTCGCTACAAATATCAGTGCAACCATCTTCTCCCAAGCAATCTAATTCGCAATAATCATTTGTATTACCGCACATAGTATTGCATTGAGGAAGACATTTACAAGTTGAGCATTTGCATTCTTTGCAGTTTTCCCCTAGATTTTTCATTTATATTCCTCCAATTTTGTGTCACCATTTTTTCTAATTACAAATCAAATCACATCTTATATCCCATTTTCAGAGCCTTATAATACACTGTCACCAATCCACACACATCGAACCGAGCATCATGAAAGCCAATACCATCATCACCATAAAGTCTTTTTAATCCATCGTTAAAGCTTTTACTTTGTGGGTCTATTCCTAAGAAATGCATAGTCTCTTCTAATTTCGGCCATTTATATTTCCCATACTTACCCTTTAGCTTTATAATATTTTCAAAATATTTCATAGTGCAAAAGTCTCCAGCAATTTCAAAGGCATAACCAGCTCTTTCTATTTCAGTTTTCACAAAATTAATATCAAACTGCACATTATGAGCTATAAATATTCCATCCTTTAAATCTTCTGCAACCTCTTCAGCAATATCTTTAAAAGTTCTTCCCTCTGATAATATTTTTAACTTTTCCACAGAGAACCCATGAACTTTTTCTGCTCCTGGGTCTATATAGTCGCATGCTAGAAAAAAATTCTTAGATGATTCTACCTTATCATCAATGGTTATGGTATACGTGAGTTGGCATATTTGTCCTGGCTTAAAGTCACTTGTTTCAGTATCGCAAAATATCTTTTTCAAATCCAACCTCCTTTAGACTGATTTAAAGTAACATGCAGGTCTGGTCAATCATTTCTTCTTCCTCTACAATATCTTTCCATCCAACCCCTATATAATCTAGTACTTTTCCCCATCCGTATTTTTCTCCAGTTGTTTTATCTTTGCAGCAATTATACATCCAAAATTCCCATTCCTTAGGGCTACTTCTTCTTAATCTATCAAATCTGTGCGGTCTTTTCTCCATATGGATTCCAAATCCACACATGCTGCATCCAGTTCTTTGTGCTAAAGTAGTATAAAGTGTTCCGTCAGATTTTCTCTTTATTTCTCCATATATTTCTGGCACTGGTACTTCAAGATCTAATGCTAACTGTAGTATGTCTTGTCTCAAGAATGGTGCAAATGGAGCACTTCTTATGACAGTCTTACCGTAATAATTACAACCATGGTCAATTAATGATTCCTCTCTTTGACCACCCTCTGATGCCATCATACCGAGATAAGGATGGCTCTTATGTTGTTTCGCCCAGTCATTACATGGTTTTTCTTTTATGTGGTAACAGCATTTGTTTGATACTGCAAAAGGTGCTTCCATGTAATCAGTCCCATATTCTTCATTTGCCATGCCACCGAAGAGCTTTAGCCATTTCTGTGGTAATTTCATTCTACTGTTTTTCGCATAATGACCTTGTGCTCCACATTGTCCAGTAATAATTGCATTTCTTACAGTCGTGTTCTTCTCAGTTGGATGCTGTAGCATATCAATTCTTCCTGCTATCTTTTTCGATATAACAGGAAATCCAACATCGTTCAAAACTTCTACCTTTGATTTATATGGAGCTAATTTAGTTATTCCCAATTGGTCATGTATAGCTTGTATACTTTTATCTTCTACAACTGAAACTGAAATGGCTGGAACATTAATTCCAATAGATCTTAAAAATAGTAATAGTGTAATGCTATCCAATCCACCAACAGAAATATGACAATCTTTGCCCCTTTTATCCATCTCATTCATAAACTCATAAGCCCTTAACTCAGCTCTTCGTACTTTTATTTCATAAGGCAAGTTTTGCATTGCAGTAAATAAACCTTTTTTCTTCTTTTTTTCTGCTTTCCATTCTTCATTACTTAATTCATTATTATCCATTTTTATACTCCTCCACGTCTGGAGGCATGGCCATGCACTTTATCTAGAATTACTCCGATTTATTTTTTAATACTCTTAGTTCACAATATAGTCAAAATTACTATCAATTATTTTTGAAATGCGAATTAAATCGCATTAAATATATTTAGTTGTGCCATTGTATCCGATAATCTATTACTGGCCAGAGTATACATTCCTTTATCCAGTTCAAATCCTATAAAATCAAATCCCATTTCATGACATGCTACTAAACTTGATGCACTTCCCACATGAGTGTCTAAAATCTTATCTCCTTGCTTTCCATAGTTTAATAATATCCACTTATAGAGATTAACAGGCTTTTGAGTTGGATGAATTCTAACCTCATTTTTAGATTTATTTCCTTGTTGCAGATATCCTTCGCTTATTGATTTACCTTGCATCATACCGTTCCACATATATCTAAACATTTTAGTTTTATTATGCATACTGCAGTAAGCTATTTCACAATCACTAAACGAACTATCTCCATTGACCTTATCCCAAATTATTCGACCTGATCCCATGTAATAATCGTAGTGATTACATCCCCAAACTATTTGGTTTTGAGATACCCTAATTAATTCTTTGAAATACTCTTCATCTGGGACCTTCCAATCCTCTATAATCTCATAAGAGCGCCTTTTAATATTTAACTTATTTACATTTCTCCCATAATACTTTCTTTTATTAGGTCCATTAAAGTATGGAGGATCTACTATAGCTAAATCACAATATTTATCAGGAAGCTTTTTCATTCCCTCCATACAATCCATGTTGTACAGTCTATTTAGCTCTAACACCAGTATTCACCTTCCTTCGTCATATAATCATATTTTGAATTAACTCAAATCCTCTGGATCTATTTTTAACTTCCATGCCTTCCTAAATAATTTTCTCCTTTTATAAAATGAATCATCCTTATCAAGTGGAAAGAGTTTAATATTTGTTGTAGCAGCTCTACTAAAAGCCTTTTGATATATATTCATTACTGGCACCTCATTTCATATTTTGCCTTAATTAATTTTTACATTTATTTGTGTTCCACCATAATTATCATTTGTTATAACCATTACATCAGCTTTTAGAATTAATTTTATAGCTTTTATTTTTCCTTTAATCATTTCAATTTTATATTTCATAAATATTTCCTATGATTTCACCATCAATCCAGTAGTAATCACAATCACTATTAATAATTTCTATTAAGGTTATATAACTATCAGGTAATTCATCGCAAGCTATAATGAAAGCACCAGCTTCAAATTTAACCACACCTACATATTCATCATCTTTATATCTAAAATTAACTCTATCGCCTTCATATAGTTCATTTTCTAAATCACTATTATCATGAACACCTGTATATTGCATCAGTACCATATCATTATCCTTTGTAGGTAGAAATGTACCTCTTTCAATTGGAATACTGTCTATGTGGTGTTCCTTAATATATTGGTTACATGCTTTAACCATTCCATCACTGGCACTTTCCCAAGTTTCATTTAAAATCATCATATTGAAATTTTTACTATATCCTCTAAATTTAATATCTCTCATTTCTATCTCCTTTCAGGTCCTATTTATCTTTACACTTACTACATACTTCTATAGATCCGTCATTGTTTTTATTTATTTTTAATATCTGTTCTGCAATTGGTGTCATTATTAACTCCCTACAATTTTCATTTCCGCATACTCGCGGTAATACCCTTATATTTGAATTTTCCATATTAATACCCCTTTCAGTAGTCCGGAATTACCGGACCACTCATTACTCATATTTCAAATTTTGAATAACTTTTTTTAATAATTTCATTTACCTCAATTATTAATTGTTGCCTGTCCATTTTCGTATAACCTTTTATTTTATTTTTTCTGCAGGTATATCTAAGGTCAGTAATGGTCCAAGTTTCTACCGCTGGGATATTAATTATTATTGGTTTTTCATTTTCCCTAAGTGGGCATTCTGATAATTGGCATTCTTTACAGCACTCTTTACATAAATCATTCTCAATTATTTCTGCAAAAGGTATTTTATTATTATCCATTTGTTTCATTCCTTCTCTTTATGATTTTTTTTAAACTACTTGTCTAAATGTTCCATCACCTTCACATAACTCCGGAAGATTTGCTTTTACTAAGGCTTCAGCAAATGGTGGAGGTACTGCATTACCACATCGTGCAACTTGGGCCGTCTTTGGATAAGGTTTACCAGTGGAATCATGGTCTATAATGTAGTTATCTGGAAACCCTTGAGCCTTAAATAATTCATGTGGCTGCAACATTCTCATTCCAATATCCACTATCTGATAATCCTGACCTTTTATAGTAACGAGTCCAAATCTATCTTTAGTAGTTACAGTGTGAAGTGGACCATTAATATCTTGACCAACATCTGAACCGTAGTATTTTAATAGAAATGCTATTACTAATTTTGATTTATCAATTGTTGTAACTGTCCCTAAAGGGTTATCTATTGAATGACCTATAGAGCTTTTGAATTGTCTTGATATGAAAGCAGTCACAACCGCATGGCGTTCTTTTGTTGTTATTGTTCCAACTGGATCTGTCGCACCACTTCCAGCTCCTTCATAAAATCCACCATAGTATTTTGATATAAATGCAGTTACTAACCCAAACCTATTTGATGTATCTAGTGTGTGTAAAGGGCTTTCAAGACTTAATCCCCTTACTTCTCCTGGTTGTGTCTCTGAATGATAACTTGTTAAGAACGGTGTAACTAATAAATGTTCTGCTTTACTCACTATAGTAGTTAATGGTTTGTCTAATGGATATTGAAGTTTATCTCCTCCAAATCCTGTTTGACCTATTCGAGCAATGAAAGGCTGCGGATTATCAAATACAAATTTTTGCATACCTCTTGCAATTCTCCTTAGGGTATTTTCACATAATGGTTTATTCCTATCAAATATGCTAGGGCAAGGAATATCCCAATCTATAATTTCAGCAGCAGTCCTCCAAGGCTTTAATTTCCCTTCTTTAACTTCTATACTTTTAGGATCACCATGTGTAGGTATTGGCCATACTATGGGTTTTCTATCTCTTCTAGCTATTAAAAAGAATCTTTTACGAATAGTTGGTGCACCATAATCACATGCTTTTAGTTCTTTATGTTCAACCTCATATCCTAATTTTTCAAGAGACTTAATAAAATATTTAAATGTCCATCCTTTTTTAGCAGGATCCGGCATGTTGTTTTTTAAGAGTGGTCCCCAGGTCTTAAACTCTTCTACATTCTCTAACATTATTATTCTTGGCTTAACTGTAGCTGCCCATCTAACTGCTATCCATGCAAGTCCTCTAATCTTTTTTTCTACTGGTTTTTTACCTTTTGCTTTACTAAAGTGTTTGCAATCAGGTGAAAACCAACATAATGCTACTGGTCTACCTCTTACTGCTTTAATGGGGTTAATGTCCCAAACACTTTCACAATAATGTTCTGTGTCTGGGTGGTTAGCTTTATGCATTGCTATAGCTACAGGGTCATGGTTGATTGCTATCTCAACCGAATGTCCTGTAGCAAGTTCAATGCCGGTACTAGCTCCACCTCCCCCAGCAAAGTTGTCCACTATAATTTCATTAAAGATATTTAATTGTTTCATAAAATTTCCTCTGGACCAATATCAAATTCTCCTCTACCTAAGAAATATCTAACTGCATATTTTAACTTCCTGTATATCTCTTTACCTGTGTTTTCCTTATTTACATATTCAGTTCCACACAGAAACCTTACTTCTATACTGGATAACCTCCCCATTACCGCCTGTGGTTCAAATCCACTTCTATACTTTCCTTGTTCTATTTTCTCCTTGCAATCCTTATCCTCTATTACAAGAAACATCATAATGCCTTTATGCTTCGCTCTCTCCAATTCCCTTATAAGCCTTATGTCGTCTCTACTATCAGTTTTCTCGCATAGATTGCCCACGAACTCATCTACTCCATTTTTTCTTTCCACTGCTACTTTAAAATATAAATCTCTGTAGATGCCCTTTGCAGGGCACTTTGATATGATAGCGGTATAATCGCCCTCATCTATTTTTTTCATCTTATGTGCTATCTTGTTTCTATCAAAATAATCTAGCACATGTTGGTTTACTTGCTCTCTAGTATCATGTAAAATGACAAGGTTTTCTTTTAATAATTTGTCAATTTCTGCATCTGAAAATTTGTTATAAATCTCCACTTACATTCCTCCTGTAGAGGCTAGATTATTGTAAAAGTCATTGTACTTTTTAAATAAATCCCACCTATTTAGATAAATATTATATATGCTATCTTTGCCAAAATTCATTGAGGTGACTTTTAAATCACACCCTGGAATAATGAAAGTTCTCTCAATGTTTTCATCTTCATCTAGTGCGAATATTAGGTACAAGTCACATGTTGCATATTTTTTACTAATTCCTACAGTGTGACACCTGCTACCTCCAGACATATATGCCTTCGCTGATTTCACATCGATGCGGATAGTATTATTGATTAAGAAATCAAAAGGATATTTCGTACCCATTTTCTTTGTCGTGTAACCCTTATCCTCAATTAGTTCTCTTGCTATGTCTTCAAACTTGTACCCAAGTTGCGTTTCTGACTTTTTAATTTCAAGCCCTAGTTTGTCAGCCCATTTAACAAACCCACCAGTTTTAGCTATTCTATTTGAAAGAGAAGCATCTTTTGTAATTAATTCAGTTTCCGATGCACTAGGCATCCTATTTATACTCAGTATCCTCATTACTTCATAGATTTTATCTTTTGTAAGTTTATCGGTCCATTTAAATCCATGTGTATATCCCATATGATACCTCCTGTGTGTTCCTGTTTTTAATAATGGAGAACAGGTAACTCCTTAATTAAAAGGTATGTCAGAATCGTCGATTGGAGTTATACCCTCATACTCATTAGGGCTATTTGTACTAGTATTTGAGTTGCTTTGACCCGAGGATTTTCCTTTACTGTCCAAAAATTCTACTTCATCGGCTATAACTTCCGTTTTATAAACTTTAATATTATCTTTCATATAGGTAGAAGTCTGCATGTTACCCGATACACCTATTTGAGAGCCTTTAACCATGTAATTAGCAGTAGCCTCCGCTATCTTCCCAAAAACTGTTATTGGTATAAAGTCGGCTTCTGGTTGTCCTTCTTTTTTAAATCTTCTATTTACTGCAATAGTAAACTTACAAACTGCGTTTCCAGTTCCTTGAGCAAACTTTAAATCAGGATCCTTTGTTAACCTACCTATCAAAACTACTTTATTCAATTTTTTCAACCTCCTTAAAACTATCAGTAAATTTTTGTGCCATTGCAGCAACTTGGATTGCTTCAGCTGCTAACTTTATTGCAAAATCCTTTAAATGACCTGCATGTTTTATTGCAGTTTCTTTATCATTTATTTTTACATTCCGCCATATGGAGCTTAAACTAAAATTTACATTTTCTAATTCTTCTGCAGCTTCCTCGACCTCTTCTTTAATAACCGCGTATCCCTCATGAGTAGAATTGAATAGTGGAAATTTTATCATCGAATTTTTTAGTTCTTCCTCAGTTAATTTTTCTACCTGAACTATTAGTTTTTTCATTATTAAATTGCCTCCTTTATTTTTGGACTGCTCTATTACTAACTCATTTTTAGGTGCTGGGATCTCATGGCCACAAGTTTCACATTTCCAAATCTGTGAACTATCAGATGAATACCATCTGGTTAAGCAATTAGGACATATTCTCTTCTGCATTAATTCCTCCGTAACATCTCTCCCAAATCTCAAGAGCTTCCATTTCTTCATTTAACTGATCATTACTTAGAAATGATTCATTAGATACAATGCTTACGCCACCTTTGGAAAAACTGTAACTTCCATACTTGCCTTTCATAATTACTGGAATAAGATTAGTAACAAAGATATCTTCCTTTTGTTTCTCAGTTTCAACAGGGTTTATTACATCTGCTTTCCATTTAACATCTTTAAGCTCAGGAATAATAACAGTCTTTATTGGTGATTTTTCAGCCACTTCTGTGATTTTATTAGCCATTTTGGGGATAATAACGGTCTTTTCTGTATTATTTTTAAGCTTTTCTTTCATTTGCTTATCAAGGGTAATGTAGTTCGGTGTGGACATAAACTCTTTTCTCCATGCAGGATAGTAAGTGAAAACAGTTGCTTTTGACACTCCGGTTTTACTCATTGCTAATTCAATAGCTTTTTCGCGTGTGGCTTCTGAGTGAGCATAAAATATTTCAAAACATTCATCCTTTTTACTCATTTATAATTTGACCTCCTAATTATTTAATTCAATCTCTAGCCCCTTATCTGCTATCTCTACCCTTTTAGAAGTTACTGCCTTAATGGTTTGTCTAAAAGTTTTTATATCGCTATTAGCATCACTAAGATGCAAGAGAACTATATTTTTTAATTTTGGATTATCATTAGCTTTTATAATGTCCGTACAGTTAGATAAACTCATGTGTGTACTTGCAATCCTTAACCCTGTGCTATTATCAATAGAACTATTAGCCATATTTTTAAGAAGTATTTCCGTTGAATAATTACATTCAATTAATATATTGGTTAACTCTTTAAACCGATATTCAAGGTAGCAGGTATCTGTGGCGAATAATATTGTACCCATGTCCTTATGATTAATTAGAAAGCCCAAGGGCTCTTCTACATCATGATGAACATCAAAAGGCATAACCGTAAATCCACCAACTTTAAACTGCTCAAAAGCTTTTATATAGTTCAGCCTATGATGAGTTTCTATAACCTCGCACTCTTTGACTATGCCCCTTGCGGTACCAAAGCTCGTATAAACATTAATTCCAGCTTTTAAAAGGTCCCTTAAAGCCTTGGAATGGTCGCCATGTTCATGAGTTACTAAGCAGCCAACTACATTTCTAAGGTTAAAATCTAAAGCTATTTTTATATCTTTAAAGGAAATTCCACATTCAATAATCAAAGTTTCATTCTCTGATTCCAGGAGGTAGCAATTCCCCTTTGAATTGCTACCTAAAACCCTAAGTTTCATATTGTCTTCATTTCTTTTAATCTCTTTTTCATACGCATAGCATCCATTATTGCTTCAATAAAGGTTCTACCATTCTTTTCTCTAAGCGGTTTCTGTGGTACAAATGTACCGTTTTTTCTTGCATTTGCTCTTCTCATACTTCTTGCCATACTACTCATTAATAATTCCTCCTATCCACTCATTGTGGATTATTTGTTAATAACTTTAACTTTCTTAATTTCTATTTTTAAAAGTCAGGTCCATCAGTTTTTTTTATAGTTTCTTTGACAGGTATTTTTGCATCCTCAATTATTTCAGCATCTTGAATCACTTCTCCAGTGTCTTCATTTACATCAATATCAATTTCTTTTGAATTGGCTTTCTCTTTAATCTCATCTTCTGTACTAGTGTCATTAGTCTCTATATCCACATCAGTTTTATTGAAAGCATCAATTAAAATGTCACTATCATCACTCGTATTGGCAAACATCTTGCATGCTCTATTGATTACGGTTTTCTTGGCCATTTCTTCAGCAAAGTTATTATGAGCTTTAGATTTACCGCTTCCATAGGACTTTCCCATACCCCAAGAACTTTGAATTTGTTTAATATTCATTATTTCAGTATAAATTGGACCATCTTCACCCAGTATTACTGCAAATGCACCTTTGATTTTTGTAATATCAATATTTTCAAACTTAGGATTAAATTTTGTGATATTTAAGGTTGCAGTATCTAAGTTATATTCTGTATCAAGTTCGTCACCTTCATATATTACAAAGGCTTTTACATCTGTTACAGCCTTTAATCTTTTAGTTACTGCTACGGTTCCCATATAACTTCTCATTAGTTGCAATTGACCATTATAAGCTACAAAGTAACATTGCTTCTTGGCTGGGCTTAAGCCCTGTATAACCATGTTTAGAAGAGAATTGTATATGCTTGTCTTACTGCAGCTATTGAGCACTAATTTTTGATTGCTATCGGTAGTTTCTTGAAGCATTAACCAAGCAGTCTTTAAAGCATTTTGATAACTATAATTTTCTGGAAACTGTAATCCACCCTGTTTTTCTAAGTCTTTAACCCTACTTAGCACTCCAACAGATATATCTTTTTCTTCAATAGTTTTAATTGTTTCAACTTCATTTGCCATTTATATTGCCTCCATTTCTTTTAGTAATATTGCTTTGTCACGTTCTATAAGTGTTTCTAAGACTACATTGAATCTTTCGACAACTTCTTTGGAACTAAATTTCATCCCAAAGGTGTTACCTTCAAAGTAGTTAAATCTCTCAGTTTTCATATTTGATTGAATTTTTTCTATAACTTTTAATGCTTTTTCTATCCTCTCAAATCTTTCTAACCTTGCCTTTTGGACTACACCTTCCGCATTATCCATCCTTATATTTCCTTACTTTCTGATTCATAGATTTTACATTCATATACATTGTCATTTCCAAGTCCATGACCAAATTTGAAATCTACTCCCTCTTCGGTTGCCTTGCAAGATGGAATTTCAAATTTACAAGTATCACATAAATTTAATGTTTTATCTTTCGTTTGTATTTCACCGCTTTTGATTTTAATTTCTTTTTTATCAAATCTGCCACATTGGTTGCAACAAACACAGATTTCTCCGAAACTTTCCATTGGATTTTTACAGTTATCTAATGCTCCACAATCCACAAATATCATTTATATAGCCTCGCTTTCAATTTTCGGATTATTATTTTTTATACATTTGCACCATTCTGGATGAACGTACATACTTCTTGCTCTGCCATCACAATCATTTTCTATTGTCACCTCATTGCCATTAACTAAATTCACCCACGCCAAAGATTGTTTTACAACTGATTTGGGATGATATTTGCATCTGTCTTTTATGAATTTTTTCTTAGTGAAAACATAAACATTGCCTTTTACAAATTGTTTTGACATTTATATTTCCTCGCTTTCATTATCTGCATCTGGACCCTCTCCAAAATCTTTAGCGCATTGTTTGCTATCTGGTGACATATATACACAACCACTGCCACTAACTGAACAATAATATCTATTTTCATCTTCTTCATACTTTGCACATTTACAACTCATTATTTCACCTCTTCAATTGTTAATTTCAAGTCCTTAACTACTACCAAATTAATAACTTGGCTCTTTACATCAATAATCTTAGTTATGCTCTCTCTACCATCTATAAATATTGGAGCATAGACATTGTAGTGGTCACATAAGGTATTGATTACATCTAGCCCAGCATTAATCTTGCCACCAGTATTTACATCAGTGTAAGGAACTCCATTTACCAGAACATCACAAATCTCTTTTAAGCCCTCATTAATCTGAGTTTCAAACAACTTGAAATTCACATTTTTAAATTTAGAATTTATCTTATCTTCTAGCATGTCCACCTTAGTTTTAATAAAGGTTTCACAAAGGAATTCTTGACCCTCTAGGTCTGCAATCATAATTCCTAACTCTGTTTTTCTATCCTCAAGCTCTGTGATCCTAACTTGATTCTTCTCAAATTGTGCCTTTTGGTTTATCTCAGCTTTTAGAGAATCAATCTCTTTTTCCTTTACTCTTTTATCAGCTTTTAATGAATCTAAGTATTCTGTATTAGGTTCTTTGATACTGGCTTCTAGGGTTGCTATTTCTTTTTCTAAGGCTAGATATTCATCAGTTTCAACAAATTCAAAAGTACTAGCTTGGATAATTCCTAATTGTTTTCTTAAAGGCTCTAATTCTAATGTCTTTTCTTTTAAATCAGTTCCCATAATTGCAATATTCCCTGTAATTTTTATAACGTGATCTTCTAAATCTTCTATCTCCTTTTTCTTACCTCTACCCTCGGCAGAAATTATAGCTTTTTTATTAACTTTAGATTCATTGAAATTTTTAGCCATATCTTCTCTGATATCCTCAGCTTTATTTGAATCAAACTCATGTCCGCAGGTTGGACAATTAAATTCATTTTCATTTATTTCAAGAGTTTCATCGTTAACAGAGTTCCATTCATCAGTGAGTTTTTGTTTTTCACCTTTTTTTACAACAATCTGTTTGCCTGTATTTTCTATAGCCCTCTTGCCATCTTCCAACATATGGTTTAAATCTGAAATTTCACTTTCCAATATATGAACTTTTCTTTGTAACTCAACTTTTGGTTTAGAACCGCTCATTCTACTGTCATCTTCAATACTTCTCAGCTTATTTTTAAGCTTATAAATCTTTTCATTTATCAGATTGCTTGCTTTATACATGCTGCTTTGGTCTAGTATTTGAAATTCAATATTCGTAATCTCAGTTTCCAATACTTTGATTTCATTTTCCTTTTCAGTGAAGTCAACTCCCTCAATATCTACACTTGCAACTAGTTCATCCACCCTGTAAGGAATTGATTTTATTTCATCATTAAGCAATTTTTTCTTACTGGAAACAATCTTCTTAAAATCCTCAAGTTTCCTATCTCCTAGTAAGCCACCCAACCTCTTTAACTTGTCACTTGATGCAATTACATTCTCGTCTGTTACGTCGCCTACAATCTCTAGTAATGCGGTTCTACGTTCTTTCCATGGAAGGTTATTAAATTCTAAAGGACTTGTTATAAGCTTGAATATTTTTTCATCTACCAGCTCATGAATGTACTTGTCATACTCAGCCTTTTTTACAGGAACCTCATTTATAAAATAATCTGTAGTGTGGCCTGTTAAACCTTTTTCAGCTTCGCCCCTTTTCTTAGTCCAGGTTTCCTTATATGATTTTGCAAGAGTTATTTCCTTGCCATCAACAAGAAGAATTGCGGTAACTGCATGGTCTAAGTTATGAATAACATTATTCTGCTTGTCCAAGGTTTTGATATTAAAAGTCTTAACTCCAGCACTGTTTTTATCAAATAGGATCCAATTGAAAGCATCCACTATTGTACTTTTGCCTGTAGCATTATCACCTTTAATAGCTGCGTTTTCACCTTTGAAATCTGCTACCAGGCTTTTAGTTCCTTTGAAATTTTTTAAGATTAATTGCAATATTTTTATATCCATTATTTCAGCCCCTTAAGGTCTTTCCTGCAGCTTTTACAAATGTGCTTACCTTTGAAATTAACTAGGTTATCACCATTGCCACAAAATAAGCAATCAGGTGCATATTTTTTTAGAACTATATTTTCGCCCTCAGTGTAAATTTCCACAGGAGTATTTTCTGGGATATCTAAAACTTTCCTTAATTCCATTGGAATAACCAATCTACCTAGTGGATCTATTCTTCTAACAATTCCAGTGCTTTTCATTAATAATTACCTCCTATTGTTTTTCCTTCTACATCTACTCTAATTCTGCAATTTTCATGGTGCCATAGTGTTATAGCAAGCCCTGTTTTATACCCTTGGTCAATTAACTCTTTCTCTAACCTCTCTGCTATTAATAAAATACTTTCCTCTCCTGCTGACTGTATTTCATTAAGCTCTTTTTTAACTTTTTCAATTTTTAATCTTTTATACAAACCTAATTTATTTTCATCCATCAATAAACCCTCCTAAAAATTCTTTCCTATAGCCATTAAGTGCTTTTCTGAATTATTCATGCAATTAACAATGTTGACCTGAAACTTTCGCTTAACTGTCTGCTCTTCCTGTGGTATAATTAACTCGAGTATTTTTGTAAGGGAATTTTCTCTTACCTGTGGATCCATTGGCGTGGGTCCTTTTTGTTTTCTAAGATTTAGCAACGTGTTAACTTTCATTTCTGCTACTACTACCTGTAGAATTGCAATCTCTATAAATTCTTTATCCGCATATTGGAAATTTTGTTCTGCTTGCTTTAAATCGATTATGGCTTGCACGAGTTCGTTTTTCATTTTTCAACCTCCCTCCTATACATTTGCACCATTTTATATTGATAAAAAGACCAGTTCCCAAAATTGTTCCGGCTCTATCTGGGTTAACATTTGGAGTAACTAAACGCCCATTCAATGCTCTTGCCCAACCATTCTTTGGAAAATTAAATTTTCTACTTGTTTCCTTGAATTTTTTATAACTAAAAACATATATTAATCCTGGTTGGAAAACCTTACGTTTCTTAGTCCTCATCAGCATCCTCCTTACGGTTCTTAGAAATTACTTTCTCTAAAGTAATAACTTTAATTGAATCAATCAGTTTAAATATTTCATCTTGTTTCTTAACAATTACTTCTATACTTTTAAGCCCTGTAGCGTTTAACTCGAACGTTATTAATCCTTTAAGTGCTTGTTGGACAGTCCCATAGTAATATGGTTTCCATGATGCTCTAGGGGCTTTATTCGCATCCTTTGGTTGGGTTATTTTTCTTTGAAGCAATGTAACATTATCGGTATCAGATTCTATTTTCCAATTTTGATTTATTTGCATCTACTTTCTCCTTTCTATTTGATCCTTTTGGTACTAACACTTTTTAAAGGTTTTCTCATCTTGCCTGCTTTACGTAATCTTGCCACCCTATTCATAGCTGATTTTATAGTTCTAGATATTGCAAAACTCATTTCTTCAGGACCTATAATGTCATACCAATTAATAATGTATTCATCATCTTCTGGGTCCCAAGGCTTGCGATTATTTTCATGAAACATTGGGTTATAGTTCATGCGGCCATATCGGTCATATGTGATAGGCGTTTCCTCATCCTTAAAAACCACATTCATATTCAACATAGTATCCACACCGTTTACAACACTCCATGCACACTTTAGAAATGTTATCATCTCCATTTAAAGGACATTCTCTTACTTGATACAACGCGAAGTCTTGTCCACATTCATCGCAAAGACATTCAGTGTCTTCCATGACCTTTAGTCCTCCTTCATTAAATTTTTGCTTGCATCTAGGAATTTATTATCAAAATTCTTGTTTGTGAATTGAATCTCAGAGCATTCACTACAAGGTTTTTGATTTACTGGACATTTTGAATTAAAGCATTTTAAGCATTTAGTCTTTGGTAATGTCATTTTTATCACCTCTAGCATCTGAAACCATTTTATCCATCAGCTTTTCTGTTTTTCTTTTGTTTTTCATTATTGCCATTCCAAGCAGTCTTTCAGTCTTGACTCTTTGTGATAAATTCATTTTAATCCGCTCCTATCTCTTTAATTTTATCTTCATATCTTTTTATGTTTCTCTTAGCATCCATTGTTGCGCTATGCTCTACGCCTTTACTAAATATAAGTAATCCTTTGAGACGATCTTTTTCTCTTTCTAAATTTTCTTTCCAAAACGGTAAATCTAATTTTGATATATGATTATGAAATGCTGAGTTATTTTCCATTTTTACCTCCCATAATTTATTTACCCTCTGCTGGGGAACTTCTACACCATGTGGGTGTAATTTAGTTGTAATAATTTGGAAATGTATTGAATAATATATCTTAAGAAGTGTTGTCTTTATAGGTAGAAGTGAATTTTTAATTAGGCTTCTCAGCCTATATTGCTTTTAAATTATAAACATGTCCTGTACTTAACATTTGAACCTGAGCAATAACATCTTCTGCTTTTTTAAGCTTTAATTTAAGTTCCTCCACTTCCCTCTCTAGTTTTCTTCTCTCTAGCGGAGAAAATCTTTCTAACTTAGTTCCCTCAATTTCCCTTATGTGCTGCGGATTAAATCTGATTGATGCTATTTTAGAAACTCTCTTTATAATTCCCTTTTGTGTGTATTCGTCTATTGTATGTTCTGACACTTGCCACCTTTCGGCTAAGTCTTTTTTAGTTAAAAGCCTGTCCATATTATTCGCACCACCTATCTTTTACATAATATTTTTTAACAAGTAGAATAATAGTTTCTGCAATTATTTTTGATTCCTCATAATTCGAATTGTTAATATGCCGCGTAAAATTAAGATTAAATGTTTGTCTGATTATTTGGCTTATACCTTCTTCAATTTTGCGATTAAAGCATCCGTATGTTCTAGTTTTATCTAAATCATAAAGTTCATCTTTTATATATTGTTTAATACTATCCCACCCGTAAATTTGTGATTTGGTAAGCAAAAGTTGGCTTTTCAATAAAGCATTTTCCCTTTCCAATTCCCTTACTTTTTCTGCTATACTTACTTCCATAACTTCCGCCTCTCAATCATTGTATTTCCGTCATTTTTAATAAAAAATTTAGATCTAAGTTTAAAATATTAGCTATTGAGACTAAACTTTTTACAGACGGAGTATATCTACCAGCTTCAATATCGGCTATATAACTCCTTGATAACGCTGATTTTTCAGCTAGTTGTAATTGTGTTAAGTCCATTTGATTTCTGTGCTTACTGATTAAATCACCAATTATTTTTTTTTGCTCTGTGCTCATTTCATCACCCTCTTCCGATAAATTTAGTATATTGTATATCCGTCATTTTAACAAATGCCGTATTAACTTAAATTGGACGGTTATGTTAATTTAACCATATCTTTACTTGTCATTCCGTCTATTTACTTGTTATTCCGTCATTAATGTGAATAATATTACTTGTATATCCGTATACTATAGAATATAATTAATTTAGTCGTGTATACCGACCATGTTCTAAACTACTACCCAGGCTATAAATATCGACTATAAGAAGGAGATTGGATTAAATGGATATAGGTTCTAAAATTAAACAATACAGAAATAGTGGAGGATTAACGCAAAAGGAATTAGCTATTAAAGCAAATATATCAAGAAGTTATTTAGGTGATGTTGAGAAGAACAGATACAACGCCAGTGTAGAGACTCTTCAAAAAATAGCGACTGCTCTTGAAATACCGCTTGCTAAATTACTTAGTACTGAAGAACAATTGGAAATTGCTACAAGCTCTCTAAAAAAAATAAATGAAACTGTAGATCAATACTATGCGTTTAAGCCCAATGAAGGTATGGTGAGAGAATCTGAATTTGACTTAGATACTGATTTAAAAAATAAAATAAAGAAATTATCCAATAAGGATAGAAAAACTATTGAAGTATTGATTGACGAATTGCTTAAGGAAGAATAGCCAGGCTTGTCAATTGCGACAATTTACGAAGGAGGAATAAACATGCAATACTCGACAATAATAAGAAAAAAAGATAAAGGGTATCAGTACATTATTACCTATAAAGAGAACGAAAGTGATATTAAGTGGAAAACTAAAAGCAAACAAGGGTATGGTCTAAACAAATCAGGTAAAGAATTAGCACGAGTTGAAATGGACTTAGCTATATCATTATTAAAAAAAGAAGTGGAGAATCCGATTGATCCTGCATTGAAGAATATAACATTTGAAAAATTTGCTAATATGTACATTGATCACGCTAAATTGTATAGGGCGACAAATACCATAGCCGCTTATAAAACTATTTTAGTCCGTTTTTCAGACTTGAATGATATTGAAATAAATAAAATTACACTAATGGATATACAAAGTATAGTGGATGGTTTGACAAAAGAGGGTTTGAATCCTAATACTATACATGATTATATTATAAAGTTAAAAACAATTTTCAACTCAGCTATGAATGAATATGATTTAATTTTAAAATCACCAATGACAAAATTAAAGTACAATGTTTCTAAAATTGACAAAAATAAAAGAGCACTAAATAATGCCGAAGAAAAAACTATACTTAAGGAAATTAAAAACGAAAATTATCATATGATATTTTTGATTGCTTTGAAATGTGGATTAAGAATTGGGGAAATTATTGGTCTGACTTGGGAAAATATAGATTTGAAAAATGCATCAATTAAAGTAATGCAGCAATGGAAAAAACTTCCTTCAGGAGAATATAATTTTGGAAAATTAAAATCTAAAAATTCGTATCGTAGTGTTCCAATTCCCCAAAATACAATTTCTCAGTTTAAGAGTTTTAAAAAAGTTGAAAACATGAATGGTAGAGTTTTTAACTTTAAAAACACGAAATCCACTGCTTGTTCCCTAAATCTAGTGTTAAAAAAATATAATATAACTGTCCATGAACTTCGTCATACATATGGAAGTAAATTAATAGCTAATGGAATGAGCTATACAGATGCTGCTGAATTGTTAGGTCATACCCCAGCGGAAACTATGAGGACATACTCTCATGTAAATGATGATATGCGTAAAAAGAATGTTGAGCTAATTAATAAAATATTTTAATTTTTGACGAAATTTTTGACGAATCACTATATTTTATTGAAAATACAGGGTTACATACCCTCAAATTGCATATTATAATAATATACGGCTTTATGTAACAAAAATTTATATATATTGATTAAATCAAGCAATATCATATTTTTATTTAAAATTTCAGATTTTAGCATTTATAAAATTTGAGAAAGTTTGAGTATAATTTTTGACGGATTTTTGACGAAAGCCACTTTATAAATAATATTGTTAAGTGGCTTTTATAATAAAGGATTCATCTTTAACGTTTGGCATATAACTTCAATAACTTTTTCTTGTCTTTCATTTGTAATTTTCAACATTTCAACTTCTAACTCTAATTTGTTTATTTTTTCCATAGCATTTTCAATAGTCATTGGTATAGCCCCCCAGTATTTTTTATCTCCTGTAATTATTAATAATACTCTTTTATCCATGTTAAGTAAAGAACATCTGTTCGTGTTTTTATTTGCCTTTTGTAAAATATTTCATATTATATTATATTATATTATAATATTACCTGCTAAATTGTTTCTAATGAGAACAAAACGTTCCTAGCATAACTATTTTTTACACCTCCATGATATCCTTTTTATGGGGGTGTATAATATGATATTATTTGGTAATAGATTACATGATTTGCGTATAGATAATGATCTTACAAGTGAGGAATTTGCAAATATACTACACATTACTACTCGTGCCTTAAATTATTATGAAAACAATATGAGAGAGCCTAGCTTTCCTCTATTGATACAAATGGCTACTTATTTTAAGGTATCTACAGATTATCTTTTAGGCATAACCGATATACCAACTCAATATCCTCAAGTATATAAATAGTATTATTTTCTTTATAATAACACTATTGTTATATGTTTGTTTATATAACGTTCCCTTTTTATCTACATTTAATTTTTTACATGTAAATTAATCCTTTTATTTGTATACTTTACCCTTTATTTTAATAAAAATTATAATTTTATTATAAAAAGTTAATAGTTACATTGTTTTAGACAATAACATAAAAAAGAGGATATAGTCTCAGGCTATATCCTTTAATAGTTTTATTCTCTTGAGATGTAAAGTCCTCCTCTTTTTAATTGGTTTTGGTAATTTACTAATAAAACTACTATAACCTCCTGTGTAATAAATTAAATTTAGGCTGGAATACTGAGGCATATCTCTCAGATCCTCAAATTCAAAATTCTCAATTTTGTTTTCAAAGTGTTTAAAGTCATCTTCTGAAGTCCCTCCCAAGAGCATAAAACTTGCCCCAGCACCCTCAACTGTGTCTGATATAGTTGAAATCTGTTTTAAATATTGACAGGAGAGAATAAATTTGCAACCAAATTTTCTGGTCTGCTCTAAGATGTTTGTGTCTTGCAGCATGCTCATGGCTGTTTTACACTGGAATATCTCATCAATGGAGATATGTGTTTTCTTAGGTCTCAAATTCCATGATCCTCGAATCTCTGTTGCATTCCAAATCTTTGAAATCAGAAAAGTCACTATGACATTTTTGCTGTGCATTGAAAATTTATCCTGAGGCATTTTTATGATTATTGTCTTACCGGCCTCCATCTCTGCAGCAAAGTCAATATTGTGTTCTGCTGATTTGTTAAACATATATTTTAACTTGAAATCCTCCCTAAGTAAACTTATACGATCCAAGATTCCATCAATGCGGTCCATCTTTGTCCCTATAACATATGCCACTGGCTCCTTTGCTGTAATCTTTGAATATTCATCCAGGTCCTTTAATGAATGGATCTCATCCTCTAGGAGCTCCATCTCCTCATTATTTAATTTGTTTATATATTCAGCTCTAGCCACATGATCTTCCAAGCACCTGACAACTTCTTTGAATCTACTTTCGCCTGCAGCAAAAACCACATTTGTGGATGCACTGAGATATTTTCTTATCCTAGCTTGGAGAGGCTGGTCTGTATTAATTGAATTTACAAAGGTAAGTATCTGTTGGGCCTGTTTGTTCATGAGGTCCAGCCTTTCAAATATATTCATGTTTGGATCACATTTATATTCATTATAGGCCAGTGATTGAATGTCTGCAGGTTTTCTATAGTCCAGGATAATCAGGTCCTCTGGATTAGTATCCCTAATGATCTCATCTGAGAGCTCACAGTTTTTGATGTAGTCAATAACTACTCCTCCCTCTTTGCGTTTTTTTATCATCTTGTTATAACCAGCCACATATTTTGTTTTTCCAGCTCCTTGAGCTCCTACTATTACCAGAGGAAGAGATCCTTTGTCATAATCATCTTGGATATAGGCTGTATTTGATCCGCACTTATATTTTACATTCCCGAGACTGATATATCCCTCAGAGAGAGCTGCTGGGACTTTTACTTCCTCCACTTCTACATGATGAATACCTAATGATTTCATAAGTTGTCTGCCCGGTTGTTGAATGAGATTTTGGCATTCATCCACTGAAAAAGTATTTTCCTCTACTCCTGAAATTCTAAAATCCTCAATATTAATTTTCTCATTTTTTTTGAGTTTTACCTTTTTAGATATTAATTCATTTCCACCATCCGCATCTAAAATATTATAAGCATTGCAAACACTATGAGAGATATTATCCCTACGGATCTTATCAGGACTAAATGCTGCAATAAGTATCTGAGCATCCAGGACAGTCTTATCCTTTTTTGATATTGTAGCATCTGAGAGTCTTTTGTTTGTCTCAAGGATGCTACTAGTGATTAGTAACTCAGAGAATATTGTGTTTACTTCTTTCTCATCCCCAAGAAAATCTGTCAAGACGCTAAAAACTGATGTAAAAATGTAGTTTATTCCTGAAAGGACCGCCTTTCCTTTATAGGTCCATGTTGAAGTATCCTTCTCTATTAACTGCATAGCATCAATTTTCTTTCTAGTTGTTGCGTATCTTTTGTCCCAGTTAAATTGACTTTTGGGCATAAAATTATTAACAATGGTCAATCTATCCTCAGCCTGCATAATGTCCATAACCGCCAGCACACTATTAAGTGGTTCATTCGATGTTTTGTTTATAGCTAAGGAGAGAGCATCCTCTTTTTTTGTGTTGAGCTGATAATAAACTGTCTCAGGAGCAAAGTCCTGAATAGGATCCACTACTTTAAGGTCCACCTTTGGCCAAATCTCCCTAATCTTTTCAATGATATAATTCAGATATTGCTTCGGAATCATGAAATAAAATGTTGTATCATCTTTTTTTATGTCAGTAATATAGGCCATTTTAAAATTTCTTTCTAATGAGAATGTTTTATTTTCATGCTTGATCCTTTTATCTAAGGACCTGAAAGTCTGTTGAATTGCTTTGGCAAGATTGGTCGAGTCATAATTCCTGGTGGATTTGTGAGGAATAATTTGGAGGTATACATATTCAGGCCTAATCATTTTAAAATATTTAGAGAGAGGGATGGATATCTCTTTATCTCTGAATAACATTTATAAAGCGCCTCCTATTGTCTTAATTAATGTAAAGATTGCAATTGATCCAGGTATCCACTTTGCACATTTTTTAAATCCAAGAGCATAAAATACTGCAGCCAATAAACACATAATTAGACAAATCCAAAACGCGTATGCCGCTGTATAATTCCATAGTGCATGAATTGCGAGTCCAGGATGCATAACATAATTGAGAAATGTTGCAATTGTTTTGAGTGAATCCCATCCACTTGCACCGATGCCCTTTATTCCTTCTACTAAACTTGTAATATTATTCATATTTTCCCCCTCCTAATGCTTAAATGCTAATGCTATAGCATCAAATATCTCTGGGATTAGATACATGCTCGCAAATATGATTACATATTTCATTAAAATTGGTAAAGTTTTCTTAGCATCACCAGCACATCCACTTCTAATAACATCAATTATGCACCAAAGGATTAGAATCCATTTCGCCCATTGCCTGATCAGGGTTAATAGTGTCCAACCTAATTTGTCTATAGCTGATTGTGCTGCAAATACCTTTCCACAATATAAACTCAATCCTAGAAGCGTTATTAAAAATCTTCTGGCCCTGGCTTTTTTAGATAATTTGCCAGCCAATATTTCAACATTTACATCACTCATGCAGTCCTGATATTTTACTAATGATGATCTATTGCTACTGTCCCAGTTTATAATAGTATGATTATTTTTTATAATTAATATTTCCATAGAAACCTCCGTATAATTATTTGTAATTTGGTTAAACTATTTGTAAGGTGGTGATATAAAAATGATCTCAATAATACCTTATTTAATAGGTGGGCTTTACATTGTAGCGAAGATAATCGGAGCGTAAAAAATAGATATGAATGAAATGTAACGTTTTAATTATATAGATGAAAAGTGTCATCTTTTCGTTGTTGGTGGCATAACTTACATGTAAGGAACTCATGTAAGAAGTTGACTATTTCCCCTAAAAGGGAAGTAGTTTTTTATTGCTCTTTTTTATTTTCATCCTCAAATAACTGCTTCAACTTTTTTTCCATGTGGCCATAATTCATATAAAATTTTATACAATCTTTAACCCAACATACTCTGCCACTATGACTAATTGCTTCCATGTATAGTTTTATTTCAGCATCATCATTTTTAAAAGTTACGTTTATACTTTGTGCCATCAATACCCTCCTTTTAGCTTCTCTTATAATTCTAATGTATGCTAGTTAGCTCTAAATGTTTCCAATTATTTGTAATTTAATTAAACTATTTAATTAAAATTCAAATAAAAAAATATGATACTATTCAAAGTACCATATCTCCTCTATTTTTTTATTAAGTTTTAAAGCAATTGACATAGCCAGCTCCAGTTTAGGTTTACTTCTGTTACTTTCCCAATTATTATAGTTTTGCATATCAGTACCTATATATAGAGCAAATTCTCCTGGACTCATCATATGTTCTTTCATTCTAATTTCTTTAAGTCTATTTTTTACACCCAAGTACATCACCCTCTCAATATTAGTTTATGTAAATATTCTCCAAAGTGTTTCGAATTCCTTTTATTTCAAGTGAATAAAATTTTAAAAACTGTCTATAATTTAAATATCCTAAAAATTTTTTATTTTAACTAACTAAAAATAACAGTGCTCTACTGGGGTCCCCCTGAGCGTAGCACTGTTATTTTTTAGATTTTAAACAATATCCACCTGCAGGTAGACAACTCATATTTTATTTCATATAGCTTATCAGCTCCATTAACTGTACTTTGGCACTTATAAACCAACATATTGTTACCCGCTAGCTTTTCCTTTTCTACACTAACAACTTTATCTATTTTAACAACAGAATTAGTTCCATCTTCTTTAGTAATTTTAAATCTTACAGGATTTATATTCCCCTTTGTATCAGTCCAAGCAACCATTTCTATAGGCTTTGCTACAACTTTCATGCTACCCTCTCCTACTGTTTATACGTAATGGCTAATATATTTTCTTTCTTGAAATGCCTAACCTTATGCCTTAAATAGCAGTACGCTTCTATGTCTTTATCCATTAGTTTCATTATTCTT